>ENA-OWPD01000902-OWPD01000902.1-human-gut-metagenome-genome-assembly--contig:-NODE-902-length-28476-cov-7.749200_pt1 | contig 28476 bp, 19 predicted proteins | sample MGYA00248262_ERZ651842 | MGnify/ENA primary metagenome ERZ651842 (study PRJEB26924, sample SAMEA4378253) | human gut metagenome | biome: human gut; feature: human-associated habitat; material: faeces... | reverse complement strand
TGCTACAAAAGTAGCGATTATCTTTCGTTTGGGCGCATCAACCGCCTATACCTAAAGAAGAATTCCGTCCCGATAACCATGGGAATATTCTCAATAAACCAAACGGAATTCACAGTCCAAGGGGCTGTATATACATACTTTTTTATTACAAACTTAAAAAAAATCCCATGGTTACAGTCACAATTAATATCAAGCCATATTTGGCTGGATATATGTATGTCCGATATCGACAAAGTTTAGAACCCGATCCAGAGAACCAGTCTCATTCCTCCTCTCCTTCTTCTTCCAAACGACTTATCCCTATCCATCTCTCCCACATTACTCCAGTTTATCACTTCCTTCATCAACTATCTGTCCCTCATCCGCAAAATACTTCATGGAAAGAAATTGGAAATATTTGCTTTGTACTGCCCAAACCGCGTAATGGGAAGAATCCGGAAGTCTATAACTATATCGGAAACGATAGTGCATTGATTATAGAAAAGGAAATAGAAACGGAGATGAAAGCGGAATTATACTCCTTTCTATTGGATAATAAGTTTAATAAAGGAGTGATGTTTAAAAAGTCAATAGAACAATTTGTAGAGCACTACGAAATGGTAGGACTGGTACAGGAAGAAACGCTGATGAGGGCATTTCAAAGATGGAGGAAGTTGGTGAAAGAAGAAAAAGCTATAAAGCTATAATGAAAGTATATTGATTTTGACTTAATCCATAATGAAACGTGATATACTATACTAATTAATTGGAAGAAAGAAGGAACTTTTCTATCTTTGCTAATATTAATCTTTTTCGCTAATTGATTAAGATAAGAAAGGAGAAAATAATATGACCCTCAAAGAAAAACAATTAGAGTTTATTATCTATTGTATAGAGAATACAGCCGAACGGTTAGGACGCTATAGTGCGGATGTATATAATAAACTAAAAGAATTAGGTGCTATAGACGGCTATATAAATGCTTTTTATGATACTTTGCATACCCAAGGCAAAGCCTACATAGTAGATTCTTTATTAGAATATATCTATCATCGTGATCCACAATGGTTACCGGAAGATTATCGTCCTTTTCAAGTTTCGACACAGCAAAAAGGAGATAAGTCATGTTAACTGTTTATCATGGTTCTACTTACCGTGTAGAACAACCATTAGCTGGCGTATGCCGACCGAATCTTGATTTCGGAGTGGGCTTTTATCTTACTGATTTAAAGGAACAGGCAGTTCGTTGGGCTCTTCGCACAGCTGATATTCGCCATGAAAATAGTGTGTGGCTCAATATTTATTCATTGGATATAGATGCCTGCCGCAACTCTTCTTTTAATTATTTGCACTTTACCACTTACGATGCACATTGGCTGGATTTTGTTGTAGCATGTCGACAAGGGAATGTTATATGGCAGGATTATGACATAATAGAAGGCGGTATAGCAGATGACCGTGTGATACGTACTATTGACCTTTATATGCGTGGTGATTACACTCGTGAAGAAGCGTTGTCACGTTTGATTCATCAAGAGCCTAATAATCAAATTTGTATTACGAACCAAAAAGTAATTGACGAACACTTACATTTTGTGGATGCTATACTTTTGCCTTTCCCATCTCTCTCAAAAGAAATCCCCAATGCTGATATTGTAATGCAAGGCAAATATTACAGCATTGTAGAACTTCTTGCTACCCGTCTGCATATTTCCAGTCTACAGGCACTTGATATATTTTATAATAGCGAAAGCTACCAGCGCATTGTCCACCGACTTGGAGATCTATATCTCATGAGCGATGCATATATTGTAGATGAATTGATGAGGGAGCTACAAAAAAGACAAGGTTGACATTAGCCTTGTCTTTTATCCCTATTGTTAAGCTGTTCGAGAAGTCTTCTTCCGATGAAATAGTCAGGCCATCCGGATCGGTGACAGTACTCATATTGTGAATGGCAAAGAAGACATTAAGAAGTTAGCGAAAATTTATAATATGAGTGAACATCTACTAACTTTTTCTTGTTTTTTTCTATAAAAAAGAACTACTTTAGGTATTATACCAGTATTAATGACTACATTTGCCAATAGTTATTCTTTTATATGAGGGATATAACTTAAATTTTTTAATGAGCATGGCACATTTAATTGTAACAGATTTTGGGGCTATAAAATCCGCAAATATAGAAATAAAGAAATATAATTTCTTTATTGGACATACTTCTAGTGGAAAAAGTACTATTGCAAAACTTCTTGCAATATTTAACAATTCGATTTTTTGGACTATTAAAGAAGGAGATTTCAATAGTTTCTTAAGGTTATTGGATAAATATAATATTAATTTTGAATTTACGTCTACAACCATTATTCGTTATAGCAATGAAAAATACTATTGGGAAATAGGCTTAAATAAATTTCACAGTAACTACGAGGATGCTGATTTGATGGAAATGGCTAATACTTCAAAGTCATATGATTTTATTTTAAAATTTATAGAACGAAAAGAAAATAACTTTGCATACAAAGAATTTATCAAAAGTCTTAAAAACCTCTTAGATTTAAAAGATAGCGCAATGGTAGAGTTAATAAAACCTGCCTTAGTTGGACTCCTTTATGAAGAATGTATACCAGTATATATTCCAGCTGAAAGATTGTTGATTTCAACATTTTCTAATAGCATATTTTCTTTACTTCAAGCAGGAGCTAGTATTCCCGATTGCATAAAGGATTTTGGTAGCTTATACGAAAAAGCAAGAATTCAGTATAAAAATATTGATATAAACATTCTTGACATTAAAGTGTCATTCAATAACAATGGTGACACAGTATATCTAATGAATGAAAACAAAGAAGTAAAACTATCTCAAACTTCTAGTGGAATTCAATCAATTATTCCGTTGTGGATTGTATTTAACCAATATGTTGAAAGCAAGAAAAAACAGATATTAGTAATAGAAGAACCTGAATTAAATTTATTTCCTTCTACTCAACACTTCCTTATTGATTGGATCATGAGAAAGATGAGAAAATCAAATGGAAGTATTGTAATTACGACACATAGTCCATATGTGTTATCAGTAGTAGATAATTTAATTTTAGCACAAGAAATATTAAAGAAAAGCAATAAAAAGAAGTTGGTGCTATCTAAAATTAAAGAACTCATTCCATCAATGGCGCTAATTGATTTTGATGATGTATCATCCTACTTTTTTCATTCAGATGGAACTGTTAAAGATATAAGAGATACTGACATAAAATCTTTGGGAGCTGAATACATAGATACGGCTTCTGACAAATTAGGATATATTTTTGACGAACTATGCAATATTGAAAGAAATGAGTTGTAAATGTTTTAATAGAAGATTCGTATTCAAGAATACAGATTCTTTTGATCATAAATATGTTAATTCAAAGTGTAAATGCACTTCTCGTTTTACGATTTGTGAAAATAAAAGTAAGTTCACTATTGCATCTAAAGATATTTCCGAAGTTGATAAAATAAAAATTGATGGTTATTTTGATAGTTCATCAGAGCATAGAAAGTGTGATTACTTATTTGTATACACATCACCCCTTAGTTGTGTTTATATTTTTGTAGAACTAAAAGGAACGGATATTGCACACGCTATAACACAAATCGGCAATACAGTGAACTTATTCTACAATCAAGGATATCTAAAAGATAAAAAAGTTATAGGAGCTATTGTTAGTTCACGACATCCATCCAATGACGGTACGTATCGTAAAGCAAAACAAACCCTAGAAAAATCACTTTCATCAAAAATAAAAAGCTTTCGTATAGAAAAGAAGAATAAAGAAATGACATACGATCCTATTAATGATAAAGTTATTTAAGGGCCTCTTCAATTCGAGATATAAATTGTGGATTACTGGGACGTGCCGTAGTTCCGAAATCTACAATTTGCCCTTTTCTATTAAGCAACAGATAATAGGGCATTCTATCTATTTTCCATTGTTTGCGAATTTTCTGTAAGTTATCTTTTCCAAAATAATCAGATGCATAAATACATTCAATTCCCCGGTTTTTCAATGAATACTCATTCAGACATTCTTCCCATTCTTCCTTGGGTTCACTTACACATATGGAGTATATAACCAGGTCTTTGGTGGAATACTTACTCCGCAATTGTTTCAAAGGTTCCATTTCTGCCAGGCATGGTGGACACCACCTAGCCCAAAAATCGAAATAGATCACTTTTCCGTGATTCTTCTCAAGTATATTATAGACGGGTTCCATGTAAGGCATAGATGTTTTTAGCTTTAAGTTTTCGTGGAACTCACCATATAATAAATTATTGGAAACTGGTTGCGGATTTTCCAGGTAAGATTTAGTCTGATTATATATCTGCATCACTTGTGCACGCAAATGCGGCATTTTTACGATCGAATCAAACTGCGTGTGCCTCGTTGTTAAAGCAAGTGTATCATTCGCATTCAAAGAGCCAACTGTCATTTTGGTATATATATACTGGTTCAGTTCATTCTCTCCTACTGCCGACATAATCTCTTCTACAGATGGATTTTTTTTATCTTTGTATGTTATCCCATAAGCTATATAGCGTTCTACCTCATCAGCAATATCATATAAACGTGCTGAAAGAATCCCTTTATTATAAAGCTTATTGATTGCAGGCAGAAGTTTATGATACCGATCCATTTCTTTTCTCGTTTTAAACTGGCATTGGTTACCATAGGATAACAAAGCGTAATAATAGTCCTGTTTCAGTAACTCTTCAGTAAATAACGTAACATCGCCCATTGGCTTATACTTCGTCAGATACTCGTTTCTCCGCTCCAAACGAAAGTCATATTCTTTCTTTAATTCAGCCTCAAAATCCTTAATATTCAAATTCGGGTTTATACTATAATTCTGTATGTAATAGTAGGCGCTTTCTGTAAATGCCAGTATTTCTTGATTCAGTTTTTCTGCATCACCTGTTACTTTGGGATGAAAAAGATCTTTGAAGTCTATTTCCACGTGTATGCTATCTCCCGGGTGGATATACAAATGTTCCGCATAATTGCGAATGGAAACTTCTCTTAATTTTGCATAAACCGGAAAGCGGAATGAAAATGAACCATCTTCTTGTATGGGGGGTACGATATTGATTTTCCATTTTCCAAAAAAATGGAATGATGAGAGTTAATTCCTTTTCTTGAGGATAAAAATCCCGGTTCAACACTTTTCCTGTGATAACAGCTTCTTTAATATATTCTTTCGCTAATGGATAACTGTCTTCTGTCTGTACAGATGATTCGAATTGAGATTTTGCCCGGTCTTTTTGCCCGCATCCGGTTAATAACAAAGAGGTTATTATCAGAAAGGAATAATAGTGTTTCATCGTGCCTGAATATTAGAAAGTTCGCAAATCTAAATAAATAAGAGTTCTTGCTCCTAAATATATGAAATTAATTTTAGGGGCAAAAACTCTTGACAGACAATTCGTCTCAATTTTAAATCTTTTACAATATATACATTTAATTTGCGAGATAAACAGACAAAGCTATAACCAGCGCACAAACTTCCTGATATACCAGTTCTTCACGATCTGCGTCAAAATGCAATAAGAGAGTAAAATTCCAATCAGCCAGGGGAAATAGCTCAAAGGAAGAGCTGTCAATCCGATGGAACGGCCGAAAGCGGTGAAAGGAATAAGAATACCTATTGCCATGATTAAGAAGGTCAGTCCCATCACAGGCCATGTGGCACGGCTTTGTATGAACGGTATCTTGCGGGTACGTATCATGTGGACAATCAATGTCTGTGATAACAAACCTTCCACAAACCATCCGGTCTGAAACAGTGTCTGATGTTCGGGGCTGTTGCAGCTAAATACGTACCACATGACCAGATACGTGATAATATCAAAGATAGAACTGATGGGACCTACATAAATCATAAAACGACTTAGATCGGACGCATCCCATTTACGGGGTTTCTTCAGGAACTCCGGGTCCATACGGTCAAATGGAATGGTTGTCTGTGATATGTCATACAATAAGTTCTGGATCAATAGATGTATCGGCATCATGGGCAGAAACGGCAGGAATGCACTGGCAAACATCACACTGAACATATTACCAAAATTGGAACTGGCAGTCATCTTGATATACTTATTGATATTGCCGAATGTCTTTCTTCCTTCAAGCACTCCGTCTTCCAATACCATCAAATCTTTTTCCAACAAGATAATATCTGCGCTTTCTTTGGCTATATCCACAGCAGAATCGACTGATATACCAATGTCCGACTGACGCAATGCACCTGCATCATTGATTCCATCTCCCAAGAACCCTACTGTATTACCTTGCTCCTGTAACAGAGAGATGATTTGTGTCTTCTGCAATGGAGTTAGTTTTGAAAATAAAGTGGTATTCTTTACCGCTTCTTTCAATACCGTTTCATCCATATTCTCTATTTCTATCCCGGTAAGAAAATGACTGGTGTCAATTCCTACCTGTCGGGCAATGGCTTTTACCACGATATCATTATCTCCCGACAATATTTTAACAGCTACTCCATGTGCATATAATTGTTCGATGGCTTCAACAGCAGAAGGCTTCGGAGGATCAAGAAAGGCAAGATACCCGATCAGTACCATTTCTTTTTCATCTTCGATGGCAAAATTACAATCTTTCTCGATAAAACTTTTTTGGGAGACTGCCAACACTCTCATTCCCTGCTGATTCATTTCTTCACTAATCATCTTTGCTTTGATTTTCAAAGCATCAGTCAAGGGATGAATCTGCCCGTTGAACTCGGCATAGGAACAGACATCGAGAATCTCTTCTACCGCTCCTTTAGTAATGATCTGCCGTTTTCCTTGCTTGTCTTCTATCACAACAGACATTCTTCTGCGTGTAAAGTCGAAAGGTATTTCATCCACTTTGGTGTAGTCATCCTTCAAATGTTCCAGATTCAGATCTCTTACATGAGAAAGAATCGCTTTATCCATCAGATTTCTTAAACCGGTCTGGAAATAACTGTTAAAGTAGGCATGACGAAGAATACGTTTACTGTTGTCGTCGCTACCATCTGCATTGATATATTTCTCCAGCACGATTTTATCGCAAGTCAATGTACCGGTTTTATCAGTACAGAGTATGTCCATTGCTCCAAAATTCTGAATAGCATTGAGATTCTTTACTATTGTTTTCTTTTTGGACATGGCTATCGCTCCTTTAGAAAGGTTGGCAGTCACAATCATTGGCAACATTTCCGGGGTAAGCCCCACTGCAACGGATATGGCAAAAATGAAAGCCTCGAACCAGTCTCCTTTCGTGAAACCATTCACGAAAAACACAAATGGAACCATTACCAGCATAAAGCGAATCAACAAGAAGCTGACTTTACTAATACCTTTATCAAAAGCTGTAGTGGCACGGTGTCCAACCAGACTTTTTGCAATCGTACCCAGATATGTTTTATTCCCTGTTTCATAAATAATACCTTTTGCTGCGCCACTTATCACATTGGAACCCATATAACAAATATTGCCAACTCAATGACGCTTCCTTTCCGAAATTGTTGGCTCTGTATCTCGGGAAACTTCTCTATCGGCTCGGACTCTCCTGTCAATGAAGCCTGACTGATAAACAAGTCTTTTGAATCGATGATCCGAATATCAGCGGGAACCATATCCCCAGCTGCCAGATACACAATATCCCCCGGAACGAGTTCCGTGATATCAATCTCTTCTTCCTGTTCACCGGCACGTTTAGCAAGACAGGTGTTCTTTACCATCTTCATTAAAGAATCCGTAGCTTCACTTGCTCGCCATTCCTGCCAGAAACGCAGGATAGCGCTGAATATCACCATGGATGAGATAATGATTACCCCTGTCCATTCCTGTTCTCCGGGTTCGGCCATCAGTACATCCAGAAACAAGGATATAATGGCAAGTCCGGTCAGAACACCAATGAAAGGATTGATAAACGTTTTGATAAACAGTATAAACGGGTTCTTTTTTTGTTCATGGACCACTTCGTTTCTTCCATAAATGGACTGTCGCTCTTGCACTTCTCCCAGCGTTAATCCAAGCTTTGTTGTCTGCAAGTATGAATAGATTGACTTACCGGGTTGTGTGGCAACCAGAAATACTTTCTCTGAATTGAATGTGTACTGTGATGAACGCAGTTTTTTCTTCCATACCATACTCTCTAATTTTTTTAAGTTACTAACTGCATTTATTAATTCGATGCAAAAGTAAGAAGGATTTCACAAGGAAGCTGTTAGAGAATGATTAGAGTGGTATTAGAAAACGATTAGAATTTCTTAGATATGCGGGAGTTTTACCACAAAGGTAGTGCCCTCATCCTTATGGGAAGATACGGTAAGTTCGCCTTTGTGAAGGTGAATAATCTTTTGTGTCAGGGTCATGCCTATACCATTTCCGGGAGCAATATTCTTGTTTTCTCCACGATAAAACAGTTTAAACAGGTTTTCCTTATCTGCATCGGACATTCCTACACCATTATCGGATAAGCGGATGATTGCCCATTGTTCCCAATAGGCGATCAGGACTGATGAAGTACGGTTGGAAGAATATTTGCAGTTATTCTCTACCAGATTTACAAAGGCGGTAGTCAGCAGATAGCTATTTCCGATGACTGTCAGCACATTATCTTCTTCGGCTTCCTGCTCAAATACTAATTCGATGTGATAATCCGGATGAGCTTTTAGTACCAGCTCTCTGGCGTCCAGCAACAGTTCGTCCAGACGGACTTCTTCCATAGTTATCTGTTCCGACTGATAGTCAGCTTTTGCCAGATTCAATAATCCGTCGATCAGATTAACAATCCGATGTGAATCTTGCAGTGCATTGCCGATAGCCATCTGATATTGTTCGGAGCTCCGTTCTTTTAATAAAGCTAAATCCAATTCGGCTGTAAGAGCTGCCATGGGGGTACGCAATTCATGAGATACATTACTGACGAACATCTTTTGTGAATTGAAAGACTTTTCCAGGCGTTCCAACAATGCATTGAATGTCGTACTCAATTCTCCCAGTTCATCCTGTTCATTTTTTACGGGTAATCTTTTATCAATATGCGATGCTGTGATTTTCTCCGCTTCTTTCACTATATTACGTATCGGTTTTAAAGTGCTTCGAGAAAGGATATACCCCACAACCACCAATACGCTCAATCCACCGATAAATAGGAGAATAAGCATATTTCTTAGCGCATCTCGGTTGGCGTATCCGTAACCGTCGTAGGCTGCGGCGGTAACCACATAGTCTTTGCCCTCAAACGGATACACCAGTCCTATAGCCTGATATTCGTCCACATAGAAATTGATATTCTTTCGCTTCAGGATACGTTTTATCATCTCCGGCGTTTCTTTAACAATATCGTTTTGCAGAGCATCGTGATATAATATTTTAAAATCTGTTGTATAGACGGCAACCTCTACTTCATTAATAAACTTCTGATTATTCAGGTAAATAGACTGCATGGTTTTGGCATCTACTTGATCCTTAAGGAATAAATGTGCTTTGGTTATAGCTTCACTTTGAAGATTACGAAAGAAAGCATTGCTACGTGAATGTTCACTTACATAGTAGACAGCCATCACAAATACGAAGAATACCGCAGCTGTAAGCCCTGCATATTGTAGAGTCAACGTTGTCCTGATCTTCATATTTTATCAGTCAGTATGAAACCCATTCCGGCTTTGGTATGAATAAGTTTCGGTTCAAAATCCCGGTCTATCTTTTTGCGAAGATAGTTGATATATACATCTATGAAATTCGTTCCTGTATCAAAATGGGTGTTCCATACTTTCTCCGCTATTTCAACCCTGCTTAATACTCTTTCGGCATTTTCTACCATATATAACAACAGGTTGTATTCTTTAGGAGAAAGTTTAATGGATATACCATTCCGTTCTACGTCTTTCCGTTGAAGATCAATACGCAAATCTGCATAGACAAGTTCCTGCGGTAATTCCTGCGCATTACCTGTCACACGTTTCAACAGCACTTTGATTCTGGCATTTAACTCTCTGAAATCAAAAGGTTTCACCATGTAATCGTCTGCACCGGCATCGAAACCGTCCAGTTTATCGTTCGTTGATCCTAATGCCGTCAACATCAATATAGGGATATTGGGATTGGTTTTGCGAATTTCTTTCGCCAGTTCAAATCCGTCCATCTTAGGCAGAACGATGTCGGATATAACCAGATCAAATGTATGCGTTTGAAAAAGCCGTAATCCCATCAGTCCGTCATAAGCCACCATTGTCTGATAGCCATTTTCCTCCAGTCCGTTCATCAGCAAACTTGCAACCCGGGGTTCATCTTCTATAATTAGTATTGTGTACATAGGAAAGAATTCATTAATCTGAATGTATAAAACGAAACAAAAATAATGATTATTCCCCACTTATAGCCTTTTTCCTTGAAAAATCGGTGAGAAGGCCAAATAAAAAAGGTATCCAACGCAATGTGGATACCTTTATATGATTCATTTACATAAACCGGAAAATGACTCGTCCGGTTTGTGGACCATTTACCCATTTCGGTTGTGAAGAGGGACCACACAAATCGGTGGAGTTTACTTTATTACGTACCGGAGGAATCACGTTCAGGACAGAGATTCCGCTTTCGGGAAGAGTATAAAGCAAACGGTCGCGGCCATCACGAGGCTGATATACTCCGATATATGCGTCGGGAGTTTCGTTTGTCAGGCTGATAGTGCCTTCTTTCGTTTGGATATTCATCCAGGAAACATCACCAAAGTATCCTTTGAATTCGGGATATGTGAAAGTCTCACCCGGGATAGGATCGTTATAGTCGTTTTCCCATACATCGTATTGTGTTCCGTGAATACGGTTTTGCCATACACGGTAAGGTCCGGCACCCAGCCAGCGTTTGCTGATTACCTGATCTTCAGGATAGTCGAAACGAATACCCATCAAGTCTACGACACCGGAGAAATTATAGGTGTAATCCAAAGCCAGTTCTCCACTCGGGTTAATTGTCCATTGGGCTTTATCCAGATTGCCTAGTTTATAATTGGCGGTAACAACCAGATTACCTCCGTCTTCTTTCACATCCAGTTTCGTAAATACGGCAGCATCAGGGAATTCGCTGTATGTGCGGTCTTTTTCTTTTGCTTTCTCATCATCATGGTTATAGAACTGATCCAATGAGCGGTCTGCACGACGGGCTCCGATGAAACGGGGGCCATTGGCGAAACTAATCTTACGGTTATCTACAGATACTCCTTTCAGTTGTCCGTCTTTCTTTGAGAAGATAAACGTACGCTTATTCGCTTTCACAGTAAGCTCATTTTCTGTCTCTGTATAAGCAGGACGACTGGACAAGGGAGAAAGCTGTTCAGTCTGCTGATTCAGTTTGTTGACCGGGAAAGTCCAGCGCCAAAGTTCATGGCCGTATGAGTCGATTGCTGTCAGGAAGAGGGCGTCTGCATTGGGGAGGATATTTGTTTTTATATCCAAAATGCCTGCCGAATGAGCAACCACGTCACTGCCCTGCACTTCACCCTCTTTCAACACTTGAGCAACGGCATTAGAAGCATCTGTTGCCAGCGGGAATTTTACTTGCTTCCAAAGGAAACGGCAAGTGTTCAGATTCAGATAATCATAACGGTTTTCTACGGAGAATTTGCCATCAAATTGCTTGTCGATAGAACTATTCATAATTTGCACCGGACTCCATAACTGCTTGATAGTGTAGTAGCTACCCTCCTTTTCGTGATGTGGTCCTACAATACCGTCTGCTCCAAAGTTTCCCTGGTTATCAATGAATCCGTCCATATCTACACGCTTCACACCTTCGTCTGCCAATACCCAAAGGAATCCACCGATACAACGGGGATGCTTGCGCATCATTTCCCAATAATCATATAATCCGGCACCATGGCCGCCATCGTATAAACCATGCAAGAATTCCGTAGGCATAAAGATTTCCGGTAAGCGCATGTAGTTCTGGCTTTCTCCGTAAGAGCGGTAATGCATGGTTTCAAAACCGGAGAAGTTACCTTGCGGGTGAATAACCGGACGTTTCTGCGGATCGTATTTATGAAACTCTCCATCCAGTTCGGTATTCCATCCTTTTTCATTACCATTACTCCACCAAATGATAGACGGATGATTCACGTCACGTTCTATCATGCCTTCAATCAGACGTACTCCAGTGGGAGTATCATACTTGCCATGCCATCCTCCCAACTCATCCATCACATAAAGTCCGAGAGAATCACAGGCTTCCAAAAATTCCGGGTCAGCGGGATAGTGGCTCAAACGGACAGAATTCATATTCATGCTTTTCATCAAAAGAACGTCTTCGATATTCTTCTCTTTACTCAATGTACGGCCACTTTCAGGACGGAAACTATGGCGATTGACACCACGTACATTGATGCGTACTCCGTTTATATAAAGTCCGTCGCTTTCGCGTACTTCAATCGTGCGGAAACCAAAATTTTCTGTTTCACTATGCAAAACCTTACCGGTCTTATCCAATAGAGAGAATTGCGCTTTATAAAGATTCGGAGTTTCCGCTGTCCATAATGCGGGGTTAGATACATTCAGTTGCAGGGAAGTCCAGTCGCCTCCTGCTTTTACAGGTACGGTGGTTTCCGTTATCTTTTTCCCTTTTTTATCTAAAATCTGTGTACGGATGCTCATTCCGTCATTAGAGATATTTGTGTAACAGTTGGCTCGGAAAGTTCCATCCATCTTTGCGTCAATGGCAATGTGCCGCAGGTTTACGGCTGGTTTCACCTCTAGGAACACCGGACGGAAGATACCGCCAAAATTCCAATAATCAGCACGACGTTCGGCAAGGTTCACACTGGCATTTTCACTCTCTTTGGCAACAGTGACTTCCAGTAAATTCTTTTTGCCATATTTCAGGAAATCCGTGACGTTGTATGAAAAACGATAGAAGGCTCCCTGATGTTTGGAACCAACTTTGCGTCCATTCACTTTTACTTCCGTGTCTGTCATCGAAGCTTCGAATACAAGATTGACCTGTTTGCCGCGAAACTTTTCCGGAACTTCAAATTCGTACTTATACATCCCTTTTTCATCGGCAACGCCTTTAGGAAATGGCTTTCCATAGAAAGTGATTCCATACTGATAAGTGCCGAAGCCTTGCAATTCCCAACAGGAAGGTACGCCGATTTTCGTCCATTTGCCGGAATTGCGTCCGTCGGTACAAAAGAAGTCCCATTCAACCATATCGTCGCATCCGTGACCGGAGAGATATTGCCTTTCCGTTTGTGGAAGGTTTTGAGCAGCCAGGGTAGTTGCCAACGCTAAGGTCGATAATAAAGTGGTTACTTTTTTCATTGTTACTTTTATAATTGTGTTAGTTATTTATTTCTATCATTGTTTACTACTGATACGGAGATGCAGCGTATGTTCTTTCTTCTCTATGGCATATTTCTTCAATACACCCGGTCCGCAACTACTGTTTCCTAATCCAAGTACGGCAGCATCCATACTAAGAATAACTTCTGCACGTGGTTTTAAATCGCAATCGTGAGTTTCTTCATAGATGTCTTGTACGGTGTAATGCAGGGCAGATGCAGAAAATGCGTTTTCTACCGCGTCAACACGAATGCCTTTATTCTGTTTGTCGGTCAAGGTAAGATAATGCACTTCCTCTTTGTTTCCACTGTCCTGCGGACGTGGATAATGTACGTATTGGTCTGCAACGCTTCCTTTCCAAAGCCCTATCATAGCAGATGTTTTGCGGTCAGGATAGTTATCCTGTGGTCCTCTGCCATACCAGGTAAATGTATCATAAGCAGGCGCCAGACAGAATGCGATTCCTAAACGGGGAATTTCAGGAAGAACTCCTTGTGGCAAGAAAGTTGTTTTCAGATCAATCGTTCCATCTGAAAAGACCGTATAGACAGAAGTCGTCACCACTTTTCCTTCTTTATATAAATTACTTGTTTGAATCCGGACAATGACCGCCCCGTCTGCACGTTTTTCATGGTGGAAAGATTCCAGATTTATCTGCGGATGATCCATCCCATGCAATTTCCAGTCTTTAGCCAACCAGTTTCCGAAGCTCTTGTCATTATCTGTCGGAGCACGGAAAACTTGAGTGACAGGCTGAACCGGAAAATCATCGGAGTGAGCCAGCATTTCTTTGTCCTTATATATAAGGGAAGTCATACTTCCGTTCACTTTCTTTTCCCACTGAACAGAAAAACTGCGTCCGCTAATCAATAAAGATTTATCATCCTCTTTCACCTGAAGCGCTCCATTATTAATCAGATCGGCAGAAGCTAAATCTCCTTTCTGCAAGTAGAATTGTTCCCAGGCCACTTCATGTCCTGCCTTTGCCCAAAGAGCATCCGATTTCAAAACAATGCTTACTTTCAGTTGGCAATCGGAAAGAGGTTTCAATGAACGGAAAGCCGGCAAACCGATTGTGCCACTTTCCCCTGGAGCTATTTCCGGCAATGTTATTTCTCCCCGTTCTTTCTCCTTACCATCCACTGATAATGTCCACAGACAACGATAAAGTGATAAATCAGTATGATGATTCCGGTTGGTTACTCTCAACTCTCCATTCTCAACTCTCAACTCAACCGGTGCATATACTTTTTTTACCTCCCAATATTTAGGCGTAGTTTCACGGTCACTCATCAGTAATCCATTAAAGCAGAAAGCTTTTAGATTCGGCTTATCGCCAAAGTCACCGCCGTAAGCCACCATGGTACGGCCATCGGGTAATGTCTTGTAGATTCCCTGATCTACCCAATCCCATATAAAACCACCCAGCATACGGGGATTGCTATATATCTCATCCCAATATTCCTTGAAATTTCCTAATGCATTCCCCATGGAATGTGCATATTCACTCGTCATTACCGGACGGTCGTCATTGGTACGCTCCGCAATCTCCAGCAACCGCTCCCAACGTGCATTTTCAGCGCGTTCCTTGTCCTCTCCCTCTGCAATGCCGGGATTTAAGTATTCCTGTTTCACCCGGGTATAAAAGCGGCTGATAACATCGACCGTCTTCGGGTCAGGATTTCCGTCCACTCCCTGCGCCCCCTCATAGTGTACAGGACGAGTGGGATCGAAATCATGCAGCCATGCCGAAATAGCAGCGAAGTTCGGTCCATAACCGCTTTCGTTTCCCATGCTCCACATTACAATACATGGATAATTCTTATCACGTTCCGCCATACGGACCGCACGGTCCATAAATGCTGCATGCCAGTCGGGGGTACTTGCGAGTGTTCCACGCAATCCGTGTTCTTCTATATCCGCTTCGTCCATCACGTACAATCCCAAGCTGTCGCATAGCTCGTACCAACGGCTTACATTCGGGTAATGACTGGTGCGCACAGCATTTATATTTGCCTGCTTCATTAAAAGAATATCCTGAAGCATCCGTTCTTCGCTCATGACACGTGCCGTCCGTGGATCATGTTCGTGGCGGTTCACTCCACGAAAACGAACCGGATTACCGTTCACTAACAGTTGTCCTTTTTTGATTTCTACAGAGCGGAAGCCCACGGCCTGTTCTATCTGTTCTACGACTTTTCCTTTTCCATTTTGGAGAGTTAAGTGTAATTTATAAAGACAGGGTGTTTCTGCCGTCCATCTTTCCGGCGATTTTATAATGGCTGACAAACGTCCCATCTTACGCGGGCCACGCTGCGGATACCATTCATTCATCCGGCTTGCTTTATGCTCCAAATCAAGAATATCTTCCACATTGCCTTTCAATGTGGCAACTTCTTTGCCTGAAGCATCCTTCAATACTCCCTGTAAGACATACCCTTTTCCGGTCATCCCTCGATATACACTGAATTGCGGATCAATCTGCAAAATAAAGTCTTCATAATCACCAGCAGATGCAGGAAGAGTGCGTACCGCATAATCACGGACATGAATATCCGGCGTATGTATCAGATGAATACTACGATGAATACCACCAAAACGCCAGAAATCCTGATCTTCCAGATAAGAACCGTCACTATATCGGTAGACTTCCAGTGAAATTTGATTTTCTCCAGATTTCAGATACTTCGTGACATTAAATTCACTCGGTTCCATACTGCCTTGGCTATACCCTACCCGTTCGCCATTGATCCAAACATAAAAGGCGCTCATTACGCCCTCAAATCGTAGAAAAGTCTGTCCATTCGCTTCCCATCCGGCCGGCAAGACAAAGGTACGCCGATATTGCCCTACCGGGTTTCGTTCTTTATACGTGGTATAGTCAGTTTTCGGTTCTCCCATCACCCGTGGAGGATCTATTTTAAACGGATAGCCTGCTGAAACATAGATAGGCGTGCCATATCCGTTCACTTCCCAATTGGCGGGAACAGGAAAATCCGTCCAATCTTTATCATTAAAATTTGTTTGATAGAAATTCACGACTCTTTCATTGGGAACGGGAGTCCAACGGAATTTCCAGGTTCCGTCTAAAGAGATTGAGCCGTCTCCTTTCTGTACAGAGAAAGGGGTAAAAGCGGCTCTTGCCGGTTCACGATTGATCTGGAGAACATGATAATTCTCCCAATCATGCATTGTTTGTGCCTGTGTAGGACTTACAAACAATGCGCCAAGCAGTAAAGTATATATTTTCATTCGTTCTTTTTTCTTCATATCAAGTAGACGGACGAAAGGGTATTTTGTACCCCTTTCTTTTACAGAAATATTAAAGAACAATAAAAGGAGTAACACTCTATGAAGAAAATCTTTACCTTGTGGCGTATAATTACTTCTAATATTATGATGATGAAAAAACTACTATTTAGCAGCTTCTTTTTATTAGGCAGTCTCGTTTCACAAGCACAACACGAGTACACAATTAAAGGTGAGGTAAAAGGAGTGAAAGACGGAACTCATGTTTCCTTATTTTTGACGGATGGACGCGTAGGAAGCATAGTTGGTACGGATACGATACGTAATGGAACTTTCTTTTTCAAGCGAAATGCAGGAGAAAGCGGTATGGATCAACTGTCTCTCATGTGTCGCGATACAGATTTCCCTCCAATGTCGTTAGATATTTATGCAACTCCGGGCGCAAAAATAAAAGTAACCGGAACGAATACCTTGATACATACGTGGACAGTAGACAGCCCTGTAAAGGAACAAATAGAATATAATAGGTTTATTGAAGATTCACACGATTTATGGGATGAGTATCAACGTTTGTCTATCAAAGCAAGAAGTCTGCGTTCTGCCCCGGAAGCCGAACGGAAGGCTCTACGTGCGAAAGAAGACAGTATTTCAGCTTTAATCAGCAAACGTGAAATGAAACTGATGCAGGAACTTCCTGTATCAAACATTTGGATGGACAGGCTATATAAATTGAGCATGTCGGTGAAGTACAATCCAAATTTCTCTTATAAAGATGAAACACTGGCTTTGTATAATAGAATGAATGAAGCACAAAAGACTTCTATAACAGGACAGGAAATTACAGTTAATCTTTTCCCACCTACAGTTGTGAAAGAGGGAGATAAAATGGCAGATACCGAACTTTTCGATTTGGATGGAAAGATTCATCATCTGACTGATTTCAATGGAAAATATATATTGCTTGATTTCTGGAGTAGCGGTTGCGGTCCTTGCATTATGGCTTTACCAGAGATGAAAGAGATTCAAGAACAATATAAAGAGCGTCTTACTATCATTAGTCTAAGCTCCGATACGAAAAGCAGGTGGAAGGCAGCTTCGGCAAAACATGAAATGACCTGGCAGAATTTAAGTGACTTAAAACAAACAGCCGGATTATACGCTAAATATGGAGTTCGAGGTATTCCCAACTATGTCCTTATCTCTCCCGAAGGCAAAATCATGAAAATGTGGTCGGGTTATGGCAAAGGTAGTTTGAAACTAAAAATGCGCAGGTATCTGGATGCTGTCAAACATGAAATGAGTATTACATGGCAAGGAAATACAAAAGTCGTTAACTATCCGGTGTCGGAATCAACCAATACCGATATTCTTGAAGTCAAGCAAGTGGTACTGACAGACACCGCTACCATCGTACATTTCAACGCTTATTATATTCCCAAATACTGGATACGAGTCAGCCCGAATTGTAGATTGGTAGATGAGAAAGGTGAAACGTATACCTTAAAGAAAGCAGATGGGATTAAACCCGGTGAGCACTTTTATTTGCCTGAAAGCGGCGAAGCAGAATTTTCACTCACATTCGAACCGTTGTCTTCTTCTGTGCAATCATTCAATTTCACTGAAGGAACAGAAAAAAATGACTGGCAAATAAACGGAGTGAGGCTTAATAAATGAGTATCGAATCTTAAAAAAGGAATATCGTATTAACATTCAATGTGTTGCAAATTAAAATAGCTATATAAACAGGTACAAAAGGTTTGTTGAAATAATGTTTTCTTCAGTAAAATGGCTTTCTTTGTTATGAATTTAATTATTATCTTGTACATTGAACGAAAAATAACAAAATATGGAAGCGAACGGACAAACACTCTACAATGATGATTTGCTGAATATCATACCTGACGGAGTTATCATATTGGATATAAATAGAGAAGTCATACAACTGAATCAGCAAGCTTTTACGGAACTTCATGTACATTCGTCAGTCAATGCGATGATGCCTCTTCCGACCAACAAGATATTCAAGCTGTTAAATAAGAAAGAAGATATACTCTCGACCATTTTGGAAGAAATCCGTCAAGGCAAAAAAGTATACTCGCTGCCTGAACATACATTTATGCAGGAACAAGTTGACTATACACAATTCCCGATAAGAGGAGAATTTGCTACAATGGAAAATGAAGAGGGCGAAAAAAACATCTTGTTCTTTTTCCGTAATATTACTGTGGAACTGACACAAGAATATATATTAAATACAGCCTTGCAAAGAACTAGGATATATCCCTGGTATTATGACATAAGCCGTAGTGAATTTACTCTTGATGATCGTTATTTTGAACATTTAGGTATTCCAGCCGGAGAGAATAATACTTTGACAATGGAGGAATATGTGAATATGATTCATCCGGACGATCGGCAAACTATGGCTGACGCCTTTGTTGTACAACTTAGTGGTAATACAACTTTTGACAAAACAGTTCCATTCCGTTTGCGCCGGGGGGATGGTACTTGGGAATGGTTTGAAGGGCAGTCTACTTATATTGCAAACATATCCGGTCATCCCTATCGGTTAGTGGGAATCTGCTTGAGTATTCAGGAATATAAAGACATAGAAAACACCTTAATCGAGGCACGTAAAAAAGCAGAAGAAAGCGATCGTCTTAAAATGGCATTTTTAGCCAATATGAGTCATGAAATCCGTACGCCGCTGAATGCAATAGTCGGCTTTTCTGATGTTATAGGTTCTACTTATGATGAGTTAAGTGAAGAGGAACGTGCCGATTTCGTGCGACTAATCAGCATCAATAGCGAACATTTAGTACGATTGATTGACGATATACTTGATTTGTCCAAGATTGAATCAAACACTATCAAGTTTACTTATTCCAATTACTCCCTCAAATCCATAATGAAGGATATAGAGAAAGAGCAGGTCGTGAAAAATGTGCCGGAAATCGAAATAAAAGCAATCTTGCCGGATGATGATATTTACATAACTACTGACGCTACACGCTTGAAACAAGTAATATGCAATTTCATAAATAATGCCCGGAAATTTACAGAAGAAGGATATATTCATTTCGGTTTTATGGTTAATCCGGAAAATGACGATTCAGTTTGTCTGTTTGTGGAGGACACGGGGGAAGGTATTCCCCAAGAATGCCAGAAAGAAATATTCGACCGTTTTTATAAAGTCAATACTTTCAAGTAGGGTACGGGGTTGGGACTCTCTATCTGCAAAACGATTGTAGAACATCTGCAAGGGAGTATTTATGTTGTATCGGAAGTAGGAAGAGGCAGCCGTTTTACCGTTACATTACCGCTCGAAAAACAGCTGGTGGAAGTTTAATGCCCCCTGTATTCCTGTGGGGTAACACCCGTATGTTGCTTAAAAAACTTATTGAAGAAAGAGATATTATTAAATCCCAAAGATAAGGCTATATTCTTCACCGGTTCATTGGTTGACTTCAGCCGGGATTTGGCATCCATCAGAATGATGGAAGCTATGACTTCTAAAGGAGTGTTTCCTGCAACCTTTTTTATTGTTGAACAGAAATGCGCAAGCTAAGTCCTAGATGTTCGGCATAAAAAGAGGTTCCGTGATGAATAGTATAATATTTCATGACCAATTGCAAAAAATCCTGATAAATTTCGTACTTTCTTGACTGGGAAGATAAATACAAGTTATTTTGCATTTTATAAATTTCAGTGGCTCCCTGAAGGAACATGGTAAGAACCGCCTTTACTATTTCCTTGTTTGCCAATGTTTTTGGAGAAGCATACGAAAGAATTGACGATTCATAGAACATTTTATAACTGCAAGCCTGCAATGGAGATAATCTTATTATCGGATTTTCCATAATTATAGGGAGAAGATGTTCTGTAGACTTCATTAGATTTATACCCTCTATGAATTCGGATGAGAACCCGGCATAATAGATATGAATATCCGGTGAAAACAGGTGAAAAATCAAGAATTTCCATAAAATATCCGGGCGGTAAGGTTATCAAATCATTTTCACCAATATTTTGAAGATTCCCATTGATTGTCGCTTGCATTATCCCTTTTACACAAAGAATGAAAAAACCGGCTTTTACCCTGCAAGGAAAGTTTTTATACCTTTTTAATAAATTTATCCCATACCCTTCTCCAACAATATAATCAGACGGCAAATCAAAATTAGGTAAATCGCTCTCCATTGTGTTATTTTGTTTTTGATTTCAAATATAGGGATTATTTGAAGTTTCTCCCTCGAATAATTAAAATCAGAACATCGAATCTTAAAAAAATAACATCTATATTTTATTTATAAGAAAGTATCAGAATATGAAAAGCAGGACACCGGAAGTATATTCAAACTTCTTAATGTCCCGCTTCTATTTTTCTGTTTATATGTGTGTTTTTCTAAAAAACTTATTGAACATCCAATGCATCGAATGCCAGACCGTCCATATTTTCTGCCGAAAGTAATACTTTGTAATGTCCGGCATTGATAAAGGTTCCGGTAGTGGTGCTCATCATCTTCCATTTATCCGGTGTTTCCGGGAAGTTCAATACGTCCTCTTTCAATACTACTCCTTTTGAATCAATGAATTTCATCAAGACAGGTATTGGCTTTCCGGTAGTATTCATATACTTAAAGCGAAGGGCGTACACTTGCGCCAATCCGGTAGAAATATTCCATTCAATGCTGTTGCTTTTTCCTTTACCAAAAAACACTCCGATCTGTTTGCGATGTTCTTTCTTTTGGAATTTGCCTTTCAGTACAGCCATTTCCGCTTCGTATGATATACTGACACGAGCATTTTTGTCTTCTGGAAGTAACTCTTTCGGAGTCTTTTCCATCACTTCTTTATCCACCTTTTCCCAACTCCAACCGGATGCAGGGAATGCTGTCGGTTTCAGTTCCTGATCTATGCTGGCAATAGCAATGCCTGAAATCAAGGCTTGTCCTGCTTTCACTTCCGGGAAATGAATTTTCAACATTCCACCTTTCACTGTGGCATATACCACTTTCTTACAAACTCCATCGTGACCGCTTTCAGCCCAAATATCCAAGTCATCTAATACAACAGAATCATTCACGGCAACATCAAATATGCGCAGTCCTTCACAGTCGGTAGAAGCGCTTCCGCCCGTACCATGCCAAGGCTCTGTGAAATACAGTTCAATACGATATGTTCCGTCTGCCACAGGGAAACGATATTCCAGTTGGTGACGTCCGAAGCGGAAATGTTGGAATAACGTCCAGTCACGAGTGCCATGAATCGGATCATTGGTGGTACGTTGACTGGCAAGATAAGGATTCAGATCCTTGAAATTCTCCGCCCATGAACGGGAATAATTCGTATTATCCTGCAACCAGAGCTGTCCGAAGCTATCTGTATAATCATCCCCTCCACAGTTGAGACGATACAGATAATTATATCCTGCCTCTCCTTTCAATATCTTTTTATCATCCTGATAAAGAAGTTCGAAGTTAGGGGCTTGCTCCAGACCATTCAATAGGATCAGGTCTTCTGCTACCGGTTTACCTTTATAATATCCTACAGCACGAAGCACATTATAACGAATATCCCGGTTTTCCCACATAAAATGAGTGCCTGTTCCGTTGTTCTTTTTACGTCCGAGGAAGGTTGCCTTTTCATTTGTCAGATCGTTGTATAGCAATACAGAATCACAATTGCTGTAAGCCTCGATAGTGGCACGGCGACGTCCTTTTTCAAAGCGGTTGGCCCATGTATGTGATACTAGGTAAACCATCGGATCTTTTGCAGCCGGAACATAGTTGGCGCGATACATATAATATACGTCCAACGGTTCTTCCCACGGAGTAACCAATCCTTTATAATTGAACGGACCTACTTTATCTATCTTGCGATACGCTTCATCCGGCTGGCGACGTCCGGGATTGTCATGACTGCTGTATATCCACTGGAATTGTCCGCAAACACTATCTTTAGCCTGTTCTGCCAAACGGATTTTAGTTTCCATCAGCTGACACATACGATCTTCACTCCACACTCCGTTCACCTGGAAATCTCCCGGTTCCGTATGCAGGTCGATGCTTCTCCACGCTCCATATTCCCCATTCAATAATTGATTCACTTGAGAGAGTTCACGGTCGTATTTCGTCACATCTCCTCCATACGTACCACTCCAATTCTGAATCACATTCCAGTCTGTACCCTCACCACCATTGCAGGTTGTTATGACACGCATTGTCTTTGCAGTCGGATCCATCTCCCGAATAATATCACTGCACTCCTGTGCGAACTCACGAGGCAAAGTGCTTTCATTCTGCAATCCCCACATCACCACTGACGGAGAATTACGACGTTCTTTCACCCATTGACGAAGCAACTTTTTAAAGTTCTCACGAAACTCCGGAGTGTCATACCACACGTGGGCGGAAAATTGTGTCCAAAACAAGATTCCCTCTTCATCCCAATACTTCTGATAATCGAGATGATGGGGCTGATGAGCATCCCGGAATGCATTGAAACCGGCTGCGCGTATCTGCTTTACCCTTGCGGCAACCTGTTCATTACTGAACGCATGGCTTTGTCCGAACTGATGTTCATACTCGCATACTCCATTGATAAACACGGGTTTCCCATTCAGGTAAAAACGTCCGTCTACATCGTTTCGTTTTACCGGCCAGCTAATGGTACGAATACCGAAGGGTGTCGAAATTTCATCCGTCGTCTTCGTATCACGCTTTATCATGCTGGCCAATTTATAGAGATATGGATTTTCCGTATTCCACAAGACAGGATTCTCAACAGGAGACTGCTGACGAATCACTTTCATTTCTCCCGGAGCTAAAGTAACTTTCTCAACCAAACGGAAAACTTGTTTTCCATCGGCATTGCTTAGTTTATTGACTAACTCTACCGTTTCTGTTGTTTTACTATAATTCTTGACCTCTGTTTCTACAAATACGTTAGCAGCCTTTTCGTCATTCCAAATATGTACACCGAAAGGTTCTATGCGAATCTCATCTGTTACTTCCAATACCACAGGACGGAAGATTCCTAACGGCTGGGAACCCTCACTGAATCCCCATTCCGACGAACATCCTCCACATACCCAAGGCATATCGGCAATCATTTCAGGATGCTCGGCTTTCACTTCCAAGCGATTTACTCCCTGTTTTAATTCATCTGTGACATCCAAAGTCAATGTGGTGCGCCCTATGGGGTGGCGTCCGAAGTCCTTTCCGTTCACTGTAATGGTGGCGTATGTACCCACTCCGTCAAAACGAAGGAAATACCGTTTCCCGGATTTTACATCTGCCGTGAAATCTTTCACATACATAGCTGTTCCATGCAGGTTTCCATGTGTCAACTGACGGTATCCATAATAATCGTCCCAATTATGAGGAATATTCACCGTTTTTGCAGGCATCATAAAATTACCTTTCAAGTGAGTTGCCTCTGTAATCCAGGTTTTCCAACCCTCATTCAATGTCATGATTTGCCGGCGATTCTTACTCTCCGGAACCGGGAAACGGACAGCCGAACGTCCCATTGGCTTACTGGTAGCAATGGCAATGCCACGTTGCTCTGCGTTGTTTACTGCACAATAGAAATGATAAACCACTCCGTCATGTTTCACCACATAGCTCTTATGAGCAAACAGTTCATCGTAGTTCTTGGAGGGGATAATCAGGTCGGCCCCTTTCCAATCAGTCCAGTTCACCAAATCATAGCTGGCGGCAAATGTATTGAATGCTTTATATTTACGCGAAGGTTCAAAAGCAGAGAAGTAAAACATCACATACACATCTCCCATCTTTTGGATATGCGCATCTCCTGTAATGGTTCCATCTGCTTCGTGCGCGAAGACCGGATTTCCGGAGTAGCGTTTCCATGTTTTCATATCTTTGGAAAGCGCAATGCCGACACGTTCGCCCTTTAAATCCGTTTCCGGATGACGCCCGCCCGCATTGTAATACATCACAAACGGAGCTCCCAATGTTTTATCTTTATCCCAATAAACAGTACTCTTATATTGAGTCAGTTTTTCCCACCATTGGGCATCTTTATCATGGATGCTCAAAATCGGTTTGTCCAGAGATTCCCATTCATGTGCCGTAGAAATATCTCCTTTCGTCCATGCCAGTCCGACATAAAGCGGGGCTTTTACAGCTTCGTAGCCCGTTCCTTCACCACCGATATAAGTCATCCAATGGCGACCTTTATAAGTCTGAAGCTCATAGCTTCCACCCCATTCCATATCCGGCAATGCAGGAAATCCGCCACGCTGATTGCAGTCCCATTTTCCATCCCGATAAGAAAGAACCCGTCCCAAAGTGCACCATTCGAGCAAATTATCACTTTCTGCTATCCACGTTTCGTAACCACGACCATCGGTTCCACCTTTGCCATTGTAAACCACATAAGTCATCAGCCACTTGTCTCCCTGGCGAAAAACGGTAGGACAATCAATCTTATGATAATTGTCTGCCGGGGCAACTGCGAGCCCGTACTTGTATGGTGTCTTTACTTCCTCGTAAATCTGCTCCATTCGTTTCTGCGGAACTTCCCGTTGCGCATACAGAGAGAAAGTGGCGGTTATACTAAAAACTGCCAGCAATAACTTCTTCATGATACTTTTTCTAATCGTTTAATACTTAAATAGTGCATAACCACTAAATGATAATTTATTTTTCACCACAGATTACACAGATTTACACAGATTTACACAGATTGTTTTCATTTTCGTTGAATACCCATAGTGAATTAGGGTACTGATATGCATATTTATTTAATCTGTGTGAATCTGTGTAATCTGTGGTGAACTCTAAAATTCCCATTAATAAAACAACCAATCCATTGTTTCTTCATCCCCGGCAAGCCCGGCATTACGCACTTTCGTTTCTGCAGCCGTGAATCCCAACACTTGCAGATAGCCTTTGGGTAACATCAACGTATGTTTTCCGGCCGGAAAACTATATGCATGCACATTTGCCAAAGGCATTCCGTTGATACGGACAGCATTCGTCAATACGGGTTCCGCCTGACCGTAATCATTGGCTGATGCATCGATTTCCAGTTTTGGAGCTTTTGCATACTTTTTCTGGTCGTCTTTGAAATAAGCGACTAACAATTTCACCGGAGCATCCGTTTCGAAAGTGATGCTTGTGCCTTTCTCTCTCTGCTCATTTCCATTAAAGCGGAGCGCCTTCATTCCTTTCAATTCCGGAGCTACTGCTTCTATCTTACCTGGAACATCCACAAATAAAGAAATACCCTCATCCACTTTCACTGTCGGATAATTAGAAATCAGTTTCACGTTTGCAGGAGTCCAGGCAGCAATCTCGACAGTTTCAGTCACCGCATTTCCATTCTGTTTTTCTTTCAACAAAGCGAGGTTGGCTTTGAAATTTTCCAATTCCTTCTCATAGTGTACCAGCAATTCTTTCCAAGTCTTATTCTTTCCATCATCTCCACCGATAGGAATACGACGTTGGGCAGTTTGCATACTGTTGGCATACAAGTAATGTTCGTCCGTCAGTTCCACCAATTTGCGATAGTGTTCCAAGCTTTGTTCCATCAAAGGAATAGCTTCTTCAAGATTCTTAATCTCTTTTCCCCATTGATAATCCAATACCAGTTTGGCAGCTTTCACTTTCAGGTTGAACGCATACGCAAACTCACGATAACAATGCATATCATTCTGCAAACGTGCAAATTCATCCTTATTTGAAGAGACGGAACCTGCTGCTTTATCAATAGCCGCTACCGCTTTATCTCCATGTTCTATTACTTGAGCAACAATATCCAAAGGCATTTCACCTACATGAGGTTGCTTTTTCCATTCTTTCTCTACATACTCTATCAACTTCTCCCCTTCCGGTCCGCAACTTTCATAGAATCCCGGATAGATAGTATATTTATATGGGTTGACAAGCTGACTCATAAACATACCCAGCAATAACGTTTGGCGATTTCCTTCTGTGATACCGAAACGACGCAATAACTTCGGAGCAATCTCACCGCTTTCTTCATAAGCTACACGGATATTGCTTGCATTTTCGTCAGATGTTCCGTAGAATTTGCCTAACTGATGGTTCCAGTAACCCATTTCATCTGTACGGTCGCGATGGCAGTTCCACGCATAGCGTCCCCAAGTCTGATACCAAATCCAGTCACGATCCAATTGGAACTCACGCTCATTGTTCGGCAATTTATCAGCAGTATAAGGCCAATCCCAATATGAAGCCTGTGGATAAAGGTGCAATGCATTGGCACCATGTACATTGTGCATGGCAGTTACCGCCTTCTGAACGAAATCCGGAGATCCCCAGCGGAACGGTTCCAAATTTGCCAGAATATGCACGTTACTGATGTGAATGGAACCCAACGAACTCAAATCTGTATGAATTTTCGCCCAGGGACCACGAGGCTCATAGGTAGTCAACGATTCACCATTATACTTATGCATCGTATAAAGATTCTTATAGAGTGGCAGTGCAGCATCCATCACCAGTTTACAGTCCGTATCGTGTGCACGCAATAAAAGGGGCGGTTCATCCGTACGTCCCAAAGCCTGTAATCCGTCTTTCACTCCCGGAATAATTGTTTTTGTAAACCATTCTACATCGTCCTCAACTGTACACATCGCTTCACCCAGACAAACAAGTAATCCTACATTGGGATATTTTTCAATGAAAGCAGCAATGCTCTTGCGTGTATAATCGGCAATCAGAGGAGTAATGGGACGGTTACGATCCTGTGTTTTCAGTCCGTAATGTTCGGCAAAAGGTTTGGAAAGAATAATATTATAAAACATCTGTATCACAAAGATACCGCGTTTGTCCGCTTCTTCTGTGAGGAAAGAGAACATTTCTTCATTCATCTTGAATGTTTCTTCATCTACTTCCAGTGTAAACGGATAATCTTCCAGTTTCACCAATGAGGCAAACGGATGTCCATTCCAAAGGTACAGTGAATTCATGCGGTTGGCAACCAGCATATCCAAGTATTTAATCCATTGTTCTTTATCATAAAACCAAGGGAAACTTTCCGGCGTATATGGATATTCGTATACGCCATGTCCTGGCAGGTAGGTCATCTTCTGTAACCCTACACATGCACCGCGTAATACCATTTCAGGACCATCTTCCAGTTCCTCCGGGAAGTTCAACTTACCATCCGAATCATTTACACGGTCTATCAGTTCACGGCATCCGTAAATGACACCACTCCCATCCCTGCCGGACACTCTGGTCAGATTGCCCGTCGTCGAAATATGAAAACCTTCTTTCTTGAGTGTCGTGTCATTTACTTCCGTCAACAGAATCGTTTTGATTTCAGGATCGGAGAATGTCGTGTCTCCCTGTTGCATCATTACCAGATAACCGGCTTTATCCAAGGTAGTCTGTAACTGCTCCGCACCAAACAAAACACGATTTGACGCATCTGGCGGAGTCATAATCTTCACGGTTTGCCTGCCACACGCTGCCAAAAAAAGTGTGCATGCCGCAAACATGAATAATCTGGTATTTTTCATTCTTCTGATATATATTATAGATTATATAATTCACTTCTTCACTAAGAGAAAGACGAAATAATCCTCTGTTTGTACTCATTTGTCTCTTCTTCCACTTTTCAGCACCAAATTTCCACTTTCACCCTGCTGTGATATGCAAATTCCTCATTATTTAAAAGTTATGCTTATCTTTGCCGGCTAATGTCTTATAATACAAAACAGAAAACAAAAGCAAACAATATGAAAGAACAAACAAATTATGACTATGAAAAATACGTTCAGATAGCAAAAATGGCCAAAATGGGATGGTGGGAATCTGATTTGAAGAATCAAGAATAGGTATAGGCGGTTGATGCGCCCAATATTAGTTGGTTGATGCTAAACGT
>ENA-OWPD01000859-OWPD01000859.1-human-gut-metagenome-genome-assembly--contig:-NODE-859-length-29411-cov-2.957726_pt1 | contig 29411 bp, 10 predicted proteins | sample MGYA00248262_ERZ651842 | MGnify/ENA primary metagenome ERZ651842 (study PRJEB26924, sample SAMEA4378253) | human gut metagenome | biome: human gut; feature: human-associated habitat; material: faeces... | reverse complement strand
GCTTCTCGCCGTCTTTTACTTTCACCTGTTTGCCGTTGAGTGTAACTGTCCATTCCTTTTCCTCCGGTGTCGGAGTATCAATCTTCTCGAAACGAGCTTCAATTACGATGCCGTTCTCTTTCTCTGTGATCGGCGTATTGAAATCAAACTTCTTATCTCCTACGAACCAACCGAAGAATTTGTATCCTTCTTTCACCGGATCTTCCGGTTTCGCCAGCTTCTCGCCGTCTTTTACTTTCACCTGTTTGCCGTTGAGTGTAACTGTCCATTCTTTTCCTTCCGGTGTCGAAGCGCCTGTTTTTGAAAGGAACAATTCTATAATGCCGACTTTCGCATCTTTCCATTCGATCTTCACATCAAGAAGATTTGTATCGTTCGGAAGTTCAAACTCATTCACTGTCTTAGTCAAGTTTCCTACCGGCTGCCACTTATCTTTTTCTGCGAACGTTCTCACACTTACAACCGCATTCGAAATAGAATCTGCTCTCTGCACAATCTTAATTTTGTTGCGATCGTTTTTCTCTGATACATGATAAATGAGATTACCGCTCTTTTCTGCCGGAACGAATGACGTTGCAAGATTCATATCTGACATATAAGAGAATTTTCCGTTCTGCGTATCAAAACATGAACTTTCGTATGTCGGATCGTTCTCGCTCGGAATGTATGCTCCGCCGTTAATCTCAAGCTCGCTGAAGCGAACCCACTTGTCAGAACCTACTTTTGTTCTTGTCACTTCAAATTTCAAATAACGTGCATCTTTGTTAATATTTGTCACTTCCTTTGTATTATAGGAAGTTTCATGATTCGGAAGAACAGATTTAATTTCATCTTTATTTTCCGCTTCTCCCTCATTCGGTCCATCCTGTGAACCAAGCGTCATGATCTCCGACCATGTCTCTCCGTCTGTAGAAACAGAGAACTTACCGTGTCTGATAAAGTCATGCTCTCCATCCTGACAAACAGCTTTGAACTTATCAAAGTGGATCGTCTGTCCTAGATCATATACGAACCAAACTCCTTGATTTTGCGATGTCTGATAAACCGCTTCTGTCGTTCTGTCGCCGTCAAACGCTTTGTCCGCATCTTCAACCTTATAATTACTGCTCTTTGAATGAAGTGATTTATCTCTAAATTCTACAGTATTTACAACGAACTGTTTCAAGTTAAACGTCACATCGCCGTCTGTTTTGTTAATCAGTCTGATGTATCTTGCATCTCCCGGTTTATTCTCGTCATATGCCGCCCACTCGTATGTATTAAGAGACGTCTCAAGAGTCAACTTGTCTGCTTTCTCTAAGTTCTTAACGATGTTTTTGATCTCATGGATGCGGTCTAATTTTAATCCGATATACTGATCTTTTTTCAAAATGATATCATTTTTTGCTTCGATCTCCGCGCTTTCTTCTAAGAGATTAGCTTTGCACTCTTTGTAAGCGTCTACGTTAGTATAAACTTTTGAATTAAACCATACTTTTGCATCAACGTCAAACTCTCTGATTGCAAACCAGTTCTTTTGATCCATATTCTGTTTCAGACGAACGTACTGCGCTTCGATATTTTTATCAGATACGTCGATTTCAATCGTACGTTTGTCTTTAAACGTTTCAATCTTATTCCAAGTCTTTCCGTCAACCGACCATTCCAAATCACAATCTTTCATATAATCGGCATGTGTATCATTATTACCCTGAACGATCTTGATCTTTCCGAGTGTGATCTTTTCAGATAATTTCACTCCGAAATAATCGCCTGCGATCATAGAATCTCCATGTGCGGCAGCGCCCTGTCTTACATTATAATGTACGCTTGTTCCTTCATCGCCGTCGATCGCGCTGCTCTCTTTTCCATTACCGTAAACAGACCAGCCGTCTTTTGTACGGATCACTTCTTTTGTGAACGTATCTGCCGAACCCGGCTGCAAATCTACTTTAAACTCACGCATGGAAGGCCATTTGGAAGATCCGCCTGTTTTAGAACATTCATAGCGAACTGCCGTCACTTTCTCGATCTCGATTCCCGATACGTCGACTTTCTTCGCATATGGGCCATATTCTTTTCCGGCTTCTACGTCTTTCCACTCGTCAGAACCTTCTGTCTGATATTTCAGTTTTGCATATCCGAACGTATCGTCCGGTTTATCTTTGTTTGAACCGTTTTCAATATGTACTCCGTAAATTGTCGTCGGGTTGCTGAAATTCACCTGATAATACTGACCTGCAGCTTCTGCGTTATTATGCCATGCAAACGTATCGCTCTTACCGTCGATAATATCTGCCGGCTTTCCGCTGTGCCATGTCTTAAAGCTTGTCTCCGCCGTGATCTTCAACGGTTTTTCCGCATCTCCCATCACATAATCGTTCATCGGAGCGGACAAAGTCTCTTCCAATGTCTTTGCAAGCGGGATAAGATGTGTAGATCCCGGATCTACGACTTTCGGAGACGCGTTATACATTTGTTTTGTATATGTCTTAGAAGTCGCGTAACTTCCCGATCCTGCCATATACAGATCAAACGCGCCTGCCATATCGCCTTTTTGCATTGCAGTCTGCGACTGTACAAAAGAACGGATCGCCGTACAAAGATCTTTTAACGAATTTGTAAACGGAAGAATTTCCGCTTTCATCGCCGCATTTTTGCTCTTTGCATGGAAATCGTCGCAAGCTTCGATGATCTTTGTCATCTCTGCCTCAAGCTGCGCAGCTGTCGCTTCATCAACTGTTCCTGCTGCAAGCTTTGTCTTATAAGTATTGATCAATCCCTGAATTTCTTCAGACTCCGGCAATACAAGACCGTGTCCGTTCGGCTGCGGATTCGACATATGTTTTGCAAGCGTATGCAGTTCTTCGGCCGCATCCGCATCGATATACGGGAATGAATCCGCCCAGCTCTTATCCATATCAAATCCGGCAATGTTCCAACTATAATCTGCAACTGCAAAAATCGCTGGTTTCGATACTTCCGACTCCTGCATCGGGTTTGTTACCGCGCCTGCAAGATCTTCCGGTTTTACATCTTTTTTAAGCTGAACGCCTTTACCCATTATAAGACGTCCGTGATTAATGTCGTTTACAGGCCAGTTCAGCCAAAATAGTGGGGCGCGACGTTTCTCACCGTTTGTCGCTCTATATGTTCTGAAATGATCAAGCGTTTTCTGCTCAATCGGCTGACATACCGCTTCGCCTGTCCAAAAGATCTTAACATCTTCCGGGAAACCTTTGTCATATTCATTCAACTCTGCATAATTTCCGCCTGCACTGCCGGCCTGCCATGAATGGTTATATCCTGCCGGGCAAAATACAGTATCGTATACATCGCCTTTTTTCTTCGCCCATTCAGATACTTTTTGCATCATCTTAATAACGATTGCTCTCGGAAGACCTCCGACGTCATCGCCGAGCACTCCAAACTGACGTACTCCGGCTTCGTACAGCTGATCGAACTTCTTCAGAAGAGCTTCGATCTCTGCGTCTGCCTGATTTTGGTCAAATCCTCCCATAAACGGATGGGCTGTCCAAACGAAACGGCACTTAGAATCGTTTCCGACTTTTACCATTTCTTTAATCTTTTCCAGTTCTTCGGCCGGATACAGATCACGCCATTTCCCTTTATGGTAATCATCGTCTTTCGGAGCGAAGATATAAGACGTCATCTTAAAGTCGCCGCCGAATCTCATAAGAGACATTCTGTCCTCATTTGACCACGGAAGTCCGTAATATCCTTCGATAAATCCACGGATATTTACGTCCGCATAATCTCTCATCTCGAAATTACGGATCGTATTTCCTTCCATCTGATTAAAAATGTGTTTCAAAGATGTGATACCGTAAAATACGGCGTCCGTATCCTTTCCGAGAATTACAATCTCATCCTTGTTGGACGCAAGGAAATAAGAACCGTAGTGATCGAACAATGTTTTATCTACTGTGTAATGTTCCTTCACATACTTATCCGCATATCCGCCGGAATCATAGATACCGGCAAGAATATTCGTCTTGCCGTCAACTTTTGCTTCTGTTTTAACAGCGCTTTCGCTCTTACCTTTGATCGAAAGAACCTCTGTCATCCGATTCTTTGTCGCCTCATCAATGCCGGATTCGTAAACAATGTTCACATCTTTGATGTTGAACTCTCCGTCCTGATAAATCATCTCATGGGGCGTCGGATAGATCTGATATTCCACCCCGGAAGCCGCCGCTGTCTGCGCCGCGTCAGCTTCTTCAGCCCGCACGGTAAGCGCCGACGGAGCGGCAGACGTAAGTACAACCGCAGCCGCAAGCAGACCTGCCCACAGACTTCTTACTGTTTTCATTCTCTTTCTCATACTTTTCCCTCTTTTTCTGGTTACTATAGTTTCCCACTATTTCTATTGTTTCATAATATCATACTTTACATTTTAGTTATTTTCACTTTTTAACATCGCATTTGTAATTTACGATATTTTTTCTTTCTTCTTTTTTATATCCTTGTGCAATATATACATTTCCAACTCTTTCCTTTTGTATATATTAACAAAAAGTTCCGCAGATGTCCATACATCTGCGGAACTTTCTTTCTCGCCTGAATAACTCAGTCGCTTTTATAACAACTTTTTGTTTTTTATTTAGAACCGATTATTTCTCTGTTCTTTTTCTTGAAGCCGCAATTACTGCTCCTGCTCCAAGGGCAAGCATAAACGGAAGAATCGGAGACGTCTCGTCGCCTGTCTGCGGCGGAACTTTTCCGTTTGTTTCCGGTTTCTTATCTGAATTATTATTCGAGTTGTTGTTCGGGTTATTATTCGGATCTCCTGCTTTTTCTACAGTAATCTCTACTTCTTTTGTTACCGTTACATCTCCCTGAACTGCAGTTACAATCACTTTCGCCGTTCCTGCTCCGACAGCTTTAACGTTTCCGTTCTCATCTACTGTAATGACGTTTTCATCAGAAGACTTCCATATAAACTTCACATCTGACGCATCTGACGGATCTGCCTTTGCAGATACCTTTGTTGATTCGCCGACTGTCAGTTTATCGTCTGTAACTTTTACAATTACGTCTTTCAGAATCGACGGTTTTTCAGGTTCTGTTGCTTTTGTTACTGTGATTGTCACTTTATCTGTTACTTTTACTTTGCCCTGTGTTGCCGTAACTGTCACATCAGCTGTTCCTTCTCCAACTGCCGTAATGTTTCCGTCTTTATCAACTGTTGCAACTTTTTTATCAGAAGAACTCCATGTAAGCGTAACGTCTTTCGCTTCTTTCGGCTCATATGTCGCTGTCGCTTTCGCTGTTTCACCGACCTTCAAAGCGTTTTTGTCTACAGTTGCCGTTACGCTTGTAAGAACCGGTTTTTCAGGTTCAGCTTTCTTCGATACTGTAATCTCAACTTCTGCTGTTTTTGTTACTGTACCCTGTTTTGCAGTAACTATCACTTTGGCTTTTCCTTCTGCTTTTGCAGTAACATTTCCATCTTTATCTACTGTTAAGACATCAGTATTAGAAGATTTCCACTCATATGTTACTTCTTTAGCATCTGCCGGATATATCGTTGCTGTTGCTTTTGCTTTATCGCCAACTTTCAGCTCTGTTTTGTCAACCGATACAGTTACATCTCTAAGAACTCCCGGTTTCTCCGGACGGATGATTTCTCCACCTTTCTTAGTTCCGTAAGCTTCAAACTCAACGAGGTGATCGGACGTACCTGCATTTCCATCTCTTCCGTTCACATACACGCGGATATAACGTGCCGTTACCGGTTTTCCTTCAGGCGCTTTCCACATTTCTTTCCCCTGTTGTGTTTCAACATAAAGTTCTTCCGTACCTGCGCCAAGTTTGTGTACGTTATTCTTATCGGAATTGTATACTGTCGTTGTTTTACCTTCGGCAAAGTTTGCGTCTGTACTTAACTGGATTACTGTCGGACCATATTTTCTTGATCCATCCCAATATCTTGTCAGATGAATTTTTGTCAGATCGTACTCGTCGCCAAGATCGAACTGTACATAACGTGAGTGATTCTTACTATCAGCCGTATCTTTCAGTTCAAGATAATTACTTGTACTCTTAACTCCGTCATTTACCATGCTAAACGGTCTGTCAGATTTCTCATCAACCGCTTTCTTTTCAGTTACGTCATATGCGACAACTTTTACTTTCGGATTGTTCTTAGAAAGAACTACGTTTCCTTCTGTATCAACGAGCGACATCACATCGTCATAAGCAAGTGAACCGTCAAGAACTGTGATATAAGAAACCTCGTCTTTAGTCAAACCTTCTGCAAATGTCGTTGTTCCTTGTTTCACTTCCGGATTTGCTTTACTTTCATCGTATGTTGAAGCTACTACTTGACCATCCAAATAAAGCTTAATCATTCCGTTTTCTTCTTTTACTGCCGAGAATTGATGTTGTTTACCATCAGCAATAATTCCTTTTATTTCGCTTGTATAGGAATCCTTTGCTTTGTCAACAGTTTTCTTCTCATATTTTGATGTGACTTTCATACCGTTAAAGTCAAATGTCAGATAACCCTGATCATCGATACCTACAGTATACGCTCCATCCTGTTTTACGATCGTCGCATTCTTTTTACTTGTCTTAATCTCGCCTGTGATCGAGAATCCGTCATGTCCGTCGATCGACTGTTTCGGACTGCTTGCAACCGGTCCGTCTTTCAGGTCTTCACCGATAACGCCTGTTACGATACCGTTGACATATACATCATTTTCTGCGCTTGCCGTCGTTGCGTTTCCGACGATATCTTTCACGCCGTTAACATTTACTTTTACTGTACGTCCGTCTGCCGGTGCTTTGTCCAAAGTCAATGTAACTGTACGTCTGTCTGCATTCAATTCTGCTTTTTTCACACTGTAACCTTCAACTGTAAACATATTTGCTTCCGGTTTCTGAATCGTCTCGTCAAATTCAACATCGACTTCCTTACCGTTTCCTTTTACAGAAAGAATCTTTGCCGCAGTTGCGTCTTTCTCGCCGAACTGTAAGATCAGCACTTCCTTCGGTTTAAGTTTATATGTAACTTTCTTTCCATATGTAAGGGCTTCGCTTGTCTGATGTCTCTGATCTCCTACGACAACTTTTCCGTAAACACTTCCAAGATCCTCGCTGACTCCGATCAGTCTGTCATAAGTCACTTCATAACTTTGCTCTACATCTTTCGGGTTTCTGATAGAAAGAATACCTTCTTTTCCGTTCCAACAGGAATAACCGTAAACTCCACCGTCATTCGGTCTTCCGCCGAACATCTTTGATTTCTGAAGGATATCAAAGTTCTCTTCAATCCAAGTTGCCGCCTCTGCGTTGATCTGCCACTTATTTTCATCAAACATATCAAAACTATAGTAATACTCCCAGAACGCAGTTCCTCTCGTTCCGAGCATATACAGATGATTTCTCATCTCATCGTCTGTATACTTAATATCATTAGGTCTATTATATGAATCATTTGCCGTTCTTCCATAAACCGGATCATGATTATAGAAATACTTATGCGGAAGTTGCCACTGTCTTTCATTCAAGAAATCATAATAAGCATTATCGCGATATGTAAGCATCGCTTCTTCATCCGTCGCATTAAAGCTATTCGTATAACCTGTATCTCCCGTATTCTGCATCCATACGCTGTTAACCCACTGCAAATGCCACGGGCTCGGATTCGTATAAGATGTCATGTTGATCCAAAGATCTTTTCCGCTTCTGTTCTGACGCATATCCTCATACATATCCGTCCATCTCTCATACGTCTCCGTAATCGTGTAAAGCGGGTTTCCTGTTACATAATATTCAGATGCATCTGTATCCGGTTCTAAAAGCATTCCGTCCAGTTTCCAATAGTTAATATCGAATTTATCCTGATACTCACAAAATATCTCCTTATTAAGTTTTGTCAAATATCTAGCATCCGAAATATTAATGTCATTTCCTGAATTTTGATTTTTAGAACCAAGGCTATTCTGTTCGATGTAATTAGCAATCTGTGTCTGTGTTCCGTAGCCGCCTCTTGGTCCGAGCCACAATCCGAAATTAGATCCAAGCTGATCTACCTGCAGACTGGAACTGTAAAGTTCATTCGGAAACTTATCGTTGAAATCCCAGAAAGAACTGTAATTTGTCCAACCATCGTCTACAACATAAGAATCAAGCGGCTCTACTCCGTGCTGCGTGAAACCTTTCTCGATCTCGAAGAAACTTTTCTTGATAATCTCATCAGAAATATTCTTCATATTATCATACCATGAGTTATACTGCTGACGGAAATCCGTAGGCGTTGCGATCGTCTCGATATACTCGTAAAAATCACTCTGTATTACGCTGTAATCTCTGCTTCGCGCAGCTCCTACGACAGCGTCCCATGTCGTCATCTTGCCTGCTGTGTTTCCTTCGTTGTATTCAAAGTGCTTATCTTTTGCCAATGATTTTCCATAATGATAACGGATAAAAGAATTAGAATTTACAATCTTATTTTCCGTCTCCGGGAACTCACATCCCCAATACATAGCTCCGACATAATATGGCTGTCCAAGTTCAAGGTAATCGCCTTTCATATTTCCCATGTCCGGGTTATTCGCCATATCGTTCTTGATTGACCAGTATTCATCATTTTTCAAATCTGTCTGGTTGATCTGCATATTCTCAAGATCGATATAATCGATCTTCGCCTTATCTGCCTGATCTGCGCCTACCGAGATCTCGAGGTGCTTTCTCATGAAAGAATCTCCGTCTTTCATCGTGATTACTTCTCTCACCGTATAATCTACACCACGAACTTTCTTTGGCTCAAACGTAAATGTCAACGTTTTAACGCCGTTTTTATCCTCAAATTGTGGCTCGTCCTTTACTTTCATTTCGCTTGTCTTAAGCTGCGTTGCATTATCTGTAGGCTTCTGTGGGAACGTCGCCGTATCTTCAAAAAAATCAAATTCCGAACAGCAAGCTACATCCTTACTTACGTTTGTCTGTTTCGGATCATGACAATCTACAAACTCAATACGAACCCACTGCGTTGTTACCGCCTGATCCAAGTTTACATATGTCTCTTTTTCATCCTTAAACTCGCCTTCCTTAACCAACTTTGCCTTGTTGTTATCCTCCAAGTCTTGAAGGCTGTCGGCTGTATAGATTTTATAATTCTTTACATGTCCGCTGACTGTAGGCTCGCCTTGAGCGTCTACTCTCTGTTGATAACGAAACGACTGAAACGTCTTTTCCTCATCAAAACCTACATAAATATTATGAGGATATTTTTTTACTGCTTCGTCATTACCATCATATTTAGAATGATAATATGTATTATTATCTCCGTCGAACATCAAGTCTGTAGCACCGTTCTTACCTTCGTTTGTCGCAACACTGTCGCCTTTCGACTCCCAACCCGTTGTATCCAATTTCTTTTTAGGCGCTTGGAACTCTCCTGTTTCTCCCGTATATCCATTATCCAACGTATTGATAATAAACTCTTCGCTGCCTGCCTGCGGGGTGAAAACTGTCGCTTTATCACCTGCACCTGTGCGATAGTTTGTAATCTCTTTTGTCGACAATACTTTTTCTGTCGATACGCTGAAAGTTCTTTTCAAATATTCGTTACCGAATATGTAAGAGCCGTCTTTTTTCTCAAGAGATACAACCCCGTTCTGTTTCTCAGGCGTCTGTCCTTGCTCTGCCGTCGTATCTTCGGCATGAACCGTCTGAGCCATAAAAGGTAGCGCCCCGCCTGCCGTCAAAGAAACCGCAAGCGCCGCCGCCATTCCTTTATGGAACATTCCTTTCTTCATAATATTTTTCCTCCTTAGATAATAATTAACAGCGTTAAAACTCATGAAGCAGGCGCGCCCTTGAAAAAATTAAAAGGCGCGTCTCCTTCAAACGCATTTGTCACTATTAAAAATACCACAATTCCACATACATATTGTTTGTATTTTTTGCCAATGTCTTGTATTTTTTAGCGATTTTTCACATTTTCACACAACATCCGACAATGCTATTCTTTATCCGTAATCTCCCCATGAATTTCCTGAATCGACTTCACTTCTCCACTTCCGTTTTCCTTCACTGCAAGGATACCGTTCGCCGCCGCTTTCGCCGCCGCCATCGTTGTCATATACGGAACTTTCTTCTTGATCGCAGCCTTACGCAAGTAGCTGTCATCATTTTTGCTTTCCTTGCCTGACGGTGTGTTGACGATCATGTCAACTTTTCCGTTCGTGATCACATCAAGCATATTCGGACGGCCTTCCTGAAGCTTATTGATCTTCTCTGCTTCGATTCCGTTCTCTTTAAGCAGGCTGCAAGTATGGTCTGACGCAATGATCTTGAATCCCGCTTTTGCAAAATCAGCCGCAACTTCCACAACTTCCGGCTTATCACGATTGCTTACAGAGATCAGCACCGTACCTTCAAGCGGAAGCTTTGTCTGTGTTGCTTCCTGAGCCTTATAAAATGCTTCGCCGAAAGATTTGGACAATCCGAGCACTTCTCCGGTCGATCTCATCTCCGGTCCGAGCAGCGGGTCTACTTCCGGGAACATATTGAACGGGAATACCGCTTCTTTTACTCCGTAGTACGGAATGTTCTGCTCTTTTAACGCCGGAACCGGTGAAGGTCTTCCTGTCAGTTCACTTGTCACAATGTCGATGGCAAGCGGAACCATGCGGATATTACATACTTTCGATACAAGCGGCACTGTTCTTGACGCACGAGGGTTCGCCTCCAATACGTACACTTTTCCGTTTTCGATCGCATACTGCATGTTCATAAGACCTTTCACATGCATCTCTTCTGCGATTTTTCTCGTATATTCTTTGATCGTCTTTACATTTTCTTCCGAAATATTTTTAGAAGGAATAATACATGCCGAATCTCCGGAATGTACTCCCGCAAGCTCGATATGTTCCATAACCGCCGGAACAAACGCATGTGTGCCGTCGCTGATCGCGTCTGCTTCACATTCTGTTGCATGTCCGAGGAAACGGTCGATCAAAATCGGACGGTCAGGTGTCACACCGACTGCTGCTTTCATATATCCTACCATGCTTTCCGCATCATATACAACTTCCATGCCACGGCCGCCAAGTACATAAGACGGACGCACCATAACCGGATAACCGATCTTCTCGGCAATTTCAAGAGCATCGTCCACCGTAACAGCCATTCCCGACTCAGGCATCGGAATCTCAAGCTTATCCATCATTTCACGGAACAGATCGCGGTCTTCCGCCAGATCGATAACAGACGGAGCCGTACCTAAGATCTTCACGCCGTTTCTTTCCAGATCTGCCGCAAGGTTCAGCGGAGTCTGTCCTCCGAACTGCGCGATCACTCCGACCGGTTTTTCCTTCTTATAAATGCTCAGTACGTCTTCCAGTGTAAGCGGCTCAAAATACAGTTTATCAGATGTGTCATAGTCTGTAGATACCGTTTCAGGGTTACAGTTGACAATGATCGTCTCGAAACCAAGCTTTTTCAAAGCAAGAGACGCATGTACACAGCAATAGTCAAACTCGATTCCCTGTCCGATACGGTTCGGTCCCCCGCCTAAGATCATGATCTTCGGTTTCTCTTCACTGATCGGGTTTTTGTCCGTTCCGTTATATGTCGAATAGTAATATGCTCTGTCCTGCGTTCCGCTTACATGAACGCCTTCCCACGTTTCCTCAACGCCGAGGCTGATTCTCTTATTGCGGATCTCATCCTCATCCACTTCAAGAATCTGGCTTAAATATTTATCAGAGAATCCGTCTTTTTTCGCCGCGATAAGAGCATTGTCTTCCGGCAAACCTCCCTTAAACGCAAGCAGAGCCTCTTCCTCTTCCACCAGCTCTTTCATCTGCTCAAGGAAATAGTGTTTTACTTTTGTCAGTTCATGGATCTCTTCTACAGAAGCTCCTTTTCTCAGCGCTTCGTAGATAACAAAGTAACGCTCGCTTGTCGCATACCGCAAACTCTTGAGAAGCTCTTCTTTTGTTTTTCCGTCAAAATCTTTCGCATGACCGAGTCCGTATCTTCCTGTCTCCAAAGAACGAATCGCTTTCTGGAACGCTTCTTTGAAGTTCTTACCGATGCTCATTACTTCGCCTACCGCACGCATCTGTGTTCCAAGCTTGTCTTCCACACCTTTGAATTTCTCAAATGCCCAGCGCGCGAACTTGATCACAACATAATCTCCGTCAGGAACGTATTTATCCAATGTACCGTACTTTCCGCACGGAATATCTTTCAGCGTCATGCCTGTCGCAAGCATTGCGGATACAAGCGCGATCGGGAATCCTGTCGCTTTCGATGCAAGCGCCGAAGAACGAGACGTTCTCGGGTTGATCTCGATAATGATATCTCTGTCTGTCTTCGGATCATGCGCCCACTGTACGTTACAGCCGCCGATCACCTTAACAGAATCTACTACTTTATGAGATTTTTCCTGCAGACGCTGCTGAACTTCTTCTGAGATCGTAAGCATCGGAGCGGAGCAGAAAGAATCTCCTGTATGAACGCCGAGCGGATCGATATTTTCGATAAAGCATACAGTGATCATATTGCCCTCTGCGTCGCGGACAACTTCAAGTTCCAGCTCTTCCCATCCCAAGATAGATTCTTCTACAAGAACCTGACCTACAAGACTTGCCTGAAGACCTCTGGCGCATACTGTTTTCAATTCATCTACATTATATACAAGACCGCCGCCTGCGCCGCCCATCGTATAAGCAGGACGAAGAACTACCGGATATCCAAGCTTCTCCGCAATCGCAAGAGCCTCGTCTACAGAATATGCAACCTCGCTTCGAGCCATCTCTATACCGAGCTGATCCATCGTGTGCTTAAATTCGATTCTGTCTTCTCCTCGCTCGATCGCATCGACCTGTACGCCGATAACTTCTACGTTATATTTCTCCAAAACGCCCGCCTGCGCCAGTTCTGAGCATAAATTAAGACCGGACTGTCCACCGAGATTCGGCAGTAATGCATCAGGTCTTTCTTTTTTTATGATTTGTTCTATTCTGTCAACATTCAAAGGTTCAATATAAGTAACGTCAGCAATCTCCGGATCCGTCATGATTGTCGCCGGGTTTGAATTCACCAATACAATCTCGTATCCTAAATTTCTCAATGCTTTACAAGCCTGTGTTCCGGAATAATCGAATTCACAAGCCTGTCCGATAATGATCGGGCCGGAGCCGATGATAAGTACCTTGTGGATATCATTTCTTTTTGCCATCTTTCTTCCTCCTGTATTGTCCCATGTTCTCATTTCATTTTCTCAATCGAATATTATACAATAAATTAAGTTTTCCGACAATCCTTAATTTTCACTTTTCTCTCTATATTTTCCTATATTTTTATCCTGTATTCTCATCGGCTTTTCATTTTTTACATTTTTTCCGACTTCCGGCTTTTTAACTTTTCATATTTCTATAAGTTTTCACAGCTTTAACTGTCCGGTTTTTTACATTTTTACAGTTTTTCATCCTACTTCCGCTTTGATTTTTTTACATTTTCACGGTTTACTACTGCTGCAGCCTGCTTAAAACAGAATATCCTATCGTTCCTTTCGGCATATCTACTCCGAAGTTCTCTGCTACAGTCGCCCCTATCACCGCAAACGTCTCTGCTTCCGGAAGCGGACCTCCCGCCTGCATTCTTTTGCTGTATGCAAGGAAAGGAACATACTCTCTTGTATGATCCGTTCCCTTGTATGTCGGATCATTCCCGTGATCTGCGGTCAGGATCAATAGATCATCCTGCGAAAGACATTCCAGCAAAACGCCGAGTTTCTCATCAAACTTTTCGATCTCTTTGCCATACCCTTCTACATTTCTCCGATGCCCCCATAATGCGTCAAAATCAACAAGGTTTACAAAACACAGTCCCGTAAATTCCTCTTTGCACACATCGATCGTCTGTTCCATCCCATGAACGGAACTTTCCGAATGATATGTTTTCGTAATCCCTTCCCCGCAGAAAATGTCATGAATCTTTCCCACGCCGATCACATCATTCCCCGCATCTTTCAGAGCATTTAAAACAGTGGGCGCCGGCGGCTTCAACGCGTAGTCTCTCCGATTGCTCGTCCTTTTAAACTCACCTTTTTTCATTCCGATATACGGTCTTGCGATCACCCTTCCTACGCGCCATTCATCTTTCATCGTGATCCGCCTTGCAGTCTCACAGCACCGATACAGTTCTTCCAGATCGAAAGTCTCTTCATTTCCGCAGATCTGCATAACCGAATCCGCCGACGTATACACGATCATAGATCCTGTACGAATCTCTTCCTCGCCCAGCTCTTCTATAATCTCAGTACCGCTCGCGCTTTTATTTCCGATCACCTTTTTCCCACACTGTTTCTCCAGCTCCTTGATCAATTCTGCCGGAAATCCATGTTCCGTAAAAGTCCGAAACGGCTTTTCCGTTTTAATCCCCATCATCTCCCAGTGTCCGGTCATCGTATCTTTTCCGTTGCTCGCTTCCCGCATCCGCATGAAGCGCCCCTCGGGAGACTCGACGCCTTTCATATCTCCGCCGCACTTTAAGTTCAGAAACCCAAGCCTGCGAAGATTCGGAATATTCAAAGTTTTTGTTTTCTCCAAAATATGTCCGAACGTATCCGCGCCTTCATCTGCGAACCGAGCCGCATCCGGCATCGCCCCGATCCCGAGAGAATCAAGAACGATTACAAATATTCTTTTATACATTTCCATTATCCCATCTCCCTGTACAACACTCTTATATCTTGCCCTTATTCCCAATAAATCAATACTGTATCCACTTTATTCTTATGAACAGTCTCCCCATTTATACCGCAATTTGTAATTACTATACTGATGATAATCCAGATATTTCTCCTTTTGAAGTCTTCCGATAACAATGTAAGGCATCACATTCTGAGTCCGTGCATAACTACAGATTGCTTCAAATGTAAAGTCTCCTTTTTGGATAAAACTTGCATAACTCTCCGGTGACAAAAGTCTATCTCTCGCAAAAAGATCTGCTGCCGTCTCCTTATCCACATCACTCCCGTCATCTATAAATTTAATACTTTTACCTATATCTCCATTTACAATATGTCCCAGTTCATGAAATAAAGAAAACCAAAAAATATCCGCAAACGCTCCCCTTATCGTCAAAACCATTTGATACACCCCATCGCTCCGCCGAAAAATATACCCTTGCACAGGCGCTCCTCTAAAATTTTTCACAACAGAAAAATCTATGCCATATTCTCCCAATACAGTTTTCAAATGATTTTGAAAATCCACATTCTTCTGACACATAACATTTTTTATTTTACCTATCAATTCGTTTATATGCTCTACTTCAAACTTTGTTGAAACATTTTGATTATTCTCCAAAATTTGACACAAACGAATCCATGCCCCCAACACATTTCTATTTACCGATAAGTTTCCGGACATCCGAAATGCTCCCCCGGGAATTATTTCATTTAAATTTACCAAATTACTAATCTGCAGAATTTTACGAAGAGAAAGTATCGAATCATCTTTATTTTCACGACTAGGCATCATGCCTCTTTCTCTAAAGTATTTCACAATTTCTTTTAAGTCTTCCCTCACGATACGCTCTTCTTCCGTAATCGTCTGTAATTCATTTGCTTCCAAAAGTTCCGCCTCATAATTCGCCTGAAGATTCAGCCAAAAAGACTTTGGTACTCCGATTGCATACTCTAATCCTCTGGCAAAGTTTGCAGATATCCCTTTCTTTCCGGCAATAACATTGCTTACGTAAGCCGGAGAAACGCCTGCACTCGACGCCAGTTCACTCTGTGTGATTCCACGTTCTTCCAAGACGTCTGCAATCGTTTCTCCCGGGTGAATTATTAAATCACGGGATATACCAATTTTCTTTGCTGCCATGATAATCACTCACTCCTTCCACTTCTATTTCCGTACAAATCATAACCGTATCCTGTTCGGCATTCGGCTCGATAATCAATCTTACATTTGCCGCTACATGCAACGAATATCGAATACTTTCGCATCCTTCTAACTGTTCAGGCTTTCCTAATCTCAATTTCAAAAAATCTCCAAAACATTCCGCCGCTTTTAGTCTGTCCATATGCTTTTTTATTGTTTTCACCCACTCAAAAGGCAGTTTCTTTTGCATCTTTTTATAATCTTTAAAGTATTTTTCAACTTTTGCATTTGCATATGTTATTTCCACTCAATACATCACCCTCACATTAACCTTTTGGTTAATTTATTATGTCATGTTTTCTTTTTCTTGTCAATCGTTCCTACAGATACTCCGACCCAAACCCAAACGGCAAAAGTTCTTCCAACCGAAGGATTCTATACTTTTCCCTGCCTGATGCCAATATCACCTTGAACTTCTTCGGATCGCAAAATTCTGCCATAACCTGACGGCACACTCCGCAAGGAGGCGTACATACTGTTTCTGAAATATCTTTTCCACCGATGATGCAAATTGCGCGAAACTTCCTTTCTCCTTCGCTCACCGCCTTAAAAAACGCAGTTCTCTCCGCACAATTTGTCGGTGAAAATGCAGAATTTTCTATATTGCATCCGGTATAGATCCTGCCGCTTTCAGCCAAAAGAGCTGCGCCTACTTTAAATCCCGAGTAGGGACTGTATGAATACGCCAGTTGTGCAGTCGCTGTCTCAATTAACTTTGCGATCATTCCCTGCGATAATTCCATTTCACAAGTTCCTTCCGCCGGGTTTTCTTCTTCCGTTTTCACGATTTTTACAATGCGGCTCGTTCCGAGTCTGTCTGCCCCAAGCTCCAGAAACTTTTCCGCGTCTTCCATCGAGGAAATGCCGCCCGCCGCTTTCATCTTCACGTTACCGCCGACATGATCCGCAAACAGGCTGATATCGTCAAAAGTCGCGCCTGCTTTTGAAAAACCTGTGGACGTTTTAATATAATCCGCTCCCGAACGAGTGACGATCTCACACATTTTCACTTTTTCTTCATCTGTCAAAAGACATGTTTCTATGATCACTTTAAGAACTTTACTGCCGCACGCATTTTTCAGAATGCGGATTTCTTCTTCGATCTGATCGTATTTTCTGTCTTTCAGCCATCCGATATTGATAACCATATCGATCTCATCCGCTCCGTTTGCGATCGCATCTTTTGTCTCAAATTCCTTTACGGCAGTCGTCTCGTAACCGTTCGGAAAACCGATCACAGTACAAATCGGAACTCTTCCGCCTACATATTCCGCCGCTTGCTTCACATAACTTGGAGGAATACAGACTGACGCCGTATCATATTTCACCGCATCATCACATACCTGACGAATCTCATCCCACACAGCTTCCTGCGACAGCAATGTGTGATCCACATGCCGTAAAATTTCTTTTTCATTCATATCCTTCATTTGACCGTTTATTTCCTCTCTTTATTTTCCGCATTTATTTTCTTTCACTTATTTTTCCCGCTTTTTCCCCTCATTTCTTTTCTCGCGTTTATTTTCTTTCATTTATTTTTCCCGCTTATCTCCCCCATTCATTTTTCCGTTTTTCTTTTCTCCCGCTCTTTTCTTCTCGTTGTCATTTTCTTTATATGCATTCTACTCTTTTTTCCGTTCTTCGGAAATCAATCTGCGGATCGCGTCCACTGCCACCCGGATCGCCATGTCCGTATCGTGCACTACCGGGTTCTCAAGTCCTGCTTTCTCACGTTCCTGATTCGCGATCACAAGAAAACACGAGCCGACCCGCACCCCAAGGCTGCTCGCCACAACAAACAGAGCCGCCGATTCCATTTCCGAGGCAAGACAGCCGAGTTGTTTCCACGCCTCCCACTTATGAAGCAGATCGTAGCCTACCGGCTTTCTCTCCGGTTCATGCTGACCGTAAAACGAATCTTTGCACTGTACAACTCCCGTATGGAACGGATATCCTTTTGATTTAACAGCTTTCACAAGCGCATTCGTCACTGTCAGATCGGGCACTGCCGGAAATTCGATCGGCGCATACTCCCTGCTCGTTCCTTCCATCCTGATTGCCCCTGTTGACACAACGATATCTCCGCTTTTCACATCTGTCTGCATTCCGCCGCAAGTTCCGATCCTGATAAACGTATCCGCACCGCACCTACAAAGTTCTTCCATTGCAATAGCTGCCGACGGTCCTCCTATTCCCGTAGATGTAACGCTTACCTTCACTTGATCGAGCGTTCCTGTATATGTCACATACTCTCTGTTATCTGCAATCAACACCGGGTTATCTAAATATTGCGCGATCTTCACACATCTTTTCGGATCTCCGGGCATAATGACGTACTTCCCGATTTCCCCTTTTGCAGTTTGTATATGATACTGTCTGTTCGGATCTTCCGAATAATTTTTCATCTGCTGTTCCTCCTCACTTTGCCGGTAAAAACAAAACCGCCGCAAAACAGACAGGCTATTTTAAAAATCCCCCATCTATTTTGCGGCAGTTTGCTCTGCATTTTTTACCTTTTATATAATAGTGAACCGCCCACCGGTTAAATCCAATGGGGTTCCGGTTTCAAGTCAGAAGCTGCCTGACATCTTAATACTCAAACACTGCCACACCATAGGCCGGAAGCGGGTATGCGATCGAATACGCCTGACCGTCGCATTCCTTTTTCACCGGTTTGTAAGTAAGCGGACGTTTTTCCCCTTTTCCTCCGTACTTTTCCTCATCACTGTTCAAAACAAGCTTCAGCGTTTTCCTCGTCGGAACGCCGACTCTGTAATCTTCTCTTTCCACAGGAGTAAAGTTGCAGACGAAAAGCAAATTCTTTTCTTTATTCTTGGAATGTCTTACAAAGCTGTAAATACTTCTGAAAATATCATCCGCATTGATCCACTCAAATCCCGCCGGATCATTGTCCATTTCATAAAGAGCTTTATTGTTTTTATACAAATGAAGCAGATCCCGATACCAGTTCTGAATATCTCTGTGCTCAGGTTCGGCGAGCAGGAACCAATCGATCTCTCTCTTTTCGCTCCATTCTCTAAGCTGTGCAAATTCCTGACCCATGAACAGAAGTTTCTTTCCCGGATGGCCCATCATAAACGCATAGCCTGCTTTTAGGTTGGCAAATTTATCGAACCCGAGTCCCGGCATTTTATTGATCATCGAACACTTCAGATGAACAACTTCGTCATGCGACAACACAAGAATATAATTTTCACTGTATGCATACTGCATCGCAAACGTCATCATATGATGTGCATTTTTACGGAAATACGGATCAAGTTTCATGTACTCCGTAAAATCGTGCATCCATCCCATATTCCATTTCAGGCTGAAACCAAGGCCGTCGTCTTCGGGCGATCCTGTCACCTTCGGCCATGCCGTCGATTCTTCCGCGATCATCACAGCGCCTTTGTTCCGTCCCAGAACAACCGAATTCAAATGTTTAAAGAAATCGATCGCCTCAAGATTCTCGTTGCCTCCGTATTTGTTCGCGACCCACTGTCCGTCCTGTTTTCCGTAATCAAGATAGAGCATCGACGCAACAGCATCCACACGGAGCCCGTCCACATGGAAATGTTCGATCCAGAATAATGCGTTTGCAATCAGGAAGTTGCGCACTTCCGCTTTTCCGTAATCAAATACTTTCGTTCCCCAATCCGGATGTTCTCCGAGTCTGGGATCTGCATACTCGAATGTCGGAGTTCCGTCAAAATCAGCAAGCCCGTGAGCATCTTTCGGAAAATGCGCCGGAACCCAGTCAAGAATCACTCCTATATTGTTTTTATGCAGAAGGTCAACCAGATATGCAAAATCTTCAGGACTTCCGTATCTTGAAGTCGGCGCATAATATCCCGTAACCTGATATCCCCACGAACCGTCAAACGGATGCTCTGCAATGCCCATCAGTTCTACATGAGTGTATCCCATCTCTTTTACATATTTTACGATCGCCTCGGCGAACTCTCTGTATGTGTAGAATCCTTCATCTTCCCTTCCCGGGTGACGCATCCACGAACCCATATGAACTTCATAGATCGACATCGGATTCTTCTTATGATTCCATGTCTTCCGCGCTTTCATCCATGCGTCATCCGTCCATCTTATACGGGAAAGATCCGTAATACGAGACGCCGTTCCCGGACGAAGCTCCGCATAATTTGCAAACGGATCCGCCTTATAAAGAAGCTCGCCTTTCTGCGTCTCAATACAGAACTTATAGAGCTGTCCTTCTTTCGCTTCCGGTACAAACTTCACATAAATACCGAGAGGCTCCTGACGCTCCATTCTGTCTCTTTCCAAATTCCAGTCATTAAATTCCCCGACTACAGACACATTCTTCGCATTCGGCGCCCATACCGCGAAATAAACGCCCTCCGTTTTGTCGTTCACTACTTTATGTGCGCCTAATTTTTTATAGATCTCGTAATGGTTTCCCTGACCAAACAGGTAATGATCCAATTCTCCTATCTCATAGGCATGTTCATTCGCTTTCATACTTGCCGCATCCGCCGCAGTGTTTTTCGCCGGACTGTTCGCCCTGTTCCGGCTTGCGCCGCCTGACGCCTTTTTCACCGCACTGCCCGCCATACCGCCGGCTGCATGATTCACGATGCCTTTGCCTGCACTTTTTGCCGCGTTTCTGCCCGCACCTTTTCTCCTTGCCATAAAAGCCCACCTCGCCGTTTCCTCATAATAAAATATCGAAGCGTTTCTGCCCGCTTCCGTGATAGTTTCATTATACTTGATTCCGTCCAAAAAATAAAGAGAAACAGACAGCTCTTTCCCGCCCGTTTCTCTTGTATTTTGTCTATTTATGCACACATTTTAAATTATAGTCTATTATCGTGCTTCTTTATATATTAAAATCTTTTTCAGAAAGAATAATACGGTCTGACTCGTCTGTATTTCTTCCAAAAACTTTCCGCATCAATTTCTTCGCGGACGCCTTCTGAGAATGACGGATCGCGTCATCCATAACTTCTTTCACTTCCGCAACCGTCACAAAATGATCTTCCCTCTGCAGAGAATCAATTTTACTATACAGCGCAAGAATTCCCATCTCGTCAATGTGATATCCGTTTTCTTTCGCATACGTCTGACCGAACGTAACAAGCTCATCGTTGATGAAAATCGGCACTTCCAGTCTTGATGTGAATTTTTTCCTGAATTCTCTGTTCGATGACAACAGTCTGTCAAGCGGCTTTCTCTGCTCTTCCAAGACGATCAGCATCTCGCCTGTATCCTGCTCCATCGCTTTATTAAGACGCGCAACTGTCTTTTCATTCATTTTGGACGCTTTCTCAATGATCAGAGCGCCGCCGTAAAGTTTTTCGACAATATCGCTGATCTTCTTCTTATTCAGAGAATCTCCTGTCACGATCGCGACCTTGCCCTGACGGATGTCTCTTTGCTTCTGGATCGCTTTCACGACGTCAACGGCAAGAACCGTTTTTCCGTTGCCTTTATTTCCAATGATAAGCAAGTTGCCCGTTCTCGAAGTCCCTTTTCTGTTCGTACAGTTCTTATCCTGCTCAAGCACATCGACAAGCTGTTCGCTCATTCCGCGCACCGGAACAAAGTAAGAAAACAGTTTCTTCTGTTCCTCTGTAAGTCCGGCTCTCGTTCCGATACCGCTTTGCATCTCAAGGTCATATCTTCCATGTACGACAAAACCGGTATCCATTGACAATGCATCCGAGATCTCATCGAGCGGAAGCGGCGCAGTCTTACCTGTCGCAATCAGCTTCGCAGTCTCTTTACGGCTAAGCGGTGTCGTCGCCGACATAATGTCGATCGGCTCGTCATCATCAGGAATCTCTCTGTCGTCATCCTCTCCCGAATAATCAGGATTTACTGTGAACTCATCCTCAATGTCCTGAATCTCTTCCGCGTCATCTTCCCCGAAGAAATACTCGTCATCTGCGTTTCCTTCCGCCTCTTCGATCACTTCATCCGCTTCTTCGTAGTAATCTTCTTCCGGTTCTTCAATCACTTCTTCTGACTCTTCATAGTAATCTTCTTCCGGCTCTTCGATCACTTCTTCTGACTCTTCATAGTAATCTTCTTCCGGTTCTTCGATCACTTCCTCTGATTCTTCATAGTAATCTTCCTCCGGTTCTTCGATCACTTCCTCTGATTCTTCATAGTAATCTTCTTCCGGCTCTTCGATCACTTCGTCTGCTTCCTCATAGTAGTCTTCTTCAAAGTAATCGTCATCCAAATCTTCCTCGAACTCCTCGTCGAAATCTTCGTCAAAGTCATCATCAAAATCATCGTCGATTCTAAGATCCTCCGCAACCTGACCCATGTTTTCGCTTGGTTCTTCTTTTCTCTTAAGATATACTCCTGTAGGTTCTTTCTTTTCTTCTTCCGGCGGGATAATTCCCTCAATTTCATCAATCATACGTTGAATATCCGGCGGTAAAATCGGTGTTGTTTTCTTATTCGTCTCCATAGTATCCCCTTTTGCTGTATCCCCTGCTGAATCTATAACTTCTTCTTGTTCCGATTCGGATGCTCCTTCTGCATCCGTCCCCTCTTCAACCGGCTCATCCTCTCCTGCATTTTCTTCAAATCCCGAAAGGATATCTTCCAAACTGATCTGACCTGTAATCTGATCGTCCTCTTTTATTTCAGCGGCCGCTTCCGCTTGCGCTGCCTCCTCCGCTTGTGCGGCTTCTTCTGCTTGTGCCGCCTCTTCCGCTCTTGCGGCTTCTTCCGCTTTCGCCTCTTCTTCTGCCTGTAATGCGGCGCGGCGTTTTTCCTCTTTCAAACGACTTACCATGTCTATATCTGCAACCGACTCAATCTCTCCGATCGCCTGCTCCAGATCCGCAAGATCTTCTTCATCCTCGATCTCATCTTTTCTTACCGGACGGAATTTGATCTGGGATGTATTTCCCATATCCTTTTCTTTGCCGAATTCCGACTCCTCTTCATCCTCAAAGTCAAAATCCATCGCTCCTGTTTCCGTCAAATCGAACTCCGACTCTTCTTCGTCTTCAAAATCAAAGTCCATCGCTCCCGTTTCCGTTAAATCAAACTCCGGCTCTTCTTCATCTTCAAAGTCAAAGTCCATCGCTCCCGTTTCCGTTAAATCAGATTCCGACTCTTCTTCATCTTCAAAATTAAAATCCATCGGAGCTGTCTCGTCTTGGAAATCATCTGCCGTCAATTCTTCCAACTCCGGATGAAGAAGTTTTCTCAATGCAACGTCTAACGGCATCGTATCTCCCAGTTTCTTTTTAGCAGGCTGCCTTTCTTCTTCCGGCTCTGCGGTTGTCTCCAGCACATCCGGTCCTTTTATTCCTTCCGGTACGCGCTCCTCCGGCTCATCGACTCCTTCTGCTTCGGAAACATCCGTCGGCAGATATGCGTCTTCTGTCTGCCCGGCATCTTCCGCATCTATCGGCACCTGCTCGTCCTGTTCAACATGATCCTCTGCATCCTCCGCCGGTGAATCCGCTTCTAACGCCTTGATCTCGTCGGCTTCCCACGCTTCCGTATCTACTTCCACCGGGTCGTTCGGCAAAGTGATCTCTCTTACTCCTTCTGAGATCGTTTCCGGCATCATGTCCGGAACAAGTTCCTCCATTCCCTTCGGAACTCGTGCGTTCACCTGCTGTTCGGCAGCGAAATCAGCATCGGCAACTTCGGAGTCGGCAGCCATAAGTTCAGCTCCCGGCAAACCGTTTTCTTCTTCCTCCTGCTCGGATTCATCTGCCTCTGCATAAGAAAAAATATCAGGAATCTCCTCTGTCTCCTCGGACGTCCTTGCATAACGCTTATCGTACTTTTCCTGCTGGGAAGGAGTCAGTGGTTTGTACTGCATCTTTAGTTCCATCGCCTTATAGACATACTGCCCCTCGCTGAACCAAAGAATCAAATCGTCACACTCTTCCAGACATTCTGATGTCATACCGGCTTCCTGATACAGCTTCGCCAGTTCATATGCCCACTCTTCAATATATTCGGATTTCTTATATTCTTCAAGAGCTTCGATCTGCTGCTCGATCGGCGCCCTCTGCGCGCGGAGAATCTTATATCTTAAAATGTACTGATTCGGGTCTTTCGGCGCGATCTGCATAAACTCATCGTAAAAATCGATCGCCTCATCGACATTTCCCGTCTTAAGAGCCAATCCGCACAGACGGCTGATAATCTTACGGCTTCCTTCCGCCCGCTGATATGCAAGCGTCAAAATGTCATATCCCTTCTGATATTCTCCGGTTTTTTCATAAATTTCACTGACGTTTGACAACATCACTGCATTGCGCACGCGCCTCCAGTCAATTTCATCTGCGATCGCCGCCGCTCTGCTGTACGCGCCGCTCTCCATAAGTTCGAGCATCCGTTCAGTCTTTGATTTATATTCGTATTTATCCACCGCATTCACCTCATTAAAAAATAGTTTTGTACAGGGCAGTGTCTTTCCTTCTATGTTTCTTTACATACTATATCTTTCAATATTTTATCATATGCATTTCGCAATGTCAAAAAAATGCACCCTCAATTAACATTGAAGATGCATTTTTATAATCTATTTAATTTTTTCATATTCTCTTTATTTTTAAATCGGAGGCAAATATTAGATTCTGTTCCTGTAAGACCTCTGCCATTGTTATTTGATCTGCGGTCGATTTATTAAGACCTGCTTATTAAATCTTCCCTCCTTCAATTAACAAATTCGAGTTCATAACAGTATCCTTATCACATATCACTTACGTTCCTTGTTTCCGGTACCACCACACATATTAAACCCGATATGCACGAATGATAATCTACTCAATGTTTCTTTACACATCTTTTGAAATTCTGCTATATGTGGTATCTATATTCAATATGTCTGCAAATGTTAAATCTTTCTGATCTCTATCCGGACTTCCAACTCTCCGATCAATTCTTTCGTTATTTTTATTCCGGATCATCTATCCTTGAGCAAAGGTCTCTTCTCCACAGGAACTTACACTTGCCGTACCACTAACATATTGATGATTCACTGAAATCACGCTGTCCATTGGTCTTTCCCTCCTGCTATCCGTTTATTTTTAATCTAATCGGGCAACTGATACGATGCCTTCTTAGTTAAATATCCTTTTGAGATGCTTTTGTTTTTATTTTGTTGTATCTCTTTTGGATGTCTTTATAATATCACCTGAGTTTTATTTTGTCAATACATTTTTATAAAAAACTTTAAATAATTACATTTTACTTTTATATTGTATGAATTTTCTGACAATGTTGCTGTCTCTGCAAAAAAGAATAAGGCGTCCGTTACCGAACGCCCTATTCCATAAAAGCTTAAATGTTTACTGCCTTAATCAAAAGACAAGTTTTCACTATGCTCTTTTTCTTCTAACCGCTACATAAGCAATTACCGACATTCCCGCAAGTACAAGCCACAGAGCTACATGTGCCGTATCTCCTGTCTGTACGCTTCCGCCCTGTGACGGAGTTGACGGAGTCTGCGGATCATTCTTCGGCGGAGTCTGAGTCTTCGTCAAACCTTCTGCCGCTGAATTCAACTGTGCCAAAGCAGCTTTTACCTGATCTGCTGTTGCAGCCTCGTTATCCAAGATTACCTTAGCAGATTTCAGAGCGTTTTCAAACTTCGCCCAGCTCTCTGCTGTGTAACCGTCGTTCTTCTTATCTTTGTACTTGTCGTAAGCTGCCTGAAGCTCGCTCTTATCAACAGACGGTTTTCCGGAAAGCTTCAATGCTACGCGAGCGTCTCTTAACGCATTAAGCGCTGCGTCTACCGCTGCCTGATCACTGTTGCTGTTGTCTTCCACGATTGCTTTTGCCGCTTTCAGCGCATCTGCATATTCTTTCCAAGAATCTGCTGTATAGTCTGCCTCTTTCAGATCTTTATACTCTTCGATCAAAGCTTTCAATGCATCTGTGTTTCCACGCTGTACAAGTGCTGTAACCGCATCGTTCAACGCTTTTGCTGCTGCATCGATCTCTGTCTGATCTTTACTGTCTTTCAGTACCTTTTCTGCATCTGAAAGAACTGTTTTCATTGCTTTGTAAGAATCTGTTGTGTACAAGTTCGCATCAGCCGCTTTCGCTGCATCGATTGCTGCTTTTAACGCCTCTTTATTGATCTGCTCTACTTTTACTAATGCTGTATGAGCATCTTCTAACGCTTTCTTCGCTGCGTCTACCGCTGCCTGATCAAGATTGCTGTTGTCTTTCACAACTTTTTCTGCCGCTGTCAACGCATCTGTGTACGCTTTCCAGGAATCTGTTGTGTAGTCTGCCTCTTTCAGACCTTCTGCTTTATATTCTGCGATCAAAGCTTTCAACGCATCTGTGTTTCCACGTTCTACAAGCGCAGCAACCGCATCATTCAAATCTTTTGCTTTCGCATCGATTGCCGCCTGATCCTTACCGTTTGTCAGAAGTTCTTCTGCTTCTGCAAGAACTTTTTCCATTGCTTCGTAAGAAGCTGTTGTATATGCGTTTTCGTCTTTTTCTTTTGCCGCATCAACTGCTGCCTGCAGTTTGCTCTTATCAAGCTGCGGATCTACCGGAGCTTTTACGAGAGCTTCTTTTGCCGCTTTCAATGCGTCTTTCGCCGCATCTACTTCTGCCTGTGTCTTATTGCTGTTGTCTGCCACGATTCCATTTGCAGCTTCAAGAGCTTCTTCGTATTTCACCCATGTCTCATGTGTGTAATCCGCTTCTTTCAGTTCTTTGTACTCTTCGATAAGAGCTTTCAATGCATCTGTGTTTCCGCGTTTTGCCAATGCTGCATGTGCATCTTCTAACACTTTCTTCGCTGCGTTTACCGCCGCCTGATCGCTGTTGCTGTTATCTGTTACGATTGCGTTTGCCGCATTCAGAGCAGTCTCATAAGCGCTCCATGTAGATGTTGTATGATCCTCTGCTTTCAAATTCTCTTTTGTGTACTGATCGATCAAAGCTTTCAGATCTGTTACATCTCCGCGAGCAACAAGTCCTTTCACAGCTTCAGTTAATTCTGCAACCATTGCGTCGATCGCATCTTTTGTACCGTTTACAAGAAGCTGTTTTGCTTCTGCAATTATAGCTTTTACCGGCTCTGCGCTGGATACTGTACTTGTTTCAACTTTCTTCTCTGCGTCTGCGATTGCTTTCTTCAGAGCGGATGCGTCTACAAGTTTATCTTCTGCGCCTTTCAGTTTCTCAATCATAGCTGTTACTTCTTCCTGTGTCTGCGCTCCTGTCGCCACAAGATCATATCCTTCTTTAAGAAGAGCATTAAACGCTGCTGCGCTATCTGTTGTTGCGTTAGACGTATCTACCGCTGACAATTCAGCCAATCTGTCGATCAGATCTGTAATGTCTACGCCCGGTGTCTCGCCTTCTTCCGGTTTTGTTCCGTATACTTCAAGTTCTACAACATGGTTTGTTGTATTATTGGCATCTCTTCCGTTCATATAAACGCGAACAAACTGTGCTTTTGTACCTGCCTGCAATGTCCATGATTTGCCCTGTGCAGATTCTGCATATTCTTGATCAAAGTTACTCTGACCGTCTTTGTTTAATTTATGAACATTTCCCTCATCTGCATTATAAACGATTGTGGCTTTTCCTTCTTTGAAGTCTGTCTCTTTTTCCGCTACAGCAACAACTGTATCCTTATAAGTTCTGCCATCTCCCCAATAACGATATAATGACAGGGAATCCACATCACATACAGCACCTAAGTCAACCTGCATATAAGATGATTCATGTCTATTGTCCGCACCAAACTCAGCATAATTAGACTGATAATCTGTTTTGTTTCCGTCAACAGCCATAGACATCGGTCTGTCGCCGCCTTTTGCTGCATCTGTGTCATTTGCTGTCCATTTTGCCGTTACATTTGCATCCTTTGCAATGTTCTTTGCTTCTACTTTCTCTCCATAGATCGCAAGATCACCGACTGTAATATACTTATTTTCATCAGTTGCTTGCCAGTGATAAGAAGACGTTCCACTGATACGTACATATCTAGCTTCCTGTGCCTCAAATGTAACTTCTGCCGGGAAAAGTGTCTGATCATTCTTATTCACAATCTTGTCCGAAAGATCAAGCCCGTTTTCTCCTGTTACCGAAGTCCATGTATCCTCTCCGTCTTTTCTAATTTCTACAATCAGATTCTTAATATTACCTGTACAATGCCAGTAGTTCTTTGCATCATTATAATAACGCGGTGTGTAGTCAACCTGATCCAATTTATACGTCGCACCCAAGTCAACTTGCAGCCATGCATTATCGCTGCTTACAGTACCTTCTTCCACTTTCTGACTTGTCCAGTATGTCGTGTTATCTCCATCTAAGACTTTATCTTTACTTCCTTCGCTCGTCTCGGAAACTGTGATCATATCATCTGTAAGCTCAAGTTTCGGAAGTCCTTCCGGCTCTCCCATCTTAGCTACTTCATCATAACCGTATGCGATATCGTATACTGCTGCTGCGGATACATTCTCGCCAACTGAAATTGCAGCTTTTTCTACTGTATGGAATCTGTTCTCTTTGTTGTAAGCAGATCCTTCCAGTGTTCCGTCTACATAAAGTTTCAGCATACCGTTGTTTTCTTTCACACCTACTACTTTATGCCCTACTCCGTCATTGATTGACTTGTCGGAAACTGCTGTAGCGCCGTTCAGTGTAAATGATGCTTTTCCGTCTGCTGTTACTTTCAACTCGTACTGATCGCCCTGTTTTACGAGTGACTTATCTGTACCTGTTGTATTTACTGTCGCAGATACTGTGAATCCGTTGTTAGAATTCAGAGATTTATCTGCTGCTGCAAGTTCTCCTGCTGTAACACTTCCGTTTTCAACAATCACACTGTCTTTGTGATATACAACAGATGCAGCTTCTGTAGCTTTGTTGCCGGACATATCTTTAATATCCTGCGGAGTTACTTTTACTGTTGCTTCGTTTGCCGGAGCTTCTGATAATTCGATATGATATGTTGTATCGTCTGCGCTCTTCTTAATAGAAGAAACTTTTGCGTTTTCTACCTTAAAGAGGTTTCCTGATACTTTCTCATCGAACTTCACTGTGATTTCTTTCGCACCGTCTGTCATAATTCTGTCAATCTTCGGCGCTGTTGTATCTTTTTCTGCTGAAACGCGTAAAATACGCACTTCGTTCGGTTTCAAGTTCACTGTATATTCTTTACCGTACTCTAACGTACCTGTCTGAGCAGACTCATCTGAAAGGAGATAGCTGTGCTCTAAGTAGTAGTTTAATGTGCCTGCATTTTCTGCAACACCCATTGTACGGTCGAATGTAAACGTAATAGCTTTGTCTGCGCTTGCAGATGGGTTACGAAGTGAGATAATTCCATCTTTTCCATCGAAGCATGAGAATCCGTATGCTTCTGCCTGTGCCTCACTTGACAGATCTCCGTTACTCAGTTTTGTAATATCCGGTTTTCCGCCGATCATCTTGGAGTTTTTGAGCATGTGGTAGTTTGCTTCTGCCCACTCAAGGAATTCTCCTGTGATCTCG
>ENA-OWPD01000850-OWPD01000850.1-human-gut-metagenome-genome-assembly--contig:-NODE-850-length-30009-cov-8.699873_pt1 | contig 30009 bp, 32 predicted proteins | sample MGYA00248262_ERZ651842 | MGnify/ENA primary metagenome ERZ651842 (study PRJEB26924, sample SAMEA4378253) | human gut metagenome | biome: human gut; feature: human-associated habitat; material: faeces... | reverse complement strand
TTAGCTGGTCATATTCAAGATTATCCTTTATATAATTGAACAGCTTTTTATTCTCTTGCTTACTGCCAATTGTAATATCAGCAGCTTCACCTTTTATATGCTGGCTATTCACTGATTTACTACCTACCAGCTTATTAACAGTTTGGTTTCTATATCCAGAATTAATTCGAATTGGTTTACCATACCATTCTCTAAGCGGGTCGAGCACATTATCTGTCAGCTCAGTTAGTTTTTCAATTGCTTCGCCAGGCGGAGTATTATCAACTCCTTTTGCTTGAGCTGTGCTTGAATAGCACAGCTCCTTTATTGTAAAATACTTCATAACTCAATTATGCATTTTTAATTGATGAAGCAACCAATTCGTAAAGCAATTGACCGACGAGTGTATTAGCTCCTCCACCTTGTAGCAGCTTGTCATCAATTTGTTTTAGCACATCATCTGGCTTCGACAAATCAATTGACTTGTATGTTGCTTTGACTGGAACTGCATTGCTGTTTCTAACAGTAACTGTCAAAGTAGCAGGTAGCTCATTGAATCCACAGTCTTTCTTAGCTTTAAGCATAAGAGCATTCTTAATTTTGGTTAAATCCATTTTAAGAATACTTCCTTTCTGCTCCCAAGCTCCAGTTGGGTCTGCAGCAGAGATATTAGCGAAGTTAGCGACTGGTGACATCTCCATTTCACACTCGCTGATTAAGTCTTCAGGAGAATTTCCTTTGTTAAAGCGTACAATAATCCAAGGAAGTGATGCCTTACTTGCCTCGTAATCATACTTTTTTCTGTACTCTTCACTCACATACTTGTTGTACTCGTATTCATTTCTTACGATGTCAACTCCGATACTTTCTAAATTCATTGTTTTACTTTTTATTGGTTTTACTTAACTCATCTTGTATCTTTGACAAAATCTCAAGTCCTTGTTTGGTTGTTGCTGACTGCACAATTTGCTTCACTATCTCAGGGACATCAGCTGCATGTGCTTTTTTCTTTCTACTGTTTTCAATAACTGATTTGCATTCAATCCAAATTATTGCACACGTACAAAGCATTGAAGCGAATGGCAATTTATAGAATGCAAGAAAACTGCCTAAAGCATCGAACATTAAAGCAAACATAAGAAGCCTAACGTAATCACCAATCTTTGTGACTGTGCGTCTGAATCCATGTGACTCTAACTTTTCTCCAACAGCTTTTGCAGTAGACGTTCCACTCCAAAAATCAATTAAATTACTGACAACTACGAAGAGCCAGCACCCCAACACAATACACAAACGAACTGTTATATAGTGTAACAGCCCGTTCATGTCTTGACTTTCGATTAATTCTAACATTTCTAACATTTTTATTTAATATACTTGTGCCAATCAATATGATGGCCTTTAGCTTTAACGTCAGCTACCCAACGACAGAATATTTGTCCCTCGTATCCGTCTGGGTCATTAGCAATCATCATAGCAGCCTTTATGCATTTTGATTCATCTGAAATTGATTCAGGATAAAAATCAGCATAATACATATTAGCTGCATACGCTAAGTCTGCGTGTGTAACATTATGCAAGAATTTCATATTTGGATTGAAAGTCATGCATGCAGCTACAACTTGTTTTACAGACCATTTATGCGTTGAACCATCTGCATTTTCAAGCTTACAGATAACATCTTCAGCAAGAGCTTCACAGAAATGTGCTCCATGTACTGCTATGTAAGCTTTATATGCTTTGTCATGACACATACATGAATGCTTTTCTTCACGCACGTAATCATCAGATTTTACATATTTGTTATATTCTTCGTCTGCTTTTGTGCGTTCTTCTAATAACGCTCTCATTATACAACTCATAATCTCACTACTTTTTAGGTTTTAATTGTTCTCTTGCCTGTATTTCATCTACTTCTGTTTGAGTAAATGACTCATCACTAACAGTATCTGATAGCGATGCGAGAGAAGATTGAGGCTTTTCAAGTAAATCTGTAAGCGTTGACTCAAATGCGTCAAGCCTGTTTATGATTTCTGATAAAGCTGCATCCTTTTTACGTTGAGATTGAAATATCTGGTCGAGCAAACATGGAACCATCTCTACTTTACCTGATTGCAGTAATTCACATGAACTGCAGTCACCAGGACAAACAAATGATAATCTTTCCATGATACTTTATTTTTTAGATGCAAGACGTTTCAACAATAATCCACCTTGGAGAGACAACAGAGACTTAACGCCTCCATTTGTTATCATTGAAAACAGTTGAGTCAGTTCGGCTCTGTTGTTTTCAAATACTGGTCCCATTCTTAATAGAGAATCTGCATTCAGTATTCTCATGTTTGACAATTCATTTGCGAGTGCTTGTACAGCGTCTCGTTCAGCGTCATTGTTGCAATCAACTGCAATGTAAATCTTTCTAAGTGCCATAATTAGTCTTAATCAATTTTGTCAAAGTCAATAGAACCTTCTTGTTTATTATCACAAGATTGTTGCTGTTGATTTGGCTGGTTTATATTTGGATTCTGTATACTATTCCAATGTGGCTTATTGTCTTCAATCTGCTCTACTTTTTTACCAGTAAATAGACCAGCTACAAATGTTAATGCTGGTATTCCATACTCAACCACTTTTGGGTGCTGTTCGATATACGTACCAATCTTCTCAGCCATAGATATGTACTTGTCAACTCCTTTTAGCTCTGGCTCAACTGTAAGTGGAAGTCCAGCATTAGTTGCAAAAATCTCAGCAAACTGATTTGCTTTTTCAGCTGCTTCCATTGGCCCAACTTTTTCAGTATTCAACATATAATTGAGCATATAGTTAAATGCTTCAGCTCGTGTGTTGAAACTCAAGTTCGTAGGAACATTAGTATTTTTATCGAACAGTCCCATAATTATTTAATTTTAGATTCAACTACTGTATCCTTTACAAACTCAGGCAATTCAATGTCTTCTGTTATGTAATTAGTAATCGCTTCAACTTTATCAGTTGTGATTGCTATATTACACTGATTACTAAGATTTGCGAGTGAGTTATACACGAATGCTCTCACATCAACGAGTGATTTAAGCGGCGAATCTTTATCAGTCTTAGGAAGTTCTGCTTTACCAATAACTTCTTTTTCGACTGATGCTGTAAATACCAAATCAATATTTGCACCTACAATGTGCCCAACTTGAGTCGCAATCTCAACTGCAAATGCGCGTGCGTCTAAAATAGATTTTACTTTTTCCATAATTTGTAGCTTTCTTTAATGAAAAGAGGAGGCATGCGAGATTTTAAGTCCTGCAATGCCTCCTCTCTCGGATTCAACAATTAGTTACGGCAGCGTTCCGTTACTGTTACACCCTGGCTTGCAAGGTTGTAATCTCAGATAGTTTTTTGAGCGCGTCCCTGCGCGAGAGGTTGATCCGGCCCTGCGGGTCGATCTCGGTCACCATCACCACGATCTCGTCGCCCACATTCACCACGTCCTCTACCTTCTCCACAACCACAGCAGTCTTCGTCATAGAATACACGGTTGTTGAGCTGGAATAACTGGTTACTGAAGTTAGACTTCATGTCACCAACGCCTTGAACTGTAGCGGCAATTACGCCATTAGCAGCATACAACTGCTGACCAGCCCAGCGTACATCAGGTTCAATACAAGATACTCGTCCATTCAGATTCGCAAGCGCGGTCGAGAATTGAACTTTTTCATTACAGTTACGAGTCCAGTTGTAGACGATTGCAATAACAATCAATGCTGCAACAATAACTCAGAGAGCAGTCGTAGCTCCCCATCCTTCACGGTGTTCGTTCTCCAGCTCCTTAACGGCAGCATATTCGGAGATGCTCATTCCTTCCATAAGTTTTTAATCAATGCAAGTAAAACAATCAGTTAATAATCACAATATGTATATGCCTTTCAGCAATTACAATCTTTCTTGTCTTCCTTTTGCCTCTTAGCTTTAGCAGAATTTTTATACTTATCTGCTTCTTTTTTATCAGTCTTTGGGACAAAAATTTGTTTAGATTTTTTATACATATAAATATAATAATTAAGTTTTAATTGGCTATTATAATAGCCAATTATTTAACAAATTTTACTGTTTAGTAATAATACTTTGCACAATAGTATTAAAATCAGTCAAGTATGCAATAGTCTTATCGCTATATGGGAACCCGTCAACGCAAGTAAATCGTCCATATTGGATTCTAAATGTGCCAGCTTCTACTTCAACTTCTTGCTCAATAGATTCTCCAGTTGCAGTTGGAATTTGCTGTTTTACAGTAGTTTTAACTACGCATGCGAGAGTATCAAGAGTCAACTCCTTTGTTTGAATGTTTTCACTAATTGTGTAACTAACTTCGTACTTTGCATTTTCAGTAGTTGTTACTCCTTCTGTTTGGTAAGTTCTTCTTGTAATTTCCATAATCTTTTGTTTTTATTGTTAATAATATTATTGTGCTGGATATGATTTTGTAACAGAACCATTTTTCGTAAATTGCAATCCTGTTGTTGGGCTCAATGTGTACCCATAATTAGCTCCATAGCGTGTTTCGTTTGAATACAAAGTGCCTCCATATATATCGAATGCTCTTAATACAGAGCCTGCGTATGAATAGTCTTTCAGCTGTATGTACGGAATAGAAATTCTATCATCTTGTTTAAAGCCAATAGCAGCAACTTTATTTCCATTTTCATTATACAGCTGAACTTCTCGAGCTTCAGGGTCTACTACAATTCTTTTACCAGCTACAGCCGTACTAAGCTTTTTAGCATTTATAAGGTCTGCATTTATACCGTTTGAATCAAATACAGCAATCTGTGAACCAGAATTATTCTGAAACTTAGTTTTATCAGCTGTTAACACTATTTGGCCATTAGATATGTTAATGCCAGTTGCTAACAATCCAGATGCTGCTGTAGTGTCAAATGGAGCTGGACGCCACTGAGTTGCTTCAGACCCGTATTCTAACATTATTTCAGCAAACTCAATTATTTGCGTAACGTTGCCACCTGACCTCTCGAAGTCTATAAATCCATAATATGGATAACCAGTATATTGTGTAACTGTAAATGTCTTCTTATAATATTGCCATGTAGTAGGCGGTGTAATGATAAAGTTTTCAGCATCACATACATTTACATTTAAATCCATTGCTACTCCAGCTTGCTGTCTGGCTTTAAATGAAAGGGTATATTTACCTGGCCCTTTAAAATTCATACCTAAGCCTAAATATCTTGCCAAAATATTAGCAGAAACATTAGCACAAGCTATTTGTAGGCCATACGTACCCTTGTTTTCAGTTACATATACGCCGGTTCCAGTTATATCTCTTCTCATACCACCTCCCCAACCAAAGTAGTTAGTTCCACTATAACCAATGCCTTGTTCTTTTACTGTAAGAGCAATATTATCTGGCCTTAACTTAATTTCAGCTGCCTCTATTCTACCAGATAAGCCGTTTATTGAGTTTGTTACTTCTGTCTTGGTGGCTTTTAAAGATATTTCATTTTCAAGTTGTTTTATCTCAGTGTAATAACCGTATGTCCGGACTGGTTCAGTACCGTCTGTGCGAACCGGGAACACTTGTCCGTATGGCCCAGTGTAATCATTATTATACACATTGATTGCATTAGGGTCTGTCCAATTGTATGCAGTTACATCATACTTAGACCCTCCTCGAATACCCATAACACATTTGGAACTTTCATTAATCTGACCTAAATCTACCACGATTTTCGCGCCTGCTGAAGTCCAAGCTTTATAATAATCAAATATATTAGTAATAACGGGCGAACTCCCCCAGCCAGAACCGGACATTTCAAACGTTAAGTTCATAGAAAAACCACCCGCATGCACACCGTATGAAGGTCTTCCATAATCGGTATATAATGGCCTGTTTACAGTTATCCTATTCTTACTATTAACATTCAAGTTTATAACTAACGGGTAGAATTTATTGTTATCCCACCCTGTTAAGTCTATTCGTTTTGTTACCTTCCTTTCGGTAGTATTATTCAAAATGTTAATATCACCGACAACAGACGTTATACTTTTTTCAGTCTGTTCTACACGTGATGCAAGCCCTGTAACACGTCCATCAATTGTATTAACCTGTTCAACGGTTGTGGTTATCTTGCCTTCAACAATATCAATCTTTGATTGCGTAAACTTTTCGTTAAGAAAGCTAATATCGGCAGACGCAGGAGAAAATCCGGGACACACAGTCCCTTTTGCTACAATGAAATTCTCTATTCTAATAACATCACCGCCATTAATGCCTGTCGTTGGTACATGAATAAACCAATTGCCTCTATTCCCTTTTACGAATCCGTAGAAATTCCCATCGCCTTCATAATACATTTCCCCACTCGCTGCATACGTGGTTAGTCTTTTATCAGCAATTCTATCTTCCGTCGCCGGAACTCCATTTATTAGCATTCTAAATCTATAACAAAAATTAGGTATTGTACCTTGTCTTATCCTTTGATTTGACACAGTTAAAACACCTGCAGTATTAGAACTATTCCAGGTAGTTTCAAATGCGTAGCTATCCTTTACAATTGGAGCTGAATTATACGGAGTATAAGAAGCTAATGTGTCAGAATAATATCTCACTAAGTTATCACCACCGACACCTACTTGATTAACTTTAGTAGTAACAGACAATTCTATCTTGCCATCCACAGCGAGTATTTGAGTGTCTGTGTACTTGATAGCCTCATTTAACATATCCTCAGGTGCTGGCTTCCACTCAGTAGGCGTATAACCTATTTCGACTTGGAAATTACACATTTTAACAATTGTTCCAGCTCCTACTTGTACATGAGCCTGAATATGTTTCAATCCATTATCTATTATATCTTCTCTTAGATTATAAACATACGTTTTTCTACCTTTTGCTGATGTTGGCGAAGTTGAATCAAGGTAAATCCATGTGCCAAAATGTGATGTTCCACCGTCAGTAGGCACTTCAGTTTCAAGGCCAAATCTGTTATTACCGCCTAATACAAGATTGTTGTATTCATAATCAAATGATATTACTACAGTTTTGCCTCTGAGTTCATAGTATGATTTGGACATACCAAATAGCATATAAGCACTAATGCAAGCAGCAGATTTAAGTATAAGGTTTTGACCGCCTACCAAATCTTCATTAGTAGATGGTAACCAGTTTGTAGTGCCTAAATTGCCTTCACTTAGAACAGCCCAGTGTACTTTAGAACCGTATGTGCCATTTGGTAGTTGATAAAAACGCATTCCATTTCTATCATTGAAAGCAGTAAAGGTTACTTTTTTTGATTCAATGACCGCATTTCCTTTAGTATTAAATCTTTGTATATAGTTATATCCGTTATCAGAATATACTTGTATTTCTGTGTTATTTGCTCCAAGTGTGTAGCATAATGTAAGTGTATAATCTTTTCCTAATATAGGGAAAACATTATAAGAATACCCACCGAACTGATAGTTTAATTGCTCTTGTACTCTATTGGACTTTTTCAATAAGTTACCAGTCGATACTTTAACACTTCTAACTGCGAGTTCTATTTTACCAGGTATAGCTGATACTTCAGTCTCAAGGTAGTCAGTTTTTGATTTAATAGCTTTTGCTATTTCATTAAGAATAAGTGTTCTTTGGTTATAATAGTCAGTTTGGCATGGTATCAAATTAGGCCCAACTGGTATATTCTCAGGTTCTGTGGCAGTATGTTGATTGATTTGAGAAACATAAGCCTCATATGCAGAATTATATGAAGTAGTATTAACATTGTATCTATTAGCGTCTGCATTAATCTCAGATTTTTCTGCAGTAATAGTTCTCTTTTCAAGCAACAATTGCTGTTTTTCAGAAGGTGATATAAAGCCATCACTCGCCCATTTGTTCAATCTCTCTTTTGCAGCTTCAGCTTCAGCTTGAGCATTAGATGCATCAGTTTGTGCCTTTTTAATTTCGGTCTGTGCATTCTTGCCATTGAAGAACACAAAAGCACCTTTGAAATAGCCATTATCAGTATATACACCTTCTCCATGCGGTTGCATGTTATCAGGAAATGACGGGTCTGTTATATGGTCGAGATTTCCAAATACAGAGCGTGATGTGCCAGTTAGCGATTTAGTCTTTACTCCGCCAACAAGCTCAATCTTAGGTTTGCCATCTTCAGCAGCAGACATGTAAATTAAGCTTTGACGAAGCGGATTTTCAGTATTACCCATTTGCACAACTTCATCACCTACTGCTGGCATAATACCTTCAAACTCAGACTTTGGAATAGTTACAAGATTGCCATTGACACTTGCGACTTCACACCAATAGTATTTGCCTTTTTTAGAAGCAGTGTCTTCAACTTTTTGTATTGTTACTTTACCATCGCCATGTCCAGCATCTGCAATAGCCATTATTCCAAGGTTATAAGCATTATCAGCTTCTGTAATAGCTCTAATTGTATTTTCGCCATTTACCAAAAAGCCTCCAATGCCTTCCATTCCAATTTCTTCTTTATCAAGTGCATTCCATATAGCCGTCATGCCTTCATATAAACCAGATACTTCTAAAATACATTCTTTTGTAGTAATTGGAGTTTGTTCGCTATGGCCAGCAGGACGTAAATATAACTGAAAACCTGAATTTGCTGAATTATTTAAATTAAACTCAACACTCATATTAGTTATACTTACGCTATCGTCTATTTGTGTACCGTCATATAGATAAGATGCAAACTTAGTAAAATCAAATGCAGGAGCTTGCTTTGTTCTTCTATCAAATACTTGGCAACGTACTAAATCGTGTGCTTGGAATGTTTCATCTTTGTCTTCAAATTCAAGAATCCATGACTGCAAATCAGGAGATTCTGTGACTGCACTTACTTTTCCATTAGCTTGACTAATTACGAGAGCCCCGTTTACTGAACGTATCTTTTGTATAATCAACTCAAATACGTTCATTACTTTTCTAACGTCGAGTATATCGCATTCTATTCTCCAGTTACCAAATTCATCTTTGTATATTTTGAATCCTTCACCAGCAAATCCTGATATAAACTTTTCGCTTGATAAGTAATCATATATGATTGCAGATACAGTTCTAAATAAACCGTCACGAGATATAGAAGCAGTTGGATTGTCGTAGTTATCACGCCCAAATTTAGCATCACCTTTTATCCAAAAATCAAACTCAGTAGTTTCATCTTTGTCGCGACGCATAAACTTTTCCATAAGTCTGTATAGACTCATTTTATAAGCTGGCCCACTTCCAGTATCAACTACGATAAGAGTATTTTCATTAACAAGACTAATTTCGCTCAAATCACGAATCATCTTGCCGTCTCTTATCTCAGCCGCTGCTTTTGCTCTGTATTCATCGTAGTATAGCGCTACTGTATTAACATCAAAAAGCAAAGGCTCATCAATGTTAGTCAGTAGCGCATTATAAAAACCCTCTTTCTGTCTCCTATTGAAGCTCACAAGTTTCTGAATAATAGCATCAGTGTCAAACTCAACATCAATAGATGCTAAGTCTCCTTGTGTCTCCCATTTTGGCTCATAAGAGAATGATAAAGCATTGTATGAATCACCATCATATTCAAGCTTTATGTAATCTGATAAGCGTATTAACCTCATAGCATCACAGATAAATTCTGGTGCTACAAAGTTAAATTTGTATATTTTGTTACTTGTTTGAGATTCTAAGAATTTATAGCCAGCCCGTTTAGTAAGCTCTTCTTCAAACTCATACTCTGGTTTGCCAATTGTTGAGCATATATACATCGTGTACTTGAAGTTATTACTGTAATTAACTTCGCCGCCATTGTAATATAAATTCTCGTCATTCCAATATGTAAGTTTAATGTAATCGCTTATATTATCGACTACTGTAAACATCTCAGAGTAAAAAGTATCAAGCCCAATTACTAATTGTGCTCTATACTGTCCAATTTTTAGAGTTGTGCCAAGTGATGTTATTCCAGGATGCACCATTATAACGCTGTATCCTGCTTTTTCATTGGTAATTATTACAGGCTGTACAGATGTGTTAGTTACAATGTTATCTGGAGTAATAAGCGTAATTGTTGATACGCTCGTTATCACACCAGGTACAACGAACTGAAAAGGTAATATAGAGTCATTTGGACAAATCAAAGGCCATGTTTGTCCAAATGCATACCATTTTTTACTGTTAAGCTTCTCGAGAGAAGTATACCACGGTAGAATATTGAAATTATTATTCGGTGTTGCTGCCATACAAATAAAATTTTATATCTGTAAACTTACAGAATTATTCTTGGCAGTCAAGCAAATATAAAAAAATTAACATTAATCTGGCTTGAATACAAGCGTTGCAGTCACTTGTAAGTTCTCAACATTTATGGATAATTCTTCTATTTGCCCATAGCCTTTTTCTGTCTGAATAAGCTTTACAGTATCTGGGTCTGTAGGATATGGAAACTTAACTTCTTGAGTCATACATTTTTTTACATCAGATACATGCAAGTATTGCAATTCATTGTATTTTATTTGCATAGCTGGCATATCATACATGTAAAACTTAACGAGATAGAACCATGACAGATAACCATTTTGCATATTTAAAACATACGCATCTCCATGCTCATCAATCATATTCATTTTCAAAAATGGAATTGTGTAAGTATTACTACTTCCAGATTGAATAGCACCATACAAAGCAAAACCATCATTTGAAAATGATTGTGGCGAGAATAACATGTAGTCAATATCTGATGTAAATTTGTTGATGTTTATATTCTCAGTTTTATCTTTTTGTATATACTTGGATACTACATCAATGTTTGTTCCTTTAAAAGCATCAGTTACATCATCCATCCAAGCAAATTCATACCTACTTGCTAAATCAGATTTATCATACTCAAATTGATTTGAATAGAATGATAATGCTTTTCCATTCTTTGCATAATAATGACTTGTCAAATCTAATTGTACGTTATTTGTAAGTGAATAACTGCCTCCTTGCATAAACCAATATACATGCTCAATTTTAAGTTTGTCACCATCTATGTAGAAATAACATCTGAAACAATCTCTTAGCATGTTCATAACTTCTTCAAATGTAATCTCTGCTTTTTGAGCTGGCTGGTCATATTCTCCTTTTAAAACGTTAGTTTTCTGAGTCATAAATACTCTAAACCTCGATGACGTTATTGGATTAGACGTACCATACAAAAATTGGCTATATTCTTGAGTTGCTTCGTGTTTTAACTCAGGAGCTACTTTTGTAAGCAACGCTTTAATTACAGCAGCAATACTATAATTGTCTTTTGTTTGATATTCTTTTCTACCAGCTTCTTCAAACTGGTCATAATTTAAACTATATGAAAACCATACACTCGCATTTGCCCAAGTACTTCTACACACTGGTAATAAGTGAGTAATACCAGTAATAGAACTGAGAAACTGATTTGTAAAGTATTTATTGTAGTCATTTATACCGTATTTAGTCGGTGTGTCTACAGACCTTGAAGAACAGAAAAAATCATTTGAGACGAGCCCAATTCCGTATCTGTAGTTTGCTGTATCTCCTACAAAGTCATCACTTTGTATTTTATATGTTGGCTTAGTTGTATCTCCAACTGTTATGCTATCTTTATCACAAAGCAGACGTTGATAAACTGGATACAAAAAATGTTTTGTCATCACAAATTTATCATTTGGATTTGTAGTGTTTATAAACTCAATGTCATCACGCCCAATATATTTATCATTATTGCTAACAGCAAGATATGTAAGCTTTGACCTATAGATAACAGCATTATCAGAATCACGAGTAACTACTATATAAAAATGCATTTCATCTGGTTGCATCTCAGTTTTAATATGATACCCATTCCAACCATTTAATATAATGTTGCTACCAGCGTATACACCATTTACTTCTTTTACTCCAGCAGTTTCAATATATACTTCATTGAGTGTTCTGTTATAAGAAAAGAAGTATTTATTCTTCAATTGATTGTCATCATCAACTGCAGAAGAAACATCAGCCTCCCAGTATGTACCGCCAATAAAATTTGATATTGTGTTAGAACCTTTTATATAAACTTGCACAAGCGGTCTCTTAGTAAAGTTAATGCGTGTCAATTCTGTGTTAAGCTTTACAAGGTCATAAGTCTTGCCATAGTTATTAAGCAAGTCAGTATATTTATCCTTAGGAGATAACTTGAGCTCGCATTCACGCTTATCATAATTAAACTTGCAATCAGTTTTATTAAAATAACCTTGATAGTACAGAGTCTCATTACCAACTTGGTCAACTCTATACATCTTAAACGTGTGCTCAGTTTCTATACCTGATTCTTTTATAAGCAAATAATCTGCTCCATAAAGCGTTATTTTGCCTTCAAGAGTTGTTCTAAAGAACTTCTGCCCACTTTCAAGAGCAAGCTTTTTGCTTAGCTCTTTATAGTGAGGATATACTTGCACTTCATTTACGAAGAACTTATACTTTGGTTTGTACATATTATTCTACAATTACACGTTTAACATTCTTTCGTATCTCAATCACTTGTCCGTTTGGCCCATAGAAGTATTTAGTCTCTCCTTGTTTTCTGATTTCAGCTACTTCGTTCTCAAGTTTAGTCATATCAATATTTGATTGATTCTGCATAAGAATTACGCCATCTGAGCCAGAGAATGCATTCAAGTACTTATCTTCAAACGTTCCTTTATTAAGACTATTGATTACATCTGGAAGCAACTTTTTATATCTTGCAGTTTGCTTTTTATTTATAATTGCAAGAGCTTCACCTCCTTCAGCTTTCATATTTCGTTTGCGTTTATTCTTTACACCCAAATCAATATCATTACCTGATGCATGTGACCCGCCTTCTAAGAACTCAAGACCACCTTCTCCGTATTCATCAGACTTAGCTGTTACCTGTTTAGCTTTTACTTTAGCGACTGCAAACGACGTCCACATTGTACCAATAGCAGCTATCGCAAGAGCAGGGCCGACAATAGGTATGCCAGATAAAGAACTCCATATATTCGCTGAAGCAGTTACAAGAGATGAAGCTTGTGTTATAGAGTCAAGTGCCTCTTTACGACGTTGCGCTTCAGCAAGCATTTTCTCTTTTTCTCTCTGTTGCTTTTTCTCATTCTCTAATTCCTTTTTAGTAGTTGCCACATTGTTAGCATAGCCATTTGCTCTCGCTTCAACTTCAGCTTCATACGCTCTTTGAGCTGCTTCAACTCTTTTATTTGCGGCTTCTACAGCTTGTTCAGCCATTTGCACTTCAGCATCAAGAATTGCTCCTAATTGCTCAACTACAATATTTGCAGCTTCTGATAGCGCATCAATCTGCTTATCATCGAATCCAAGTCGTTCAAGTAAAGACGCTCCAATATCTAAATCTGCCATTTGCCTGTCTATACCTTTGACTGACATCTTCATAGTGTCAATTTCTTTTTTAGACATATCTATGGCTCCGCTTTCAGCAAGAGCTATAAGCCTTTCTTGACGTTCTTTCTCTTGCTGTAACTTGAACTTAGTTTTTGCGTATTCACTTCGTTTTATAATGTTGAATGTTGCGTCTTCTAAAGCTTGCTGTTGAGCAAAATCAGTTTGTGAAAATGATGTAACAGTAGTAGCTGCTTGTTTATCAAAAGCTGCATTTATATCAGTTTCTGATTGTTGCATAGGCTTTGGAAGTTTTGCATTTTTTAGAATTGCAGCTTTTCTTTCAGCCTCAATCGCAGCTAATCTGTATTTAAGTTCTTCTTCAGAACCTTTCTTAACTGCATCCAATCTCAAATCAATAGTCTGTTGCAGAATCTCCAACTCATTGATTTGTCTGTCTCTTTCAATATCCTCAAGCTTTTGATTGAGTTCTTTTTGATACTGCTCAACAGTTCTTATAATATCTTTTTGAGTCTGCTCAACTTGCTCTCTTTGCTCGCTTGTAAGCTTTTTGTATTCTTTGCCTTCATCTTCGAGTATACGTTTATTCTTGTTGTATTTGTCAAGTAAAGCTGCTGACTCTGCATTGTATGTATCAATAGCAGCGCTTCGTTGCTTATCAAACTCGTTTCGAGTCATATTTGTGACGCTCTGTGCATATTTCTTTTGTACTTCAGTTTGTACTCTGTCAATATACTCAGACATGTCACGCTTCTTTCTCTCCTTTGGCTCCTTTTTACCCGGTTTGTGATATTCATCTATTCCAGCTGCTTTTAAGCCAGCCTTGGCTACTTTTTCAAATGAATCTGCTAAGTTAAAATAGCTATCAGCAGTTTTTTCAGCTTGATTTGCTTCAGCTTTAAGATTGTTAATACGAGATTCAAAGAAAGCTTGAGCAGATAACTCTTTACTACCAGCAACTAACCCAGCTCCTGGTTCTGCAGCTGCAGTTGCGTATGCGGCTCGTGCTTTTGCTCTATCTACAGCAGTTATACCTTTAGCTTCTTCAATTTCAGCTTCGTTGCGCTTTACTATCATCTTGCCATATTCTTCTTCAGCAAGTTTACTCGCAGCAGTAGCTTTTGCTCTCTGTCTTAGTGCTTCAATTATTGCGTCAGTATTTGTAACAAATGCATTTTCAGCTTCAGTAACATTAGTTATATTTATATCGAGCTGTCTAAAGGCGGAAGCATTATCTTTAATCCATTGCTCTTGTTCTTTTTTACTCGATAGCGTTTTCCATTCTGATTGTAACTTTTTAACCTGAACAATATTTTTCGTATATGACCCAACTCCTTTTTCAAGTTCTTCATGAACTTTTTTAAGTGCTTTCTGCTGTGAAATAGCAGCATTTGTTCCTTTGCCAATATTGCCAATGAACTCAAATATCTGCTTTCCGTACATGGACAATACAGTTAACACTATTACAAGTGCAGTATTCCATCCAAATAACGCTTTTGTAATACTACCAATTACACTTTTAGTTGGTTTACCTTCAGCAGCAAAAGCTTTATTCTGTTCTCTTAGCCTATTTATTTCATCAACAAGCATCGGAATGTTGTTAGAAATACCAAGGAAGAATGTATTGAGTGATACTGCAGCTGCTGGTAATTCTCGTACAACTTGAGATACTGACACACCAAGACCGTCCCAAGCTCGTTTATAGTTACCTACTGATAATCTATGGTTACCTGTGGCTTCTTGTAAACGTATCATTTCAGCGTATATCTCCCGTGTCTGGTCTTCAAGCAATCTACCAGATTCTGCTGCAGCTCGCTCTTCTTTAGACATAGCATTTAGCTTAATCTTATTGAGAGCATATTGAGCTGACAATCTATCATAAGAGCCTTCTGCTGAATTATTTATAACGGCAGTAAGCTTAGCAATTTCATTAGCTTCACGTATTTGAGTTGAATATAGTTTTAGCTGTTCGTTCTCTTTTGAACGAGCGAATGCTAATCTCTGTTCAGACATTGCTATTTGAGCAAGTATCGTATTTCTTGCAGAGTCAGCAGAATTTGCATTTTGAGATTCTTTTGTATATCGTACACTTGAACTCGTTACAAGTTTGAGCATATTATCATACTCTCTCATACCATCTTTGAGAGTCAAAATGCGATTAATAAGTTTAGCCCCTTCAGCAGAGTTTAGAGCTTCTTCTTTAGATAGATTTTTAAGATTATCAACAGCTAACTTGAGTTCGCTCTCCATAGCTTTGTATGAATTAGCAGACGCATGTATAAACTTAGCTGCATCTTGCTGTTGTTTATTAGCTTGTTGAGTTAAAACTTTAAGCTCTTGAACTCTTGCACCAGTTTCTGACGTGGCGAATGCAAGCTCTCTTTGAGCTCTTTCTAATCTTGCTGCATCATTTGCTGCATTCTTAATAACCTCACGACTCTGCTCAACAGCTCCTGAAGTGTTTCTAACAGTAGATTGCACTTCTGATGCATTCTTCTTAATAAGTTCTTGAGTATCACCATACAACTTTATGACTTCTGTCAATTTACTGATTAAATCATCAATAGAATTGTCAGGAACAATCATCTGTCTGTAGTATATGGGATTTGAAAAGTCAGCCATATTTTAGTTGTATTAATAGTTAAATATTCATCTCCAAGTTAGCCTGGATAGTCCAGGTTCTATTTGAAAGTAAAAGTAATAAAATCTATTATAATAGAAAAGTAAATGCCAAGAAAACGCTAAGAATTATCTTCCCTTTCGCTTTACAGCCTTCATCTCTTCTTCGTTTTGTTTTTTGATATTTTCCATTGCATTGTAAAACTGCAATGTATTCATTTGTCTCGCATCGAGACCAGTCTTTTTTGCAATCACTAAACATGCATTTTCAAACTGTTTATCATACTTGATTTCTACTGAGCTACTACCAGAAAAAGATTTAGGCTTATGTAAACTGAGCATAAAATTGTCGATATCACTAATCTCTTCTGCATTGTTATTTTCATTTATAATGCTATCCAGTACCAACAACGTACGATGCCTCAGTTTATCATAAGCCTCTTTCTCTTTTGCATTGGAGAAGTCTCCAGGAAAATATAACTCAAGTTCAGAGTTTACTTTTTTTTTAAATTTCAGCAACAAATCAATTATACGAGAGCGTCTTACTCGTCTAATATCTTCAAGTACTCTTTTGAGCCCATCGTCAGATAAATCCGTTATCTTTTTACCATCTACTTTATACAAAATAGCTGCAAATGCGAGATGGCATGGTGATATTTCATTTGCTACCATATACAAACATTGCCTTAAATTCTGTAGTTCTTGTATCGCTTTACCTTGGTCAACTTTCATAAGTTTTGCAATCTTAAGTATATGGTTATCAATATCATCTACATCTGAGCCAATACCAGAATCAATAAGCATATACTTATTGTATTTTTGGAAATTTACAATAGGAAGCTCATCAATGCTATCATAAATTTCAAGTACTTTGTTATTTATAATTACTTTTTTCATAATAGGAATCTTGTTATAGGAGTTGTTAAAATAGGAACTACTAAAAAACTGTAGTCAAACGTTATGAAAAACATGACTACGCATATAACAGTAGCAGTCCAAAAACTTAAACAGTAGTCACAATCAAAAAGCATTGATATAAGTGTTGGTGCTTTTTCAACAATTTTATCTCTTATGCCTGTTTTTCCAATAAACAGTATCATAAAAGCTGCAATAAGTGCTATTAGTATTACTTGATATAACGTTGGCATAGTTCTCTTGTTGTTATAGTAAATTCAACTCTAATTCCAGCATATGGATACATAAAATACTGTTTATCAATATCTTGTATACCTTCTCCTTTGTATACGTAGTTATTATATATTTTTTCTATAGAATAACCTTTGTATATGTTCTCAAAACGTTCATATATCTTATCAACATTAAAACGGCCATTTGTAAGAATAATACCAGGTGTAGTCAGCAGTCTGATGATTTCATCTTTGACTTCTTCTGTATACATCATTGTGCTATCTTCATAAATGCTTTCAACATTATACCAGAATACAAGAGCACCTTTAAATGTAAACTGCGGAAGTGACTGTACTACTTGTGTAAGGTCTTGCGGGTCATATATGTCAAACCAAGAAAAGTTGCCAATATTGTCATTTGGCAATAATGACACGTACTCAGAATGCCCGTTGTAAACTGCTGGATATATAAACTTATTACCATCTGGACGATTTTCAACCATTTTATACGCACGCCCAAAAGCAAAGTTCAACCAGGCAAGTTTTTCCATAAGTACTGTCTGCATATCCTGTAGTATCTTATCAAGAAGTACAGGATTGTCTTTAAATCTAACTTGTATACTACTTTCTATCATAACTCTCTAACTCTTTCCATTAATGCAGGATAAATATATTCCCAAATCAAGATATGCAGGTTATCTTCAGTTAAACCGAATATCTCTTCTCCATACTTTTCACCTAACCTATTTGTTTTCCAATCGGTTGCATCTATAAAAAATTTATCTTTATCTGCATATACAACAAATGATGCATGGAAATCACCAGTATCTCTTAAAGTTACTCGGTTAGTTGGTTTACCTTGAGCAAGTTTGACTGCAATAGTTCTTTCAGTATATGGAGCATAACTTGAAATAGCACGACCGAGTCTATCTATACCTTGTTCAAAAAGCTGTGTCTGTGAGTTCATATCACAGATTATAGCCTCATTGTCTACGATAGTTAATCTTATGTAGTTATCGATATTATCTCGCAGCTCTTTTAAGTTATTAAGAAGTTCTTGCAGTCTATTTATCATACTGTTCTATATTTAATGCCGTTGTTATTACATGGAAGACAAACTCTGTCAATACCTTGTGTGCTAATATCCACAGCTTTAAAAGCCAAATCAAGTTGATAACTCAATCCAGATTTTTTCAACGAGGATGAATCACCATCAATCTCGTACAGTATATCAGGTCTTGATGCATTTATAGAATGCCTATTGGTACGAACATTTGGATTGTAGGCGAACTCTCTTAACATATCAATTGCTACTTGCTTAGCTATTACATCAACAAATAACATTTTTTGTGCAATTATAAAGTCTGTAATATCGCAGCTAACTGATATATCTAAATTAAGCCCATAGTTATTATCATATGTATATATGTTATTATCAACATCCCAAAGTTGGTTATCTTGCAATAACTCTTGATTCACTTTAAACGGATGCACTTCGAGATATTTAGACCATGCCATCCATGCGAGTGTCTCTCTTCTCGAGCAAGACGAGCATGGTTCTTTTGACCAGTCTTTGTTTTTGAATATAGCTTTCTGTTCACCTAAATCTGTCTGCTTATAACATAAATACCAGCTACCTCCAGCTTCAATATCATTTGACTCATAAGGCATAAACAGTTCAGGTGTTTGAATCCATACGAATCCTGGTTTTGTTTTATCTACTGGAATAACTCTGTATGGCTCTTGCATAGATGAATGATACAAGTATAAATTGAATTTGCCGACTCCATCTGTCTGTACACCAATTCTGTTGATTCTCGTTGTTACACCTTTTGAGCGAATAGGAACTATTTCAAGGCCAACAACATTGTTCATGTTTTTTACAGTGTCAACGAGTCTACCTGTTCCATCAAACAGCGTTTTGTTTTCACACAGAGTTTTGTATGTGCCTTTAACAATCTTTTCATTGCAAAATCTCGATATAGCTTTTGATATACTTGATTTTGTTTTAGACTCAAGCCATTCAGATAACGGGTCTGTCTCATACCATTTTGCTTCATCTGTTGGAGCTATGCCAATTACATTCTCTAATGATTTGTATAGCTTTCCATCATATGATACAATTTCACCTTGCATATACTGTTTTTCATTATTGTATTGCTGAAAAACAACATTCTTAAAATCTGGAGCAATGCTTGAAATATTCTGCAGCGTAATAAGTGGATTTACCTGTTGAAAGTATAAACCACTTTCACTTCGCGTCAAAGCTTCGTTTATTTTAAGCTCTTGCGTATTGTAGTTCTGCTCCCATCCAACGAGATGCAGTAACTCATTCTGTATGTCTTTTGTTCTTATCATACCTTATAAGTTTAAAGAAAAACAGGAGGCCACTGAACAAGTAGTCCTGTGCCTCCTGCCAAAGCTAATAACAACGAAGATGCTATTATTATGCTACTGTTTTGGTGTTAACCGGATTCTTAGCATCATTCATAACTACAACAGGCTTAGCATAAGTAGCGTTCTCACTTGAAATATTGAAGCCTAAGATAGGACTTGCAAGAGTTTCAGGGTCGCTATTGTAAGCTGTTACAAATGCCAAATCTACAGCAAAACCATAGTGCTCTTTACGTGTACGAACCATGTCAGAAGAAGCAGCTCCATTAATACCAGAGTAGTTACCAACTGAATCATAGAAGTAAGTACCGCATTGTAAGCCAAGCATCGGCAGAGTCACAATATCCCATTCGTGTCCATCACCTGATACTGTACCAAGCAGACAGTCACGTTCGAAACGGCTCAACATACCAAGCGAACCAGCATTTACACAATAGCCTTGTGCATATTTGCCTTCAGCAGCTGCGATGTTGTTCGACAAATGTACAATCTTGGTTCCAAACTCGTTCTGTTTGTTTACAGAATTGTACAAGCCATTTTGCTGCAATTTTTTCATAATACTTTCAACACCAGCATCTCCAACGATGTGAAGCTGGTCGTAAAAATCATTAGCGGCCATGATAACGTCTAAGTCGCCAAAGATATTGTCACGTTCTGACCATTTAGCGTTGATAGTGTTACCAGTTTTGTCATACAACAGCGGATTCTTGATAATTTTCGTTTTCGCAGCAGCGATAGCAGCGTAACTTACTTCATCAAGTTTTGTAGCTAATTTGTAGATGTACTTCTTCATTTTGGTTTCAAAGTCCTTCTGGATTTGAATTTCATTGTTCATGAACATCGCAGGAGTAACTGTGAATCCCCAAGCGTATGTTGCAAAATTAATCTGCAGCATACGAGAAGTATTTTCACTGTCGGCAATAGTAAGTTCGCGTTGATTTCCAATTGTAATTGTACCGTCAAAGTCAATTACCGGAGTTTCAAGAACGCTGCCGATTGACATACGAGCTTTTTCTTTAAGCTCATCCGAAAGAATACCATTCGGATCTTCGGTCTGGGTCATGAATAAATCCAGAGCTCCATACCTACTTGGGCGATATTCGAACTTGTCCATGTTCGAGTTCGCTCTCATGTTCTGTGTGCGAGTTAAAACGAGACTCATAATTTAATAATTTAATGGTTTATAGATATAAGCCGTAAAAATGCATTACCCATGTACATTATCCGACAATGATTTACTTTATCTGATTGGCAAGTCTTTCACATTGTTTTCTGTGTAAGCTTCACTCAATCTTGTTTGGAACTCAGAAGAATCACGAGTAAGTCCATCAGCCATAAGGCCTTGTTCGATTACTTTTGTAGCTTCTACTTGAGTTTTACATGATGACAAATCAAAAAGTGTGTTTTTGCTACTGTTACCACCACTGGCTCCGCTTCCAGAACCTGATGTACCACCACCTGTCTTTTGCTGTTCACTTGCAATTACATCTTTCAATGCAGTTTCAAGAACCAACTCTTTGACAGTAAACGGGTTCATGTTGTTCTTCATGTTGTTAAGAATATTGCCGTTCTCGTCTCTAAAGACAAGTTTCTTTTCGCCATTCTCTTCAATGAAGTCAGGTTTTCCTTTTGCAAGTACTTCCTGTTTAGCAGCTTGTAACAACACATTTTTTACACTGTCAGGCGTGCCGTCTTTAAATTTTAGGCCAGAAAACGCAGCTGAAAAAGCATAGTCGATGTGTACGTTTTTAACCTTCTCCTCAAGAGCCATCTTCTCTTTTCCGAAAGTTTCTTTTTCAGTATTAAGTTGTGCTTGCAGCTGGGTCACCTGTGCCTTTGTGTCTTTTAACTGCTGTTTCAAAGTGTCATCGCCACTACCTTCAGCAATCTTGGCTTCAAGGTCAGTAACTTTTTTATTAGCAGCATTCAACTTAGTTTCCAGTTCAGTTGATGATTGTGCTTTGGTTTTGTATTCTGAAAGAACACGCTTAGCATAATCATAACTTTTTTCGCCGTCGTTCTTTTTGATACCAGTTATATTAAAAATATCTGTATCATACTGTCCATGCAAAGTGCCGATTCTCGTACCAATCACGGTGCTTTCATCGTTCTTTGACATTTCAGCAATTGCGTTAATCTGTGCATCCGTTAATCCTGCAAGATTCGCGTTCTGTTTAAGCATCTCAATAGTCAACATAGCTTTGTATTTTTTATTCGTTAGACTTAGCAACCAACTTTTGCGCTTCGCCATCTGTAAATGGGTCATGCAATACTTTGCTAATTGTATAACCAAGTGCAGCAAAATTGTTCTTGAACAAGTCCCATTCAGAACGTGAGAACAACTGCACGTACGGTTTTGAAATAAGTTTTCCAGTTGTAGGACTGAACTTTGCGCCTTTTACAATTTCCAAATGAATAAGGCCTTCAGTACCTGCTTCAGGTTTGTAAATGTCTTTTTCATCTGGAGCTGTTTCGAGTTCTTCGTCAATGTCGACGATAGTCATAACAGCATTGTCCAATTCCTGCTGCAGAGTGTCATTCCATTTATCTCCGCCTGCTTTCTTCAGAGCTTCCAGCTCCTTCTTGCGAGCTTCAAACTTCTTTTTTATAGTCGTAAGCTCCTGTTTGCTCATTATCTTCTTTGACATAGCTTAATAATGTTTTTAATATTGAATCAATTTTCTCTCTCATTGTCCTGTTTCGAGCAAATTCAACAATGTTGATATTGTCTCTCTCGAATTTCTCTATAAAAGTACTGAAATTTAGCTTTAGTTTTACTAAATTTTCATTAACAAGTCCTTTTTCATACAATTTTAACACTTCATCGAGTGTCATATGCGTATAAGGCTCCAATTGCTTAAGAATAAGCATCCTCTGGAGCTCAAGCGGATTGTTTCTGTACTCAACTTCTAAAATCTGCCTCGTAATGGCGTCCAGTTCAGAAGTAGCAGCACCATTCTTCTTAGCTTGTTCATATTTTGTATATAGTTCTTTAGTTGTAAATACGTAGAACTCAGTTCCCCAGCTGATGGATGATGAAATAAATGATGCTCCATAGCGAAGTCTACAAATAGTATCTTCAACAAACTTCTGTGCCAATTCAAAGTTAGTCTTTAATGCATTTAAGACTGATGTCTTACTTTCAAAGTTTGCTGCTACTTGAGTCTCATTGATGGCCTCTTTTTCGCTGACTGTTCCACCTGACCCAACTACTGATACAATTATCTTATTTTCAAGACGTGTGCATTCGTCAACGTTATAAGTAAGTGAATCCTTATCAATTGTAGTAATCTGAATAGGATTTCGCATATCAGGTATGTTCTCATCTACTTTTGGAACTGGAACTTCAAGAAACGAACCAGGGCCTGCTATTCTCTTCTCGCTACAGCATGGACATTTTTCAACTTGCCCATTTGCAAGAATCTTAAATTCATCATTGGAATTGCGCAAATATCCTCCATCACAATAATCACCAGTCTCATTGTTCTCAAAGTTACAATTGGCTGCATATGCACTATATATTGGATAAGGCGCGTACAAATCAAGATGCTGTTTGGATATAGAGAAGAAAAGATACCAATCAAGGTTTGACAGTTCTTTTGTGATTGGATTCTTCTTAAGGTCTACGTTCTTTTCATTTACTTGCGTAGACCAGAAGAATCTGGCAGGACAATATCCAAGCCCGTGTAAAGATGACGAAATTAGCCCAGATATTCGTCTATCTTTACCGAGCTGGAAAACTCTTATGCTCGTATCATCAAATACGGCTATCCTGTCCTGTGGCTGATTGAATACAATCCATTCAAATTCGGTGCTTGTCTTGAGTTTGTAGTCAATGACTTCTTCAATCTCAAGCCAATAAAAATAAGGTTCAGGCCTTTGTGTAACCTGTGATGTTGGCATGTCTATAACCAAAATGCTGTTTGGCGAGACTTGCATCTTTTTCCATCCTTCTGTCTTCCATATATCGACTAAATGATGCTGTTTGCGGTAGTTCAACCAATCTTCATGCAGCTCTGTGTCTGAGAACTGATAAGATGATGAAGAGTTACGACTATAGAAAACTCTCTCGAGCTCTCTATAGACGTCCTCAACTACGGCAGGTGTTGATAATGGAAACTTAAACAGTTGCAGAAAGATATTGAATTTATCTTTTGGTAATAGAGTTTTCACCCATTCGAGGAAATTTTGTGTAGGCATATAAATATCTGACTGCTGCATATTCGTCTCAGTATGAAAACGAATAGACTGCTGCAGTTTTTTTGCCTTCTGTATAACCTGCTTTTTAGCTGGCTTTGTCAGAATCTCCTTTATTTGGTTTAACTCTAAGCCCATTTTCTTCGTCAAATGTGTATTTACTATCAGATGGCAATGACCATCCACCATTTAAGAACTCTCCCATTGCGAGCAATCGTTCGGCATGCTCAATGCCGAACTCCTGTCTCATGTTGTATTTTTCAACAACCAACTCTACTGTTTGCTTTTTAGGCTTTAACATGATGTTGCCTCCATTGTTTAAACTTTAACCTCCATCGCCGCTGGCAACTGATTTCACATTCACCCAGTCAGTCAACGGATTGAAGTCCAAAGTTTCACGTTTTACTATCACAAACTTATCACTCCAGTTGGGGAAGAATGACCATTCAATAACGTTGCTATCAGGTTCTTCAAACCCACCGAGTTTTTTGTCACCAACAAAGAACTTACCAACTGGAATTGGCATATACTTCGTAGGTTTAGCTACATTATCAGCAAGACATCCAATGTTACCATTTTCATCCAACAGCCACACTCCAATGTTGTCGCAAGAATACGTCTTCATTGTAGCGATAGTCATTTGATGCTCTTGGTAAATTGTAGCTGAAAATGTAGTAGGCTCACGACCAATTACAATCTCAATACCACCAACTGTCTGGTTACCTCCACCAAATAATCGAGCTCCGCCCGGGTCTGATGTTGGCCCCTGAATGTATGGTGATACTACCATTTTTGTTCCGTCGGCAGCTGAAAATAATGTTGCAAATGAAGCTTTCTTAGTCGGGTCTGCTACAGAATTAAGCTCTCCAGCAGTCTTGTAGACTCTCTGAATAGCTATTTTCTGTACTTGACCCATACTCTCCTTGCATTCATTAATAACAAGGTCGTTCAAGTGTGCACCGGCGGGACATCCACAATTTAATCCCATAATCTTAAAATTTATATGTTTAAAAAATAATTGTTTTTGGCTTCCCTTAGCCGTTTGTTTTATGACACGTAACTTCTACAATCGCAAATATACAAATCAATATTCATTTATGAAAATAAAATCGAGCCTTTTTTATGCTCCGTTCAAGTTTTAACAAATGAAAAATAGCGCTACCTGGAAGCGCTATTTTTAAAGAAACGATAAATCCTATTATAATAGTATTAAAAGCTCTTCCAGAATAAAAGAAAGTAGCTTCTGGACTATCTATCCAATCTAACGTATGACCATATAAATCCATAGCATTTTTTATACCCAGAATTTATACCTTCATTCTGTTTAGCACAAAATAAAATGTTCTTAGACTGATTGTAACTAAGATTATTACTTAATGCAGCCGATGGGCCATTGTCGTATGTTGCAATATACTTTAAATCTGTAGTATATTGATGAATACATTTGCAGCATTTAAGTCGTGCGCTCAGTAATTTACTGAGAACCTTTTCTCTATACTGCTTATCGTCCCATTTTTCTTTTAAACTGTTAGACATTTTTGATTTGTATTCATCATTTTGCCACATTTGTTTTGAAACCTCACTCTGTTTATGCTTTCTTCTATTTAGAAACTCAGCGTCTTCATATTTAAGCTTCATGCTTTTGCTAATAGATGCTTTTGTTCTACTATGCAATTTTGAATTATTACCTCCTTCTTCAATATTATAGCCATTTGGTACAACAGAATTGTACTGCAAAATATAATTCTTTTCATGCACATTAAGTTCATCTATGGTCGAGCATTCACAGAGAATATTTACAGTTAACTCTTTATACTTTCTAATAGCTTTGCACAGAGGGCTATTACGATTTTTAATTGCATCATAGATATGACCATATATTCTGCTTTTCAATGCCAAAGTAGTCTGGCCAATATACACTTTGTCAGTGCCAGCGAATGAAATTTTATAAATAACATTACTTGCACTTGACTCACATTCAAAATTCGTATTTATACCTAATATATTCATGCTAATTACGTCTTACTATTCCTACATTGTTTTCTCTTGCTACATGCATTTCATACACGCCTGTAAGACAGTCTGGAGCATCATCGAATTGATTTCTCTTTTTATTGTCTTTTCTATACGACATTAGTGCATTGTAGAACTTTGGCCAACGCTTTTCCCAATCTTCTGGCATAAGAACATCGCCAACTACTCCAGCAGACTGTGTAAATATACGAACATATTTGTTTTTGGTCTGAGTAAATGTTTCAACTTTGCATCTAAAGTTATGCATTTCAGAGCGGAGTATTCTCTTTACACTTCTTGCAAATCCTCTACCACCATTATTAGATTCAATCCTTGCTCTAACGACTCTATTAGTGGCAAGTGACCTTGCTGTCAATGGCTCAGTTACTTCCATTGGCTCGTCTGTAAAGATTACATCGGTTATATAAACATATTCAGGTGTGTCTATGAAGCTAATCGAACACAAACAGTCAGCTCCAGTGTCTGCAGTATCTGTGTAGTTCCACTTACGTTGTGCCTTAGGGCCTGTTGGCAACTGTTCCAGTTTATATGTTTTAAAACCTTCAGCATACATTAGACCTTCTTTTGGCTTTGGGTCTTGCATATACTGTGTATCAAAGATATGTGTGTTGATACTTCTAAGCTTATATAGTTCTTTTAGCGTATGCTTCATCTCCCAAAGTGGCCTTTCATTGCCGTCTTCATCAGTAATAATTGCAGGAAGTGATAGTACTGTCCACTCCTCTGGCTCAGTTTCAAGCAGATAACCACACAAATCGTGTTCATGTATACGCTGCATGATGATTATAATCGGCGTTTTGCGCGAATTGACACGGTTACGAATAGTTGATTCAAAGCGTGTATTGACACGTTCTCTCTCAACATCACTATCTCCGCTTTCAGGCTTAAGCGGGTCATCAATTATAAGAGCTCCTGAGAATATATTCTCTTGCGCTCCTATGAACTCAAGCACTTCATCTAAGTTCTCATCGAATGTCAAGTCTTCATATGACAGTGACTCTTTGTCTACAGTGTCAACTACACCAGCTCCAAAACCTGTTACCTGTCCTTGCGTTGATACTGCATAGAACTCACCGCCAGCTTGAGTCTTCCAACGAACAGACGAGCCATTTTCTTTTTCAAGAGCTGATGCTGGAAACAAAGTCTTGTACAGCGGCATCTTCATAGTCTCTCTAATCGTACTTGAGTTATCTGTAACAAGCAAATCAGAATATGACAAGTGCAAGAACCTACATTTTGGATTAAGCGCAAAGCACCAACTGATAAACTGTTTTATCGCTACCTCCGTCTTCGAATAGCGCGGCGGCATGTTGATTATTAGGCGCGTACATTTGCCGTCCACTACGTCCTGTAGTGCTTTAAACATTTGTCTGTGATGTTCATTAACTGCAAATGACCGTCCATAGCAGGCTTTGAACATTGCCTTCGTATACTTTTCTAATTCTGATAGCATCTCAAGGCGTAACAACTCTTGAGCTGATACGCCTTTTTGTAATTTAGATTTGGCTTTTCTCTGCAAAGCCTCAATGTTTGGCTGTTTCATCTTTGTCTTTTATACTTGAATATATGTATTCCAGTTGTTTCTGTTCTACCTGTGCAATTGGCATATATCGCTGATACACTATAGTTATGTGCCTCAGCTGCCTCTTTAGCGCTCTTGTATGTACAAATGTATGTGCCATACTGTGTAAAGCATTCAACCTTCTTAGTTTTTGAATATTTGCCACACTGATTGCTTCGCTTGTCTCCGCCAAACTTGAAATGGAAACCTTTAATATGCTTTATGTATCCTAAGCAACATTTGAGTATAGCCTGTTGGCAAACAGCTACATTATTAGCATCACTCATGTTATTGAAAGTTTTAAAAGGAAATATTGTATCGCCTTTTTTGTAATATCGATGTATTCTTCTCGTTGGCTCAGGATTTTTCTGCTTTTTCTTGAACTCTTCCATGTTTGTAATATCATTGGCAAATACAAATGACAGACCATTTTTCGTGCACTTGACGCCTTTACATATACTGATTATGACTGGTGACTCTATTCCTGTAGCTTTTGATGCTTCAATAACATTATCATATTCTGCTATTACTTCACTATAGTCTTCTGCTAAGCAAACTATTGGTTTTTTAGTATCTGATACTTTTACTCTAACTGTCTTTCCCATAATTATAAACTGTTTTGATTAATGTATTCCCATATATATCCATGCGCACACCCAACTTTGCCATTAAGGCAATCATACACTTGTGGGCTGCTCTTCAGTCCAAGTGCATTGCAAGCGTCAGCAACTGACCTCCACTGCGTCATAAGCGTGTGATTTATACTGTACTGATTAATTATAAATGGAGGCACAATATGCTTATATTTTTTATTCGTATAGAACTCGTTTTGCAGAGTTTTGACTCGTTGCATATCATCAACTTGATAGTCCATGTCTTGGTCGACAAACTCCCATGAAAAACCATACGCTTTTTCTAATTCGCCATTACAACATTTGATAATGTTGCTTATTCCCTTAACGCCAAGTTCTCTTGCAGCTTCTGATGCTGACTTGTACTCGGCAATACAAATTGGATTATCACCTGTAGTAAACTTTCTGACTGCTCTCATACTGTTATTCTCCTATAATTGTATCACGTATTATAGTATAAGCCTCACGTGAAACTATTGTTCCTGGCAATATGCCATTTTGCGTTTGAATCTGCTGTTGCATCGCCTGCGGCAGTTCAAGTGTTGCCTTGTCTGTTTTGCCGAAGATTCTATCCCATAACTTCTCAACTGTTTCAATATTGCCGATTGTTGAATCATCGAGCAATCTCTTGATTACTGTCTTAATTGCAATTGGCACTTTTGTATTTTCATACAAAGCTCTTAGCTGTGTCTCGTTACACGTGAGCAGGCACGATAATAAATTATAAGTGTCGCTCTTCGTGAGGTTAATCGTAAGATTGATATTAAGTGATGTGAGCAGCTTAACCACTTCAGGTCTTGTTGTACCCATATATGGCACGAGCTTTTCTGGAATCTGTGGTACGTCTGCGTCCATGTCAATCTGCTCAATCAATTCAACGTTTTCTCTCGCTTGCTCTAATCTCTCGAGCTGCTTTTTTGTGTACTTCGAGTCTGGGTCTTTTATTCGCTGCTCAAGCTTTTTAAGAGCTTGCTCTTCTCTGTATTTGATACGAGCAATTTCAGCAGCATTGACTTTGGCCTGATGCTTAGTTGCAGCGGCCTTTACTCTCTCTTGCCGTTCATCGTGCAATTCATAATTCATTGAGCGACCTCTGTCTGGCAGAATCGAGTCGATGCTGTTTTTAAATTTGTTTTCTGCGTCCATAATTTTATTTGGTTTTATATTAAAAATGTATACTGCAAATATACTACTAATTTTTTAAAAGTTATATGATTTTAGTGTTAAAAGACTTAAAAGTGTCATTTTACTACCCTCTACGTACCATGGTAAAATGGAATTTAAAAGTTTATCTTAGTGGCAAAATGCTATTGAATAGATTGGAAGGATTGCAAAGTGATAAAACGTAATATTTTTGTCAAAAATGCTTATTTGTCAATTTGACAGATGCACCCATATAACTACCATGGTAAAACGATTTTTTAGGGCGATGACTTCGTGTCAAAATGGAAAGTAAAACTATTAATCTAATAGTAAAATGATTATTTTGACTTTTAAGAAAGAAGTGTTAAAATTATAGATGAGAGGTTAAATGATTGATTTCCAATGGTCAGACCTATGAATCCGCCGTTTTCACTATTTTCCTTAGAAACTTTTGAAATCACTAAAAAGTAATATCAAAAACCTATATTATAGGATTTTAAACTACTACTTTTTAATCAAGTGTTTTGCTATTATTGTTTTATCTGACGAAAAAGAATTGAAAAAGAATTGAAAATCAATCATTTGAATCCCGACTATGGTCCTTTTTACACCTTCTTTTACAAATCCCCGTTCGAAAATTCACGTTTCTGAGCGTTCTGGACGACACTGTCTTGTTTTTTCATTTTTACTCATTTCCTACATTGACTATCCATATCCTACTAAAAATAAGATTTTATATCTACTTTTGTAGGAATTGAGCAAAATGTTGGGGCCTGTGATTTATTTTGACATTAGGATTTTAGGTATAAAATTTATATCGGAGCGAAAAATTACAGCCCTGTGATTTATTTTGACATTAGGATTTTAGCTATAAAATTTTTATGCAAGAGAGCTATTGAGACCAGGAATCGACAAAGGGCCTGCAAATTTATTTTG
>ENA-OWPD01000849-OWPD01000849.1-human-gut-metagenome-genome-assembly--contig:-NODE-849-length-30013-cov-4.297283_pt1 | contig 30013 bp, 29 predicted proteins | sample MGYA00248262_ERZ651842 | MGnify/ENA primary metagenome ERZ651842 (study PRJEB26924, sample SAMEA4378253) | human gut metagenome | biome: human gut; feature: human-associated habitat; material: faeces... | reverse complement strand
GGAAACCCTGGCCGGGGGCCAGGGAAAAAACAGGGGCGCGGCCCCGAGATGGAGGATATGCTATGAATTATACCTTTGCCCAATATCGGGAAAGCGCGGACGCTCTGCAGGCCAAGCTGGGAGGGTTCCGGCCCAAGGTGGCCATGATTCTGGGCTCCGGCCTGGGGTATCTGGGGGACCTGGTGGAGGACGCCGTGGTGGTCCCCTACGGGGAGATTCCCCATTTTAAACATTCCACCGCCCCGGGACACAAAGGACAGCTGGTCTTCGGCCGCCTGGCCGGCCAGCCGGTGGCCGTGATGCAGGGTCGGGTCCACCACTACGAGGGATACTCCTATGAGGAGGTGAGCTACGGGGTCCGGGTGCTCCGCCTGCTGGGGTGCGACACCCTGGTGGTCACCAACGCCGCCGGCGGGGTCAATCTGGACTTCCAGGCCGGGGACCTGATGCTCATCACCGACCACATCAAAATTTTCATGGAGTCTCCGCTGCGGGGGGAGAATCTCCCCGCGTTCGGCCCCCGGTTCCCAGACGCCTCCCACCTCTATACCCCCGCCCTGCAGGAGGTGGCCCGGACCGCCGCCAGGGATCTGGGCATCCCGCTGCGGGAGGGCGTGTATATGTACTTCCCCGGGCCCCAGTATGAGACACCGGCGGAGGTCCGCTTTGCCCGGGTGGCCGGGGCCGACGCGGTAGGCATGTCCACCGCTCCCGAGGTCATTGTGGCCGGACACTGCGGGATGCAGGTGCTGGGCTTCACTCTGGTATCCAATCTGGCCGCCGGCATCCTGGACCAGCCCCTCTCCGAGCAGGAGGTGCTGGACGCGGCCGAGGCCTGCAAGGATAAGTTTTCCAGGCTGGTGCTGGCCTGCCTGGAGCGCATCTGACCGGGGAGGGATGAGAGTATGGCAACCATGATCTACAACGTTACCGCCGTGCTGATGGACGGGGGACATACCGTGCTGCCGGGGGCCTATGTGGTGGTGGACGGCCACAGGATCACCGACTTCGGCGCCCAGCGGCCTCAGGGCTTTACGGGCAAGTGCATCGACGGCAAGGGGGGCATCCTCATGCCCGGTCTGGTGAACGCCCACACCCACGTGCCCATGACCGCCATGCGGGGCTACGGAGACGGCCACGACCTGCACGAATGGCTGAACCAGTATATTTTCCCGGTGGAGGCCAAGTGGGACGACCGTGCCGTCCGGGCCTGCGCCGCCCTGGGCCTTGCGGAGATGATCTCCTCCGGCGTCACCTGCATCGCCGACATGTATATGCACACCGACGCCGTCCTCCGGGAGGTGGACGCCGCCGGCCTGAGCGCCAACGTCTGCTGCGGCGGCGTACAGTTTGAGGAAACCTTCGACCCGGAGAAGAATCATGACTGCATCGTGCAGAGGGAGCTCACCGAGAAGTGGCATGGCAGGGATGACGGGCGCATCCGGGTGGACGCCTCCCTCCACGCGGAGTACACGTCCCGGGAGGGCCTGTGCCGGTGGATGGCCCGGTTTGCCGCCGACCACGGACTGGGCATGCATGTCCATCTCTCCGAGACCCGGAAGGAGCATGAGGAGTGCAAGCTCCGCCACGGCGGGCTGACCCCGGCCGCCTATCTGGCCGGGCTTGGCGTCTTTGACGTGCGGGCCATCGCCGCCCACTGCGTCTGGACCACCCCCGAGGACTGGGCCCTGCTGGCGGAAAAGGGGGTTTCGGCGGTCTACAATCCGGTGTCCAACCTGAAGCTGGGCTCCGGGGTGGCGCCGGTGGTGGACCTCAGGGGGGCAGGGGTCAACGTGGCCCTGGGCACCGACGGCGTCTCCTCCAACAACTGCACCGATTTCTTCGGAGACCTGAAGCTGGCCGCCATCCTCCAGAACGGCGTCCGCCACGACCCCATGGCCCTCACCGCGTGGGACGCCCTGGAGATGGCCACCGTCAACGGCGGAAAGGCCCTGGGCCGCAAGACCGGGCGCATTGAGAAGGGGTATGACGCCGACCTCATCCTCCTGGACGCCGAGGCCGTCAACCTCATCCCCTGTCACGACGCGGCCAACAATCTGGCCTACGCCGCCCACGGCTCCAACGTGGTGATGAATATGGCCCGGGGCAAGGTCATATACAAAAATGGGGAGTTTCTCACCATCGACATCGAGCGGGTGAAAAAAGAGGTGGAGGGGTACGCCCTGCCGCTGCTGTTCGGCTGAGTCTGCGCCGCGCCCCACAATCCATGCGAAAGGCTGTGCGCCCATTGGGTAATCGAGAAAAGAAAAGCACCTTCTTCGGCGGCGCCGCCATTCTGGCGGCGGGCATCGCCATCGTCAAGCTCATCGGAGCCGTCTACAAGATCCCTCTGGGCAATATCCTGGGGGACGAGGGCTTCGGCCACTTCAACAACGCCTATGTGATCTACAATCTGCTGCTGATGGTGTCCACGGCGGGCCTGCCTGTGGCCCTCTCCAAAACCATCTCCGAGGCCAACGCCCTGGGCCGGAGGAACCAGGTGCATCGGGTGTTCAACGTGGCGCTGGTCACCTTCTTCCTCCTGGGGGCGGTGAGCTTTGCCGTCATGTTCCTCTTTGCCCAGCCCCTGGCCGATCTGCAGGGAGACGGTATGGCGGTTTACGCCGTCCAGGCCATCGCGCCCGCCTGTTTCTTCGTGTGCGTCCTCTCCACCTTCCGGGGGTATGCCCAGGGGCACTCCAACATGGTGCCCACCGCCGTGTCCCAGATCATCGAGGCCCTGGGCAAGCTTATCATCGGCTTGGCCCTGGCCTGGTTTTTGGTGCAGCAGGGCATGTCCTCCGCCTTCTCCGCCGCGGGGGCCATCTTCGGCGTGACATGCGGGGCGGGCATCTGCCTCATCTATCTCATCGCCGACCACGTCCGCCGCCGCAGAAGCGAGACGGGACGGCTGGACGACGCGCCGGAGGACCACGGCGTCATCCTGAAAAAGCTGATGGTCATCGCCGTGCCCATCACCCTCTGCGCCTCCGTTACCCCCATCACCTCCTGGCTGGACACCGCACAGGTGCAGAACATCCTGCGGGACATCATGGGGGCCCAGCCTGCCGAGTGGTATGAGGCCCAGAGTGTGGTGGACCCGGTGGTGGCGGCCTACGGCGCCTATCAGAAGGCCATCACCATCTATAACCTGCCCTCCTCCTTCATGGTGGCCATCACCGCCAGCGTGGTCCCCGCCATCGCCGCCTGCCGGGCCCGGCGGGATCTTGTGGGGGCGGGCCGCATCGCCGAATCCTCCATGCGGGTGGGCATGCTGCTGGCGCTGCCGGCCGGGATCGGGCTGCTGGCCCTGGCCGGGCCCATCATGCAGCTGCTCTATCCTACCACCGATCACGCCATCGCCGACCCCTCCATGATGCTCCTCGGGCTGGCGTCCATCTTCGTGTGCATTATGCTGGTGTGCAACTCCGTGCTCCAGGCCAGCGGCTTTGTGAATCTGCCCATCGTCATCATGGTGGCGGGCTGCGCCGCCAAGCTCATCGTCAATAACTTCATGGTGCGCAGTGTGGGCGCCGTGGGCGCCGCGGTGGGTACCCTGGTGTGCTACATCATCGTGGCCGTGCTGGAGCTGGCCCTCATCAAGCGGGTCATCCCCGCCGCGCCCAGCTATGGCCGGGTCTTTGTCAAGCCGGCGGCGGCGGCGGCCGTCATGGGACTGGCGGTCTGGGCCGTCTACGGACTGCTCGACCGCTTCTTGGGCAATACCCTCTCCACCCTGGGCGCCATCTGTGTGGGCGTGCTGGTCTACGCCGTTTTGGTGGTCGCGCTGAGAACAATTTCCAGGGAAGACCTTTCGCTGATGCCCAAGGGGGATAAAATTGCTAAGATTTTGCGTCTTTAAGGCAGTTTTATCAAAAAATAGCTTGCAGAAGGGTTGAAAATATGATAGATTTTGAAAAGAAGTCCTCTTACGGGGTGGAGGACCTGCGGGAGATCGTCCGCATCCTGCGGGCGCCCGGCGGATGTCCCTGGGACCGGGAGCAGGACCATCACTCCATCCGGCGCAATCTGCTGGAGGAGGCCTATGAGGCCGCCGAGGCCATCGACGAGGGAAACCCCGAGCACCTGCAGGAGGAGCTGGGGGACGTTCTGCTGCAAGTCGTCTTTCATGCGCGCATGGAGGAGGAGCAGGGGGGCTTCGATCTGGACGATGTGGCCGACGGCATCTGTAAGAAGCTCATCTACCGCCATCCCCATGTGTTCGGGGATGTGACCGTCTCCGGCAGCGGAGAGGTGCTCCAGAACTGGGAGGAACTCAAAAAGAGGGAAAAGCACCAGACCACGGCCGCGGACGGCGTGGATTCCGTGGCCCGGAGCCTGCCCGGCCTGTGGCGGGCGGAAAAGATCCAGAAGAAGGCCGCCAAGGTGGGCTTCGACTGGCCGGACGTGTCCGGCGCCCTGGACAAGCTGTCTGAGGAGCTGGAGGAGCTGAAGATCGCCGTGGCCGAGGGCACCAATGTGGAGGAGGAGCTGGGCGACCTGCTCTTCTCCGCCGTCAACGTCTCCCGTTTTGTGAAGGTGGACACCGAGGAGGCCCTTAACGGGGCCACCGACAAGTTCATCGGCCGCTTCCGCAAGGTGGAAGAGGAGGCCGCCCGGCAGGGCCGCGCCCTGGAGGGCATGAGCTTGGCGGAATTGGACAAGCTATGGGAGCACGCAAAAGAGACTTAAGGGCGGGTTCGCCTTAAGTATAATCAGACTGGGGTGATTCCCCCAGTAAACACAGGAGGAGTTATCGATATGAATAAGGCTGAACTGATCAATGCGGCCGCCGAGAAGGCCGGCCTGTCCAAGAAGGATACCGAGACCGCCATCAACGCGGCCATTGAGGTCATTTCCGACTGCCTGGCCGAGGGCGACAAGGTTCAACTGGTGGGCTTCGGTGCCTTTGAGGTGAAGAGCCGCGCCGAGCGCATCGGCCGCAACCCCAAGACCAAGGAGAGCATCAAGATCCCCGCCTCCAAGGTGCCCGTGTTCAAGCCCGGCAAGGCGCTGAAGGACATCGTCGCGAAGTAAGTCAGAAGCGCGTAGAATGGTGCCTCCGCGGCGCTGTACCGGGCCGGCGGAGGCGTAGGGGCGGGTGCCCACACCCGCCCGCGGGCCGATGAGGGCATCGGCCCCTACGCGCGGAAGAGGAGTGGGTGCCCAGGAGTCCCTTTCGCCGCAGGCGGCAAAGCGCACCCCTTCCGCCGCGGCTTCCTCTTCCCGCCGAACCCGCGGCGAGGGCCCTGAAAGGGGACGTACCCCGTGTTGTAGGGGCGGGGCTTGTCCCCGCCCGCGGGCGGCCGCAAGGGCCGCTCCTACAGGGGTGCACAGAATGGTTCCCCCGCGGCGCTGCACCGGGCCCGGCGGAGGCGTAGGGACGGGTGCCCACACCCGCCCGTGAGGCGAGTGGCCCCATGTCCGGCTGGGCCGCATCCACAGAGAGAACCACAGGGCCGCCGCAGGCTTGCGGCGGCCCTTGACTATGTTGACTATGGAGGAGGAAGATTCCCATGCGACTGGACAAATGGCTGAAGGTCTCCCGGCTCATCAAGCGCCGGACGGTGGCCAACGAGGCCTGTGACAACGCCCGGGTCACGGCCAACGGCCGGCCGGTGAAGGCCAGCTACGACGTGAAGGCGGGCGACGTGCTGGAGCTGCGCTTCGGCGAGCGCACCGTAAAGGTGGAGGTGCTGTCGGTGGCCGAGCACGTGGGCAAGGCCGACGCCCCCGCCCTGTATAAAGAACTGCTGTGAGGGCGGACCGCCCCCGCCGCGCTGAGAGCAAAAAACAGCCCTCCCATATATGGGAGGGCTGTTTTTTGTGGCTTACTTGCGGCCGCCGCGGCGGGAGCTGCGGCGCTCCGACTGGCGCAGCTCGGACAGCTTGCTGTCCGAGGCGGCCATGAACTGCTTGAGCCGGTCCTCAAAGCTGGCGGGCTCCGCCGGGGCGGGCTTGCCGCGGAAGCCGCCGCCGTTGTGCCCGCCGGGGCGGCCCATAGGACGGCCCTGGCCTGCGGGGCGGGGCGGGGGATCCATAGCCTTTTTGATGGAGAGGTTGATGCGGCCGTTCTCGTCAATGCCGATGACCTTGACCTTGACCTCCTGCCCTTCCTTGAGATGATCCTTCACATCGTTGACATAGGAATAGGCGATCTCTGAGATATGCACCAGACCCGACTTGCCCTCCGGCAAGGAGACGAACGCACCGAACTTTGTGATGCCTGTGACCTTTCCTTCCAGAACCGAACCAACACCAAACTCCATACTGACTGCTAAATCCTCTCTCATAAATTTTCAATCGGTGAAACGGAAGATATACTCGCCCGGCTCTACCAGGCCCAGCTTGCCGCGGGCGATGTCGGCCTGCCGGTCGGGATCATCGCTGTTTTCCACGGCGTCGGACAGGTCGGCGTTGACCTGCTTCTGGGCTGCCACCTGCGCCTCGGCCTCGGCCAGGTCGCTCTGGGCGGTCAGAATCTGCTGGCGCAGGTTCAGCAGCCCGGTGGCGGCGCCGATAAGCAGGGCCAGTACCACCAGCTTGGTCAGGAGGGACGCTTTTTTGGTTTTCACAGGCGGTACCTCCTCCCGACGCGCGGCGGTCCGAGCGGTGCAGCTCATCCATTTCCCTGGATATCAGCCTTATTCTATACCACTTTCGCCGATAATGGAAGGACTTTTTTGCGGTTTTTCCGATTTTTTTACACAGCCTCAGGAGAAACACTACCGGTAGTGTAAGCACACGCCACAAAACCCCAACGAGATCGGCCAGACGGTAGCCCAGTTTGAGGAACCAGCGGCTCAGCAGCCAGAAATAAGCCGCCGCGCCCAGGAGGACGGCCGCCACAATGTAAAGGCGCACTTCGCCGCTGCCGGCGGTGGTGGTGTAGACAAACAGGGCGACGGTGACCACCAGCCAGAACAGCAGGTCCAGCACTCCACCCAGCAGGGGGAGGCGGACGCGCACACGGAGGATGCGGAACGCGTCGTACAGCAGCCCCACCGCCGCCCCCATCACCAGCGCCCCGGCAAAGAAGAGGGCCTGGTCGGTGACGGATACGGTCATTTCAGCGGAAGAGCCGGGCAAACAGGCCGCCCGCCCTGTCCCGCCCGCTGTCCTCGTAGGTGAGGGAGTCGATGGTGCCCTCCACCTTCAAATCCCCGCCGTCCAGGCTCAGCTTCTCGATGTGCAGCTCCTCCCCCCGCACGATGAGGGTGCCCCGGTTGGTGAGCATGACAATGGTGTTCTCGTCAAAGCTCTCCACCTCCTCCACGCCGGAGACTGAGAGCTGTTCGCGCTCCTCCAGAATGATGTGATGGGCCGCCTCCGCCCGCGGACGGTTTTCTTCGTACGGCATGGCTCTCCCCCGCCTTTCCATAGTCTTGTCTCATATATATGGGACAGGTGGGCGGGTTATGCCAGGGCCCTCAGCGGCGGCTGATCCGAAGGGCGGGGGCCAGGCGGCGGCTCAACAGCCAGGCCAGCGCCAGCTTGACTGCGTCGGGCAGGAGGAAGGGGAACACACACCAGCCCAACACGGTGAACATTCCTACCGGCCCGGCGGAGCTGGTGTATACCGCGTAGTACCAGACGGAGCCGAACAGGTAGCACAGGATCTGACCCACGACGGCGGAACCGAGAAAGACGGGGGCGGATTTTCCCAGCCATCGCTCGGCGCCCCACATGGTGAGGGCGGTAAAAAGGAAGCCCACCAGATAGCCGCCCGTGGCACCCAGAAAGGCCCCCAGGCCGCCGTGGAAGCCGGCAAAGACGGGCAGTCCCACGGCCCCCAACAGCAGATAGACGGTCACCGCCAGGGTGCCCAGCCTGCCCCCCAGCAGGCCCAGTGTGAGAAAGACGGCAAAGGTCTGTAGGGTGAAGGGAACGGCGGTGGGGATGGAGATCCAGGAGCAGACGGCGATCAGAGCCGCCAGGATGCCGGTGTAGGCCAGTTCTCTTGTCTTCATGATAGGTGTTCCCTCCTGATTGTAAACTTAAAAATGATTATAGTTTACATTTAATAAAATGTCAACTAAAAAGAGATATAGGTTGACGATTTAGGAGGGGACGGGTACAATAGAGGGCGAAAGGAAGTGGAGCGAATGCTGCGGGACGAGGTGCTGGCGCTGTTAAAGGCCCGGGAGGGGAAGCCCCTGTCGGGGGAGGAGATGAGCCGTGCCCTGGGGGTGAGCCGGGCGGCGGTGTGGAAGGCCATGGAGTCTCTGCGGGACGAGGGGTATGTCATCTCCTCCGCCCCCCGCCGGGGCTACGCCCTGGAGGGCTCGCCGGACCGGCTGTCCGCCGGGGAGCTGGCCGGAGCCCTGGCGGGCCGCCGGGTGGGCCGCGCGCTGGTGTGCCTGGAGACGGTGGACTCCACCAACAACGAGGTCAAGCGCCGGGCCCTGGCCGGGGCCGCCGACGGCCTGGCGGTGGTGGCGGAGCAGCAGACCGGCGGCCGGGGCCGCCGGGGCCGCTCCTTTGTCTCCCCTGCGGGGCAGGGGCTTTATCTGTCGGTTCTCCTCCGCCCCCGGTGCCCTCTGGAGGAGGTGTCGACCCTGACGGCGTGGACGGCGGTGGCGGTGTGCAATGCGGTGGAGCGGGTGTGCGGCGTGCGGCCGGGGATCAAGTGGCCCAACGACGTGATCCTGGACGGGCGGAAGCTGTGCGGCATTCTCACCGAGCTGGAGCTGGAGGCGGAGACTGCCGCCCTGCGCCATGTGGTGGTGGGGGTGGGGATCAACCTCACCCAGACCGCAGCCGACTTCGGGCCGGAGGTGGCCCCGGTGGCCGTCTCCCTGGCCCAGGCTCTGGGACGGGCCCCCCGCCGGGCGGAGATGGCGGCGGCCGTGCTGGCCGCCCTGGACGAGCTGTACGCCGCCTTCCCGGCAGAGCGGGCGGCCTGGCTGGAGCGGTACCGGGCCGACTGTCTCACCCTGGGCCGGACGGTGCGCCTGCTCCGGGCGGGCGAGGAGGAGGAGGCCTTTGCCGAGGCGGTGGACGATGCCTTCGCCCTGGTGGTGCGCCGCGCCGACGGCAGCCGGGAGGCGGTGTCCTCCGGCGAGGTGTCCGTCCGGGGGCTGCTGGGGTATGTGTGATTTCCAAAAGCGCGGGACGTGTCCCGCGCTTTTTGCTTGACAAATCCGCCTGTTCCGCTATAATAAGACAAGTTATGTGTCATGACACATGTAAAGGAGAGACGGAAATATGGGAGCATGCAGCGCATTTCTCAAGCGAAAAAATATTGTCCTCTCGGCAAAGCGGTATGGAGTGGACGCATTGGGAGCCATGGCCCAGGGGCTGTTCTGTTCCCTGCTCATCGGCACCATTCTGGACACGCTGGGTAAGCAGCTCGGCATTGCCTTCCTGGTGACGGTGGGGGGCTACGCCTCCGCCATGAGCGGCTCGGCCATGGCCGTGGCCATCGGCTACGCCCTCCAGGCGCCGCCCCTGGTGCTGTTTTCCCTGGCCACGGTGGGCTATGCCGCCAACGCCCTGGGCAGCGTCACCCTGTCCGGCGGCAAGGGGGCGGGCGGGCCGCTGGCGGTGCTCTTCATCGCCGTCATCGCCGCCGAGCTGGGCAAGGCGGTGTCCAAGGAGACGAAAATCGACATTCTGGTCACACCCCTGGTGACCATCCTGGCCGGAGTGGGACTGTCCGCCCTGCTGGCCCCGGCCATCGGCACCGCGGCCTCCGCTGTGGGGGACGTTGTCAAGTGGGCCACCGTGCTCCAGCCCTTCTGGATGGGGATTCTGGTGTCGGTGGTCATCGGCGTGGCCCTTACTCTGCCCATCTCGTCGGCCGCCATCTGCGCCGCCATCGGCCTGACGGGGCTGGCCGGCGGGGCTGCCGTGGCGGGCTGCTGCGCCAATATGGTGGGCTTTGCGGTACTCTCCTTCCGGGAGAACCGCTGGGGCGGGCTGGTCAGCCAGGGCCTGGGCACCTCCATGCTCCAGATGGGCAACATCGTCCGCAATCCCCGCATCTGGCTGCCTGCGATCCTCACCTCGGCCATCACCGGCCCCCTGGCCACCTGCCTGTTCCGGCTGGAGATGAACGACCCGGCTTCCGCCGTGGCCTCCGGCATGGGCACCTGCGGCATGGTGGGCCCCATCGGGGTGTACGCCGGATGGGTCAACGATGTGGCCACCGGGGCCAAGGCGGCCATCACCTCCCTGGACTGGGTTGGGCTGGCGCTCATCTGCTTTGTCCTCCCTGCGGTGCTCTGCTGGCTGTTCGGCCTCTTCTTCCGGCGCATCGGGTGGATCAAGGAGGGGGATCTGACCCTGGAGTGACAGGGCCCGGCGTATCGCCGCGCGGGCAGCACGCGGCGCGCGCCTGTAGGGGCGGCCCTTGTGGCCGCCTGCGGACGGGGAGGAGCCCCGCCCCTGCGATTTCCCGCTGAGGCCGTCGAAAAACGCGTTCGGCAGGCTGCGGCGCGGCTCTTGCCGCGCCGCTTTTTTGCTGTGCAAAGGCGGAGCAAAATTGGCCGTGTGCCCCCTGCCGCGTCCCAGGCGCATGAAGTTTTACGCGGAATTGACAGATCCGGCCCGCCTGTGTTGTTATAGAGGTGAAAGGGGGCGAGGCCATGGACGGGACGCGGGCGGAGGAGCTGGTGGAGCGGTACGCCGACGCCATCCTCCGCATCGGCTACACCTGGCTGGGGGACATGGACGACGCCAAGGACATCTGCCAGACGGTGCTCATCAAGCTGGTAGAGGAGGGCCGTCGCTTCCCCGATTTGGGCCAGGAGCGGGCGTGGGTGGTGCGGCTGAGCGTCAACGCCTGCAAGAACTGGAAAAAGAGCGCCTGGTTCCGCCGCCGGGCGCCGCTGGAGGAGGGCCTGCACCTGGCGGCGGAGGTGCCGGAGCCGGAGGACGGCGCGCTGCTGGCCCTGGAGGCCCGGCGGCCGGCTCCCAGACGGCAAATACCCCTGCGGCGTGTGGCGGCCCTGGCGGCCTGCGCGGGGCTGGTGCTGGGACTGGTAAATTATCAGGCCGTAGCCGCCGGGACAGAGCGGGTGATCCGTTACTTCCTGGGGGTGGGGGCGGCGGAGGAGAACCTCTCCCTGCTGGTGCAGGGGGAGGCACTCCACAAGGAGGACGGGGCGTTCCTCTACCGCATCGGCGGGGCCTATCAGCGGGATGGGATGCTCACTGTGCCGGTGAGTGTTTTTACCAGAGAGGGGGCGCTGGCCGGGGGGGAGGAGCTGCGCTACCGCCTGCTGGTATACGACGCCGACGGGAAGAAGCTGCGGCGGGTGTCCTCTTACTATGACGACGCCAAGGGTGAGATGTCGGCCCCCGTTTTTTTAACAGAGGGGACGACATACCACCCCAGCCGCCTGGATGTCCTTGCCGACTGGATGAGCCGCACCTATTGGGCCCAGGGCTACACGGAGGGCGAAACCGAGATCTATCACATGGAGGTGCCCGACGGGGCGAAGGGGCCCTATACCTTCGACGTGGAGGTGTACTCCAACGACGTCTCCCATCTGGGCTACCAGCCCATGTGGGAGGGGGGCGTCCTGGCCCTGGATACCCCCCAGACTCTGGACGCCGTCTCCGTCAGCCGTACCTTCCAGGAGGGTACCGTCACCGCCCTGGTGGGGGACGACGGGCACAGCGTGGCTTTCTATGGGGAGCTGAGCCCCGCCCTGGCGGCCCGGGAGGAGAAGCTGCAACAGTTATGGGTGCCCATGCTCTATTCTGAGGATGAGGCGGGCCGTGTCCAGCCTGTGCCGGCGATATGGTTCATCGACGAGGCGGGCAACCGCTATCGGGGCTGTTCTATCTGGCACATGCCCGCCGCGTGGGTCACCGATGAGGCGGGCAACCGCTACGAGCGATACCGGGTCTTCCCCGGCCCGGCGGAGGAGTACTGGCCGGAGTTCCGGCTGCTGGAGGAGCCAGAGGGGAAGATTACGGCTATCGAGGTGGAGGCGCTGGTTTTCAACATTCTGCGCACCGACCGGCCGCGGGAGGTGGAGACCCGGTCGTATACATCCACTTATAACCCGCTGAACTGGGTGATCGAGTTGCCCTAGATCACACACCCGCCCGGCGGGGCTCCGGCCCCACCGGGCGGAGCAGCCTTTCACATGCGCTTTCCCTCCGAAACGCTTGGCAAAAGCGTTTACCGGCAGACTCACCCGCCAGGGGGGTTCTCCTCTTTTCCGCCATAGACAAAATCCTATGGGCGGCGTATAATATCCCCATACTACATAGATTGGGGAACGGTCATGGACACGAATGCCAACAATAACCGTGAATCCTTCGAGGATCAGCAGGTCATTTTTGTGGATACCCATCTGATTCAGAAGGCGGTGGAGGGACTCCAGCGCGCCCGCGAGGAGTTCCAGACCCTGCTGGAGCAGGCGGAGGGCGGAGACGCCTCCGTCTATTACGACCTTGGCGTGCGCTATACCGAGGGCGACGGGACCGACAAGGACCCGGCCCAGGCGGCCCGCTGGTTTGCCCTGGCCTCGGAGGACGGGGATCTCCGGGCCACCGACCTGCTGGGGCGCTGTTACCAGTCCGGCGCAGGGGTGGAGAAGGACGAGGCCCGGGCGGCGGAGCTCTTTCAGCAGGCGGCGGAGCAGGACTACGCCCCCGCCCAGTGCGACCTGGGCCTGAGCTATGAGAACGGCTCCGGCGTGGAGAAGGACGAGGCCCGGGCGGCGGAGTGCTACCTCCAGGCGGCGGAGCAGGATTACGCCCCGGCCCAGACCAATCTGGCGGTGTGCTACTTCAACGGAATCGGCGTGGACAAGGATGTGGAGTGCGCCCACCAGTGGCTGGAGAAGGCGGCGGAGCAGAAGTTTCCCCGGGCGCTGAACATTCTGGGCGACTGCCACTGGGACGGCACTGGCGTGGAGCAGGACCGGGGGGAGGCGGCCCGGCTCTACCGGCAGGCCGCCGAGCAGGACTATCCCCCCGCCCTGTGCAACCTGGGCCTGTGCTATGAGCACGGGGACGGCGTGGAGCAGGACAAGGCCAAGGCGGTGGAGTGCTACCGGAAGGCGGCGGAGCAGGACTACGCCCCGGCCCAGTGTAATCTGGGCGTGCTCACGCTCCACGGCGTGGGCACCGAGGCCGACCCGGCCGCGGCGGCGGAGTGGTTCCGCCGGGCAGCGGAGCAGAGCTTCGCACGTGCCCAGGATCTGCTGGGCGACTGCTATCTGGACGGCAAGGGCGTGGAGGCCGACCCGGCCCGGGCGGCGGAGCTCTACCGGCAGGCCGCCGACCAGGGCTACGCCCCAGCGCTGTGCGACCTGGGCCTGTGCTACGAGAACGCCAACGGCGTGGCGGAGGACAAGGTCCAGGCGGCGGAGTGCTATCGGAAGGCGGCGGAGCAGGACTACGCTCCCGCCATGTGCAACCTGGCGGTGTGCTATCTCAACGGCATCGGCGTGGAGGAGGACATGGCCCAGGCGGTGGCGTGGTTCCAGAAGGCGGTGGAGGGCGGCTCCGCCCGGGCCAAGAGCATCCTGGGGGACTTCTACCTGGATGGCCGTGGGGTGGAGCAGGACAAGGAGAGGGCCCTCTCCCTCTACCGGGAGTCTGCGGCGGACGGCTACCTGCCCGCCATATGCAGTCTGGGCCTGTGCTATGAGACCGGCGACGGCGTGGCGGAGGACAAGGCCCAGGCGGTGGAGTGGTACACCAGGGCCGCCGAGGGGGGCTATGCCCCGGCCCAGACCAATCTGGCCTACTGCTTTCTCACCGGCATCGGCATGGAGGCGGCGCCGGAGAAGGCCATCCCCTGGCTGGAGAAGGCGGCGGAGCAGGGCCAGGCCCGGGCCCAGAGCCTGCTGGGAAGCTGCTACCGGGACGGCGACGGCGTGGAGGCCGACGCGGCCCAGGCGGCGGAGTGGTATGGAAAGGCCGCCAAACAGAACTATCCCCCTGCTATGTGCAGCCTGGGGCTGGCCTTCGAGCTAGGGGAGGGACTGACCGAAGACCCGGCCAAGGCGGTGTACTGGTACACCAAGGCCGCCGGGGAGGGCTATGCCCCGGCCCAGACCAATCTGGCCGTATGCCTGCTCAACGGGACCGGCGCGGAACGGAGCGCGGAGGAGGCCGTAGGCTGGCTGGAAAAGGCGGTAGAGCAGGAGTTCCCGCGGGCCCAGGGGATTCTGGGGGATCTGCTGCTCACCGGCAACGGCGTGCCCGAGGACAAGGCCCGGGCCGTGGAGCTCTACCGGGCCGCCGCCAAGGGCGGCTATGTGCCCGCCATGTGCGACCTGGGGCTGTGCTATGAGAACGGGGACGGCGTAGAGGAGGATCTGCGCCATGCGGTGCTGTGGTACCGCAAGAGCGCCGAGGAGGGCTATGCCCCGGGCCAATGCAACCTGGCGGTGTGCTACCTCAACGGAAACGGAGTGGAGCGGGACGCGGCCGCCGCCGTGCGGTGGCTGGAGAAGGCGGCGGCCCAGGGAAATGCCCGGGCACAGAGCATCCTGGGCGACCTGTGCCGGGACGGGGAGGGCACCGAAATGGATGCGGCGCGGGCCTTCCAGCTCTATACCCAGGCGGCGGAGCAGGGCTATCCACCCGCCCAGTGCGCCTTGGGCTACTGCTACGAGGTGGGGAGCGGCACGGCGGAGGACAAGACCAAGGCGGTGGAGTGGTACGAAAAGGCCGCCCAGCGGGGCCATGCCACCGCTCAGTGTAATCTGGCCTACTGCTACGAGCAGGGCATCGGCGTGGCGGAGGACAAGACCAAGGCCGTGGAGTGGTATGCCAGGGCCGCCGAGCAGGAGCACCCCAGGGCCATGTGCAACCTGGGCCTGTGCTATGAGTACGGCGAGGGTGTGGCGGAGGACAAGACCAAGGCGGCGGAGTGGTATGAGAAGGCCGCCCGGCGGGGGTATGCCCCGGCCCAGTGCAACCTGGGCTTCTTCTATGACCGGGGCGTGGGCGTAGCGGAGGACGCCGCCAAGGCCGTGGAGTGGTACGAGCGGGCGGCGGAGCAGGGCTATCCCCGCGCCCAGTGCAACCTGGGCTACTGCTATGAGAGCGGCAAGGGCGTGAAGGAGGACAAGACCCGGGCCGTGAAGCTGTACCGCCAGGCCGCCGAACAGGGCAGCTCCGTGGGCCAGTGTAACCTGGGCTACTGCATGCTCAAGGGGATCGGCATACGGCCTGACCCGGCGCAGGCGGTGTATTGGTTCCGAAAGGCCGCCGAAGGCGGCTCCGGCCGGGCCATGTGCCTGCTGGGTGACTGTTACCGGGAGGGCCAGGGCGTGGAGGCCGACGCGGCACAGGCCCGGACGTGCTACCAAAAGGCCATTGACCTGGGCTTCGACGCCAAGGAGGAGCTGGAGGAGCTGGACAAGGCCGCCCCCGCCGGAGCGGCGGAACAGCCGAAGAAAAAGAAGTCCTTCCTGGGCCGGCTGTTTGGAAAATAGGACAAAATCAATCGGGGGCCGCAGGCATTGCCTGCGGCCCCCGATTGTATGATCCCCGGCCGGGCGGGGCGGCCGCCTCCCTCAGCCGATGCGTCCGAAGTCGGAGAAGGGGAAGCAGATGAACTCCGCCTTGCCCAGCAGATAGCGCGTGTCCACGGTGCCCAGGGTCACGTCCCGGCTGTCGTTGGAGTGGTTGCGGTTATCCCCCATGACGAAGACCGACCCCTCCGGCACCGTCACGGAGGTGAGATCCTCATACCAGGGCTCCTCCATGGGCTCGTTCAGATAGGGCTCGTCCAGGGCTTCGCCGTCCACATAGACGGCGCCGGTCTGGTAGTCGATGTCCACCGTCTGGCCCTCCACGGCGATGATCCGCTTGACAATGGGCCCCCTGGCGGCGTCAAACTCCTTGGTGAGCACCACGATGTCCCCCGGCTGGGGATCGGTGTAGCCGATGTCCCGGATCAGCATCACATCCCCCTCGTGGAGGGTGGGCAGCATGGACTCCCCCACCACCGGGGTGATGCGCCCCACGAAGGTGAATACCAGGATGATGGTCACCAGCGCCACAATCAAAATCTGAAGCCACTCGTAGGCCTCCTGAGCGCCGCTGAGGGGCTTTTCTTCTTTTTTCGGTTTTTTCATGGGCAAACTCCCCGCTTTCGACAAAGGAGGGGCTGTCCAGCAGCCCCTCCCGTGCGTATCTTATTTCGCGTACTCGATGACCTTGGTCTCCCGGATCATGTTGACCTTGATCTGGCCGGGATACTCCAGCTCCTCCTCGATCTTCTTGGCGATGTCCCGGGCCAGGAGCACCATCTGATCCTCGCTGACCTTGTCCGGGGCCACCATAATGCGCACCTCGCGGCCGGCCTGAATGGCGAAGGACTTCTCCACACCGGGGAAGGAGGAGGTGACCTCCTCCAGCTTCTCCAGACGCTTGATATAGTTCTCCAGGTTCTCGCGGCGGGCGCCGGGGCGGGCGGCGGAGATGGCGTCGGCTGCCTGGACGATGCAGGCCACGATGGTGCGGGGCTCCACGTCGTTGTGGTGGGCCTCAATGGCATGCACGATGTCCTCGTTCTCCCGGTACTTCCGGGCCAGCTCCACGCCGATCTGCACGTGGGAGCCCTCCACCTCGTGGTCGATGGACTTGCCCAGGTCGTGGAGCAGGCCGGCCCGCTTGGCCTGGGTCACGTCGGCGCCGATCTCGGCGGCGATCAGCCCCGCCAGGTGGGACACCTCGATGGAGTGGTTGAGCACGTTCTGGCCGTAGCTGGTGCGGTAGCGCATGCGGCCCAGCAGCTTGATGAGCTCGGGGTGCAGGCCGTGGACATTGGTCTCGAACACGGCGCGCTCGCCCTCGGCCTTAATGGTGGCGTCCACCTCCCGCTTGGCCTTCTCCACCATCTCCTCGATGCGGGTGGGATGGATGCGGCCGTCCTGGATGAGCTTCTCCAGGGCGATGCGGGCGATTTCCCGGCGCACCGGGTCGAAGCAGGAGACGGTGATGGCCTCCGGCGTGTCGTCGATGATCAGATCCACGCCGGTCATGGTCTCCAGCGTGCGGATGTTGCGGCCCTCGCGGCCGATGATGCGGCCCTTCATCTCGTCATTGGGCAGGGGAACCACAGAGACGGTGGCTTCGGCCACATGGTCGGCGGCGCAGCGCTGAATGGCCAGGGACAGGATCTCCTTGGCGCGGGTGTCGGCCTCCTCCTTGAACTGGGCCTCGATCTCCCGCACCTTCATGGCCGACTCATGGGTGACCTCCTCGGCAAGCTGGTTGATGAGGTAGTTCTTGGCCTCCTCGGCGGTGAAGCCGGAGATGCGCTCCAGCACCTCCATCTGGGTCTTCTTGACGGTGGCCACCTCGTCCCGGGCCTCGTCCAGCTCGGCCAGCTTGCGCTGCAGGGTGTCCTCCTTCTTCTCGATGTTCTCGGTCTTGCGGTCCAGGTTCTCTTCCTTCTGCTGGAGCCGCCGCTCCTGCTTCTGCAGATCGGCCCGGCGCTCCTTCACCTCGCGCTCATACTCGTTGCGGGCCTGGAGAATCTCCTCCTTGGCCTCCACCAGCGCCTCCCGCTTCTTACTCTCGGCGCTCTTGATGGACTCGTTGATGATGCGCTTGGCCTCCTCCTCCGCACTGTTGATCTCTTTTTCCGCGGTGCGTTTGCGGATTTGAATGCCGATGGGAATGCCTATGATGAGTGCGACCACGGCCGTGATCACACAGGCGATGACAGTCTGCATCAAGGGTTCAACACACCTCCATATCTTGGATTTTCAAAGTTCTTTTTCATGAAACGGATGCACGCGCTCCCGCCCGCTCTTGGGCAGAGCGCACAAAATTTGAAGAGCTTACCCCTCGTTCTTCAAAATATTACACCTTATCTATTTTAAGTCTGCGGCGGCCTTCTGTCAAGAACATTCCTGTTCGGAATCAATTTCTGCGGCCCTGGGCCTCAAAGGGATCGGGGCAGGGAGTCGTCCTCCCGCACCCAGTCGGCCACCTCCACCACCCGGTACTCCGTGCGGGTGTCCCGGATGACCACCCGCTCGATGCCGGCGTTGATGATGAGGCGGCGGCACATGGAGCAGGAGGTGGAGCCGGGAATCAGCGCCCCGGTGTCCGGCTCCACGCAGGCCATGTAGAGGGTGGCGCCCAGGGTTTCGCGGCGGGCGGCGGAGATGATGGCGTTGGCCTCGGCGTGGACGGAGCGGCACAGCTCGTACCGCTCCCCGGATGGGATGTTCAGCGCCTCGCGGGTGCAGTAGTTCAGATCCACGCAGTTGCGCCGCCCGCGGGGGGCGCCGTTGTAGCCAGTGGAGATGATCTCGTCGCTCTTGACGAGAATGGCCCCATAGCACCGGCGCAGGCAGGTGGAGCGCCCGGCCACCGTCTGGGCGATGTCCAGATAGTAATTCTCCTTGTCGATGCGTCCCATAAACGCCCCTCCCATGCTTTTTTACCAGTATACCGGGTTTTCCGCCGTCCCGCAAGCCCCGGAATGGCTGTCCCGGGCGGACAATTCACATATTGTTTACGTTTCCTTCCTTGACGAAGAAACAGGGAGGCGCTATCATAAGTTCAGAAAAAATTTATTTTTAACTTCAAAGGAGACGACCGTATTTCATGGTGATGAACTTCATTCGAAAATTGATGTACGGCCGGTATGGAAGCGACCAGCTCTCCTTTTTCCTCCTCGTGGTCTATATCGTCCTCATTCTTCTGTCCGGCCTGCCCCACCTGGAGGTGCTCTCCTGGCTGGCGCTGGCAGTGCTCCTGTGGGATCTGTTCCGCATGTTCTCCCGCCGTATCGACCGCCGCCGGGCGGAGAACGCCCGGTTTCTGGCTCTGGCCGGACCCGCCATACGCTGGCTGCGGATGCGCCGTACCATCCGCCGGGACAAGGAGCACCGCTACTTCAAGTGCCCCAACTGCGGACAGTATCTGCGGGTGCCCCGGGGGAAGGGGAAGATCACCGTCAACTGCCGCAACTGCGGCGCCAGCTTTGAGGAGCGGAGCTGAGCTTTCACCGGCCGGGACCGGCGCGCCTTGCCGCGACGGTCCCGCTTTGCCTTTACAGGCGGGCGAAAAGCTGGTATCATAGCAAAGAAAGTGGGTGAAGCCATTGAGACAGTGTATGGATGCGGACAACCTCCACCGCAGACTGAAAAAGATCATCGGGCAGTTGGGCGCCATCGACAAGATGGTGGATCAGGACGTGCCCTGTGAGGACATGCTGATGCAGATCAACGCCGCCAAGAGCGCACTGCACAAGGTGGGACAGGTGGTGCTGGAGGGGCATCTCAACCACTGCGTCCGGGACGGCATCGAGCACGGAGACGCGGACCGGACCATTGCGGAATTCGCCAAAGCCATCGAGCACTTCTCACGTATGAGCTGACGCTGATGCGGCCCGTTTGGGCCGCTTTTTTCTTGACAAATAATACCCGTGGGGGTATAAATATACCTATAGGGGGTATGGGTATATGAAACGGGATATCACATTTCTTGCGCTGGGAGGGGGTTCCCTCCTGTTGAGCTTTTTTGCCCCGGCGGCCCTGCCGGTGAACCCGGCGTGGCTGGCCATCCTGCTCTGCGGCGCGCCCATTGTCAGGGAGGCGGCCGTGGGGCTGTTCACCCGCTTTGACATCAAGGCCGACGTGCTGGTGTCCCTGGCGCTGCTCGCCTCGGTGGCCATTGGGGAGATCTTTGCCGCCGGCGAGATCGCCTTCATCATGCAGCTTGGCTCTCTGCTGGAGGAGCGGACGGTGGCCAAAGCCCGGGCGGGCATCGAAAAGCTGGTCCGGCTGACGCCCCGCACCGCCCGGCGGGTGACCGCCGCCGGGGAGGAGAGCATCCCCGCCAAGGCCGTGGCGGTGGGGGACCGGCTGCGGGTGCTCCCCGGAGAGACCATTCCGGTGGACGGGGTGGTGCGGGCCGGACAGACCTCCGTCAACCAGGCGGTGATGACCGGCGAGTCCCTCCCGGTGGACAAGGGGCCGGGGGACGAGGTATTCAGCGGCACCGTCAACCAGTTCGGCTCCTTTGAGATGGAGGCCGCCCGGGTGGGGGAGGACAGCTCCATCCAGCGGATGATCCGCCTGGTGCAGTCGGCGGATGCGGGCAAGGCGAAGATCGTGGGCCTGGCCGACCGCTGGGCCACCTGGATTGTGATCGCCGCCCTCGCTTCCGCAGCCCTCACGTGGCTGTTCAGCGGTCAGGTGATCCGGGCGGTGACCATCCTGGTGGTGTTCTGCCCTTGCGCCCTGGTGCTGGCCACCCCCACCGCTATCATGGCGGCCATCGGCAACGCCACCCGCCACAGCTTCCTGGTGCGGGAGGGGGACGCCCTGGAGCGGCTGGCCCAGGTGGGCAAGGCGGCCTTCGACAAGACGGGCACCCTGACCCGCGGCGTGCCCGAGGTGACGGCGGTGCGCAGCCTGTCCCCCGGCGTGACGGAGGAACAGGTCTACGCCTGGCTGGCCCGGGCGGAGCTGGGCTCGGAGCACCCCCTGGGCAAAGCGGTGGTCAGGGGGTGGCAGGCCGCCGGAGGCGGGACTCCCGCCCCGGCGGAGGACTTCGAGGCCCTGCCCGGCCGGGGCCTCCGGGCGGTGCTGGACGGCCATACCGTCCTGGCAGGCAGTGAGGCCCTGCTGGAGGAGGCGGGCGCGGCCCTTCCCCCGACGGCCAGAGCGGAGGCGGAGGGTTTTCAGGCCCAGGGGTGCACCCTCATCTATCTGGCGGTGGACGGAGCCCCCGCCGGCTTCTGCGCCCTGGCGGACACGGTGCGGGGAGAGGCGGCGGCCATGCTCCGGGCCCTGAGCGCGGAGGGGGTGTCCCCGGTGCTCCTCACCGGCGACAACGAGAACGCCGCCGCCCACATCGCCCGGACGCTGTCCATTCGGGAGTACCGGGCGGGCTGTCTGCCGGAGGACAAGCTCAACTGGATCGACCGGGCCCAGCAGGCGGGTGTCCGGATCTGCATGGTGGGCGACGGCATCAACGACGCCCCCGCCCTGAAAAGGGCCTTTGTGGGCATCGCCATGGGGGCGTGGGCAGTGATATCGCCGTGGACGCCGCCGACATCGTTCTGGTCAATGACCGGGTAGAGGAGCTGCCCCACCTGCTGGCCCTGTCCCGGCGGATGATGACCACCATCCGCCTCAACCTGGCCTTCTCTATGGCCCTCAACCTAGTGGCCATCGTGCTGGCCATGACCGGCGTCCTCAACCCCGTGGTGGGGGCCCTGGTTCACAACGCCGGCTCCGTGCTGGTGATCCTCAACTCCGCCCTGCTGCTGAAATGGAGGAGAAGGAGCTGACGCCGCGGGGAGCATGGAGCATATGGAAAAACAGAGCCGCCGCCCCGACTGGGGCGGCGGCTCTGTGCTGCTATCCGACGGTGCCCTGTATGGCGCTCTCGGCCAGGGCCAGATCATCCTTGTGCACATATACCGTGTACTCGAAGGGGGCTGCGCCGGCCCCCAGATGGAGGGCTGGGCCGGAGGTTCCATAGCCGGAGAATCCGCCCACCGGGCGGCTGTCCTGGGTGATGACAAACTCCACCCCGGCATCCTGGAGGGCGGCGCGGAGCTGTCCGACCTCCTGGGCGTTGAAGGTGTTGCAGAGCCTGCGGCGGGCGAGGAGGGGAATCGTGGACATGACGGCACGCTCCTTTCGATAAAAAGAGACCTCTTCCGACGGCCGCCCACGGGCATTTTTCAGTTGAGGGTGCCCTGAAGGGCGGCCTGGGCCAGCTCAAAGTCGTCCTCATGGACATAAATAATGTATTCAACGGAGGGGGGGACCAACTGCAGGCCGATGCCGAAAAAGGAACCGTTCTGGCGGTCCTGCTGGATGACAAACTCCACCCCCGCGCCCTGGAGGGCGGCGCGGAGCTGTCCGACCTCCTGGGCATTGAAGGTGCTGCAGAGCCTGCGGCGGGCAAAGAATGGGATACTGGACATAACGGCGCACTCCTTTCCACAGAAAAGGCCTTGTTTCCAACCGACGCCCGCAGGGCGGCCCCCCAACCGCGAGCCCAACAACGTGGGTCGCGGTTGGAGGCGAAGAACCGCCCGGCCCGGCTAAGAGGTTTCGCCATCCCGGCGGAACCTCGTGCCAAAAGGGCGGTTCTGAGCCCGTGGCGGGGGCGGGTGCGAATCGAACACACCAGGACGGGAGCGCCGTCCCCGTCGGTTTTGAAGACCGGGGGGCCCACCAGCGGCCCTTCCGCCCCCATATCCACTCCCATCATAGCTGGTTTTCCACCGCGGGTCAAGCAGATGTGGAAAAAATCCGGCCCTCTCCCTGCCGGCGGGTGACGCCGGAGGCGTCCCAGTGCTCCAGCAGGAGCAGGGCGCACCGGCGGGAACAGCCCAGGGCATCCCTGGCCTCGGCCAGGGAAAAGGGGGCGGGGCCGAAGCGCCCGCGCAGCCGGGCCTCCGCCGCCCGGACGGCCCCGGCGTGGAGCAGATGGCCGGGGGAGAGCTCCAGCAGGACGCCCCGCTCCTTCAGGCGGCGGCAGGCCCGCCGCGCCTCCCTGATCCGCCCGGCAAAGCGGGGCTCCACCCGCGCCCAGGGGGGTGGCTCCAGGCCGTACCCCAGATAGAGGGCCTCCAGCTCCCCCTCCGCCTCCGCCGACGGGGCGGGGGCCGCCGGAGCCGCCGGGGCGGCGGGGGATTCCGCCGCCAGGAGGGGCCGCCCCTCCGCCAGGGCGGCCAGCCGGGCCAGCCGCTCCGGCCGCATGCGGCCCTTGCCGGGGGGCGCCAGATCCACCAGCACGCCGCCTCCCACCGTGGCCAGGGGGGAGAAGAAGCGCGCCACAAACCGGTCGCCGGGGGCGGCGGCGGCGGGCTGGGGGAAGCGGAGCTGGGCCCACCCCGCCTCGCCGGGGCGAAGCACGTCCCGCCCCAGGAGGATGCAGCGGCACACCAGGGCGCGGGCGCCGTGGTGGAAGTGGAGCTGACTTCCGGTGTGCACGGGAAAGGGGGCGTCGGGGAGCACCCGCAGGGATACGTCGGTCCGGTCGGTGAGGGTGAGGGCGCCGGGAGCAGCCAGGGTGTCCCCCCGGCCCACGTCCCGCAGGCGCACCCCCGCCAGGTTCACCGCCGCCCGCACCCCGGCGGGCAGCGCCTCCGCCGGGACGCCGTGGCACTGGAGGCCCCGTACCCGGGCGGTCTGCCCTCCCGGATAGAGCTGCACCCTGTCCCCCCGGCGGAGGGGGCCGCCGGTGAGGGTGCCGGTGACCACCGTGCCGCTGCCGTCCACGGAGAAGACCCGGTCCACGTGGAGCCGGGGGCTGCCCTCCGGCGGGGGCGGTGCCTGCCGGGCCATGGCCGCCAGGGCGGCCCGCAGCGCCTCCAGCCCCTCGCCGGTGACGGCGGAGACGAAGATCCGGGGGGCTCCCTCCAGAAAGGTGCCTGCCGTCAGGGCACGGGTGCGCGCCTCCGCCTCCGCCCTGGCGGCGGGGGAGGCCAGATCCGCCCGGGTGAGGGCGACCACCCCCCGCTCCAGGCCCAGCAGGGAGAGAATGTCCAGGTGCTCCGCCGTCTGGGGCATAGGGCCCTCGTCGGCGGCCACGGTAAAGAGCGCGCCGTCCAGCCCGCCGCAGCCGGAGAGCATGGTGGGGATGAACTGGGCGTGGCCGGGCACGTCCACCAGGGAGACCCGCCCCACTCCCGGCAGCTCCAGGGGGGCGAACCCCAGCTCGATGGTGAGGCCCCGGCGGCGCTCCTCGGCCAGCCGGTCGGTGTCCACCCCGGTGAGGGCCCGCACCAGGGCGGTCTTGCCGTGGTCCACATGGCCTGCGGTGCAGAAGATCATGCCCTCTCCTCCCTCCACGCCGCCAGGGCGGCGGCGATCTCCGCCTCGTCGCCGGGCAGGAGGGTGCGCACGTCCAGCAGGAGCTTCCCCCGGTGGATGCGGCCCAGGATGGGCACCCGCCAGGCGCGGAGGTGGGCCTCCAGCGCCTCCGCCGGCTCCAGGGCCGCCGCCCAGGCGGGCAGGCTCTCCCCCGGCCGGGCGCCGCCCCCCACTTCCCCCTGGGTCTCCACCGCCGTGCAGGGGTGGAGGGGGGAGAGGGCTTCGGCCAGGGCCTCCGCCCGCCGCCGCAGCTCCTCCGGCGGGGCGGAGAGCATGGCGGACACCGGCACCGCCGTCCCGTCCCGCCAGTCCAGCAGGGTGGCCTCCAGGGCGGCCAGGGCCAGCTTGCCGGGGCGCAGGGCGCGGAAGAGGGGGTCGGCCCGCAGACGGCCGAGCTGCTCCGCCTTCCCCAGCAAAATCCCCGCCTGGGGCCCGCCCAGCAGCTTGTCCCCGGAGAAGCAGCACACATCGGCCCACGCAACCGCCTCGGCCAGCTCCGGGGAGCCAGGGGCGGCGGAGCCCAGGTCGCAGAACAGCGGCACCCCCCGCTTCCGGGCCAGAGCGCCCAGCTCGGGCAGGGAGACCGCCTGGGTGAAGCCCACAACCCGGAAGTTGCTGGGGTGCACCTTGAGCAGCACCTGGGCCTCCCCCGCATCCAGGGCGGCGGCGTAGTCGGCCGGGCGGGTCTTGTTGGTGGTGCCCACCTCCACCAGCCGGGCCCCGCTGCGGGCCAGGATGTCGGGCACCCGGAAGCCCCCGCCGATCTCCACCAGCTCCCCCCGGGAGATGGCCACCCCCCGCCCCGCCGCCAGGGCGGAGAGGAGGAGAAACACGGCGGCGGCGTTGTTGTTGACCACCAGGGCCGCCTCCGCGCCGGTGAGGGCGCACAGGAGGGACTCGACGGCCGCCCCCCGGCGGCCCCGGCGGCGGGCGGAGAGGTCGTACTCCAGGTTGGAATAGCCCCGGGCGGCCTCTCCCACCGCCGCCGCCGCCCGCGGACTGAGAGGGGCCCGGCCCAGGTTGGTGTGGAGCACCACGCCGGTGGCGTTGATCACCCGCCCCAGGGCGGGCCGGGCCAGCTCCGCGCCCCGGCGGAGGACGGACTGCTCCAGCTCATCCAGGCCGGGGACGGCAGACAGCGCCCCGGCCCGCAGGGCGGCGCGGTACTCGTCCAGCACCTGGCGGGCCGCCTGCCGCCGCAGGGCGTAGGGCAGGGGGCTGCCCGCCAGGGCGGGGCGGGCGAGAAGCAGATCCATTTTGGGCAGCGCACGCAGCAGTTCCGGCTTCACAGAGATCCCTCCCGGGTGTCATTTGGCTAGAGTATATCACATTTTTTCAGACGATGGGGTATAAACTGCATGGTTTTCAGAAAAACGGGTACAAAATACGGTAAGACAAGGAAACATTTTCATTGACAGGACACTTACCAAACGGTTATGATTGGAGAGGTCAAAAAGCAACCGATTCCGGCCTGCCCCGCCTCGGGGCCGGGCCGATACAGAAAGGGACAGAGAGCAGATGAGAGGTGTCGAAACCCGTATCCAGGAGATCCGCCACCGGGTGTTCCGGGAGGTGGCCCGCATGGCTTACCACACGGAGTGGCCGGTGGACAAGCGCATTGAGAGCCTGCCTTACAAGATCATCCCGGGCGAGGTGGGCAACTTCCGCAACGACGTGTTTTTGGAGCGGGCCATCGTGGGCGAGCGGCTGCGGCTGGCCATGGGTCTGCCCTGCCGGAGCGCGGCGGAGCACGCCCCGCTCTCGGAGAATATCGAGGCGGCCGACCGGCCGGAGACCTACTACACCCCTCCGCTCATCAACGTCATTAAGTTTGCCTGCAACGGCTGCGCGGAGAAGCGGGTGCTGGTGACCGAGGGCTGCCAGGGCTGCCTGGCCCACCCCTGCGAGGAGGTCTGCCCCAAGGACGCCATCAAGCTGGACCGCTACAACGGCCGCTCCCACATCGACCCCGGCAAGTGCATCAACTGCGGCCGCTGCGCCGACGTGTGCTCCTACAAGGCCATTATCATTCAGGAGCGGCCCTGCGCCGTGGCCTGCGGAATGGACGCCATTGGAACCGACGCCAATGGCAAGGCCGAGATCGACCCGGACAAGTGCGTCTCCTGCGGCATGTGCCTGGTAAACTGCCCCTTCGGCGCCATTGCCGACAAGTCCCAGATCTTCCAGGTCATCCGGGCCATCCAGTCCGGCGAGCGGGTTTACGCCGCGGTGGCCCCCGCCTTCGTGGGCCAGTTCGGCCCCAAGGTGACCCCCGGCAAGCTCCGCGCCGCCGTGAAGCAGCTCGGCTTTGCCGATGTCTTTGAGGTGGCCATCGGCGCCGACCTCTGTGCCACACAGGAGGCGGAGGACTTCGTCCGGGAGGTGCCGGAGGAGCTGCCCTTCATGGGCACGTCCTGCTGCCCGGCGTGGTCGGTCATGGCCAAGAAGCTCCACCCCGACCACGCCCACTGCATCTCCATGGCCCTCACCCCCATGACCCTCACCGCCCGCCTCATCAAGCACGAGCATCCCAACGCCAAGGTGGTGTTCATCGGCCCCTGCGCGGCCAAGAAGCTGGAGGCCATGCGCAAGAGCGTGCGCAGCGAGGTGGACTTCGTGCTCACCTTTGAGGAGATGGCGGGGATCTTTGCGGCCAAGCATGTGGATCTGACCACCATCGAGGAGGATCCGGACGGCGTCAACGATGCCTCTACCGACGGGCGCAGCTTCGCCGTGGGCGGCGGCGTGGCCAAGGCAGTGGTCAACGTTATCCAGCACCGCTACCCCGGCCGGGAGGTCAAGGTGACCAGCTCCCAGGGCCTGCGGGAGTGCCGCAAGATGATGCAGGAGGCGGTGGCAGGCAAGTACCCCGGCTATCTGCTGGAGGGCATGGCCTGTCCCGGCGGCTGCGTGGCCGGCGCCGGTACCATGCAGCCCATCAAGAAGTCCCAGGCCGCCGTTGGCCTTTACGCCCGGCAGGCCAAGCACAAGACCTCCGACGAAACCGAGCACATCAAGGAGCTGGACAAGCTGGTGGACTGAGCAGAGCAAAACGAACCCCCGGAACCGACGCGGTTCCGGGGGTTCGTTTATTCCTTGCAGGCCAGACGCTTGTGCACATCCCGGCGGAGCAGGGCGTAGAGCACCGAGGCCACGGGCACGCTGAGCAGCACGCCCACCAGGCCGCCCACGCCGCCGCCGATGGTGACGGCGGCCAGCACCCAGATGCCGGGCAGGCCGATGGAGGTGCCCACCACCTTGGGGTAGATGACGTTGCCCTCAATCTGCTGGAGCACCACCAGGAAGACCAGGAAGACCAGGGCTTTGATGGGGGAGACCATCACCAGCAGCAGGGCGGACACAATGGCCCCGATGTAGGCGCCCGCCACCGGGATGATGGCGGAGGCGCCGATGATGACGCCGATAAGAGGGGCGTAGTCGGCCTGGATGAAGAGCATCCCCGCCGCGCACAGCCCGCCCAGGATACAGGCCTCAATGAGCTGCCCGGTGACGAAGCGGGTGAAGGTGTCGGCCGTCAGGTGGACCACATCGGTGAGGGGGTCGGCAAACCGGGCGGGCACATAGGCCCGCAGCACCCGGCGGCACTGGCTCATGAGGGTGTCCCTGCCGGAGAGCATATAGATGGAGAATACTAGGGAGAGCACCCCGGTGACCACCATGGAGACGATGCCGCTGGTGAGCTCCAGCAGGTGGGGGCCCAGGTCGGACAGGAAGCCCAGCACGTAGTTGAACAGGTTTTTGAGCACATCGTTCAGGCCGGACAGGTCCAGCGCCTCCACATCCAGGTGGAAGTAGGCGATGATATCGTTGTACCAGCCCTGGACGTTGGCCAGGTAGCCCCCCAGGTTGAGGGCGAAGGTCTGGATGCTCTCCACCAGCTTGGGCACCACAAAGGAAAAGATGGCGGCGATGGCCAGAATCAGCACCAGATAGGAGGTGACCACCGCCAGGGGGCGGGCCGCCCCCCTGGCCCGGGTGCGGGACAGCCCTCGATCATAGAGGCGGAAAAAGAAGTGGCAGGGCCGGTTGAGGACGAAGGCCAGTGCGAAGCCGATGAGCAGCGGCTTAACCAGCCCCAGCACCCATGCCACCCCGCCGGCGATCAGGCCCAGGCGGCTGAGTACCATCACCAGTACCACCGTATAGGTGATGAGGAGCAGAATGCTTTTAAACAGCTTTTTATCCATGCTATCTCCCAATTTCATATAATCTGCCTCCACTATAGCATTGGCGGGCGGGGCCAGTCAACGGAATCCGGGCGATTTAAGCAAAGTTTAATGAAATGTTCCGCCTCCATAAAAATTTCCTTGACAAAGTGGCCTGGCAGGCCTATAATCATAGTAAACATATAGGAATTAAGAAGTTTTGAAAGGAGCGTCTCTATGTCGCACTTCATTTACGCCGACCATGCGGCCACCACGGCTGTCTCCGATACCGCCCTCCAGGCCATGCTCCCCCACTTCACCACGGCCTACGGCAACCCCTCCAGCCTGTACCGCTTTGCCCAGGAGGGCAAGACCGACCTGGAGCGGGCGCGGGCGGAGATCGCCGCCTGCCTCAACGCCCGGCCGGAGGAGATCTACTTCACCTCCGGCGGTACGGAGGCGGACAACTGGGCCCTGCGGGGGGTGGCCGAGCTCATGGCCCTGAAGGGGCGGAAGGGCGGCCACATCATCACCTCCGCCATCGAGCACCACGCCGTCCTCCACACCGCCCAGTATCTGGAGAAGCAGGGCTATGAGGTCACCTACCTGCCGGTGGACGGGCGGGGGCTGGTGGATCCCGCCGCCCTGGAGGGGGCGATCCGGCCGGACACCATTCTTATCTCCATCATGGCCGCCAACAACGAGATCGGCACCATAGAGCCTGTCGCCGAGCTGGGCCGCATCGCCCGGGCCCACAAGGTGCTCTTTCACACCGACGCGGTGCAGGCCGCGGGCCATCTTCCCATCCATGTAGGGGAACAGAATCTGGATCTACTCTCCCTCTCCGCCCACAAGTTCCACGGTCCCAAGGGCGTGGGCGTGCTCTACGCCAGAAAGGGGATTCCCCTGTTCCCCATGATCGAAGGCGGCGCGCAGGAGCGGGGCAGGCGGGCAGGCACAGAAAACCTCCCCGCCATCGTGGGGATGACCGCCGCCCTGGAGCTGGCCTGCTCCCAAATCGATGAGAACGCACGGCATCTGACGGCCCTGCGGGACCAGCTGATTCAGGGACTGGCCAAGATCCCCCACTCCGTACTCAACGGAGACCCGGTACAGCGTCTCCCCAGCAATGTCAACTTCTGTTTCGAGGGCATCGAAGGAGAATCTCTCCTTCTTCTGCTGGACGACAAGGGGATCTGCGCCTCCTCCGGCTCAGCCTGCACGTCCGGATCTTTGGACCCCAGCCATGTGCTGCTGGCCATCGGCCGGGTCCACGACATCGCCCACGGCTCCCTGCGGCTCTCCCTGTCTGAGGAGACAACGGAGCAGGAGGTCGAGGAGATCATCCGGGCCGTCTCAGAGGCGGTGGCATACCTGCGGGAGATGTCCCCTATCTGGCGGGACCTGACCAGCGGTAAGAAACACTTTATCATTCAGTGAGGGATCAATATGGCACTATACAGTGAAACCGTTATGGACCATTTCCGCCATCCGCGGAACGTAGGCGTGATTGAAAATGCGGACGGCGTCGGAGAAGTGGGAAACGCCAAGTGCGGCGACATTATGAAGATCTATTTGAAGATCGAAAACGATACCATTTCAGACGTCAAGTTCGAGACGTTCGGCTGTGCCAGCGCCATCGCTTCCAGCTCCATGGCCACCGAGCTCATCAAGGGAAAGCCAGTCTCTGAGGCCATGACTCTGACCAACCAGGCGGTTGCGGAAGCGCTGGAAGGACTGCCAGCCCACAAGCTGCACTGCTCTGTTCTGGCCGAGGAGGCCATCCAAAAGGCGCTGGAGGACTACGCCCAGAGATCTGGAACTCCGGGTCCGGTATCCCCCTCCCCCTGACTGCGGCGCAGACACATCAAGGAACCCTGTCCCCTCCCCCGCGGCTTGCCGCGTCAGGGAGAGGACAGGGTCCCATTTTGTTGGATCAATTCCATCCCCGTGGGATGGAAGGCAAAAGAGGTGGGCGGCGGTTGCGCTCCGAAACGGGCCTGCGGGCGCAGTTCGGGCGACGAACCTCCTTGCAGGAGGGCTTTTTTGACAAGCTGAGGCGGG
>ENA-OWPD01000839-OWPD01000839.1-human-gut-metagenome-genome-assembly--contig:-NODE-839-length-30267-cov-7.801768_pt1 | contig 30267 bp, 24 predicted proteins | sample MGYA00248262_ERZ651842 | MGnify/ENA primary metagenome ERZ651842 (study PRJEB26924, sample SAMEA4378253) | human gut metagenome | biome: human gut; feature: human-associated habitat; material: faeces... | reverse complement strand
ACCTGGTTTGAGCCGAAGCTGCGGAGCGGGCTGTTTATACATAGGTTGGGGTAGGGTACGCGGACGCGCTTTGGGGGCCGCGTCCGTGAGAGGCGGGAACGCAGCCCGGGAGGCGGCGGTTTCCGCAGTGGGAGAGACTAAGGCCCAAGGGCCGGGAAAACCCGGGGACCGCAAAAATTACGCCGAACTCCTGATGAGTTCGGCTCCATCTTTGCTTTGCTCCGGGCGTGGAGCGCCCTGCGCAACCCCGGCTTTTCCCGCCCCTTGGGCCTAAGTCTCTCCGAACTGCTCCAAAGCCGCCTCCCGCCCTGCCTTCCCGTCTCTCACCCACTACATTTCCAGAGCGTCCGCCGTCTCTTCCCCGCATAGGATAGAAAAAGGATCTCTGGCTGATGATACTGGGGAATCGGAAAGTGGTTGCCTGTATTTAGATTAACATTTACACAGATAATACTCAGCCAGAGGGCCGCATATCAGGATGAAATCAAGATAATGCGGCCTTTTATATTGTCCTGTATATTGTTTGGTATGCCAATATCCCTGGCATGCCATTTTTCTTTTTTACCTGATTTTGATATAAATGATGCAGGCGGGACGATACGTTGCGGGTGAGTGGGATGGGGGCGGGGGAGGCGGATGCATCTACAGGAGCGTTAGTATCACTTAGGCTGTGGGAAGCGGCTTTAAGATTCAGGCGTACCCTTGTCTGAGCCTGGGAAATGGATTCCAGGCTGAGCCTATAGCGCGAGTTGGGTCGCCTGAATCTTGCTTAAAGCCGTTTTCTGCGGCCTTAGTGATTCCCGCTCCGCAGCCGGCCTCCGCCTCCCCCGCCCCCATCCCGTTTACGGACGGATGCCCCTTCCCCCTTCTGCATCCCTTAAATCCTCTTCTGATACCCAACCCTCAAATCCCCTGCTTCGCTTCCTTCTGTGAGAATCAGGGTGCCGCAGCGGATGTAGCCGCTTTTAGCCAGGGCGCGCTGCATGGCCTGATTGTCAGGATGGGTGTCAATGCGGATATTGCGGATGCCTGATTGGAGGACATACTGTTCTGCCTCTGAAAACAGCCGGGCAGCCAGGCCCCGGCCTTTCAGGGAGTCCTTCACACATACCCGGTGGAATGCATAGTATGGCTCCTGGTTCAGCCAGGCCCCGTCAATGGAGGCATAGCTGGCTTCCGGTCCGGGGACAATGGTAATCATCCCGACCACCTGGCCCATGTCCTCAAGAACATGGAGCTGGGACTGAAGAATGGAAGCCTCCATCACCTGGCGGTTGGGCTCCCCCTTCTGCCATTGATCGATATTCCTTGCTTTAAATGATTCCTTGGCCTGGTCCGACATGGCTACAAGCTGGTCCAGATCATCTGTGTCTGCAAAACGATATGTCATAAAAGTCCTCCTGTTATAAGGTGAAGCGTTCTAAAACTTGCTGCCGGCGCATTGATACAGTCATATCCAGTATACCGTTGCCGGCCCTCTGCGTCAATAAAAGCAGGGGAATGAAGCGTACTTTTCCTGTGGATGTTCCGGGGCAGGATGGTATTGCATTTTGCCGGACGGCTGATTATAATTGTGATATCATATGATTTCGCACAGAGGAAAGGAGCTTAAGTAAGATGAACACAGCATTGACAAGGGAGAGGGCCTTGGAGGCCCTGAAAAAATATAACAGGGAGCCATTCCACATCCTCCACGCCCTTACCGTGGAAGGCGTGATGCGTTGGTTTGCCCAGGACCAGGGATATGGGGAGGAGACGGATTTCTGGGGAACCGCCGGCCTGCTGCACGACATTGACTTTGAGATGTACCCGGAGCAGCACTGCGTTAAGGCTCCGGAGCTTCTGAAGGAAGCAGGAGCGGAGGATGAGCTCATCCATGCCGTGTGCAGCCATGGGTACGGTCTTGTCTCAGATGTGAAGCCGGAGCACCAGATGGAAAAAATATTGTTTGCGTCGGACGAGCTTACGGGCCTGATTGGGGCTGCGGCCAGGATGCGTCCGTCCGGGAGCGTAATGGACATGGAGGTGTCCAGCCTTAAGAAGAAGTTTAAGGACAAACGCTTTGCGGCAGGATGTTCCAGGGATGTAATCAGGGAAGGGGCCGAGGAACTGGGCTGGACCCTGGAGGAGCTTATGGATAAGACTATCCAGGCTATGCGCTCCTGTGAGGCCGCCGTCAGCGAGGAGATGAAATTATACGAGGCATAACGCCTTCTTAACTGACCTTTGCTTTGCGATGCCTGCAACTGCCCGTTTATCATTTCGCCCCCTTCCTTTGATTTGTAAAGAAAATTTATATATATATTGTAAAAAGACATGTAGCGATATATACTTGAGGGGAAATGTTGTGTGAATTTTCTGGAATAAGCGGTAAGTGCCTGACTACGGGCGCCTGGCTGCTTATGAGAAGGAGGGAATGTAATGGTTGCTATGTATTTTGTAGGAGCAGGTTCGCTGATGGCGCTGGTGTTCGCAGCCTTCATGTTTGTGCGGGTCAGGAGAGAGCCTGGAGGGAACCCGGAGATGCTCCGCATATCCGGAGCCGTACAAAAGGGCGCCAATGCGTATCTGAGACGTCAATACAAAGGTGTGGGAATTTTCTTTGCAGCCGTGTTTGTCATCCTGCTAGTGATGGCATTCTGCGGCTTTTTGAGTTTTTTTACGCCCTTTGCATTCCTGACAGGCGGTTTTTTCTCGGGTCTGTCCGGATTTATCGGCATGCGGACAGCCACCATGGCCAACTGCCGGACCGCCCAGGGAGCGTCCCGGAACTTGAACAAGGGACTGAGGGTGGCATTCTCGGCGGGCTCTGTTATGGGGTTTACCGTGGTGGGCTTGGGCCTTCTGGATTTGACTGTGTGGTATTTCATATTGAACATGGCTTTTGGCGCGCTTCCTGATAGCCAGCGGATTGCCCAGATTACGGCCAACATGCTGACCTTTGGCATGGGCGCTTCCAGCATGGCCCTGTTTGCCAGGGTGGGCGGCGGCATCTTTACCAAGGCGGCTGATGTGGGCGCCGACCTGGTGGGTAAGGTGGAGGCCGGAATCCCTGAGGATGACCCGAGAAACCCGGCTGTCATCGCTGACAATGTGGGTGATAATGTGGGCGATGTGGCTGGTATGGGCGCTGATCTGTACGAGTCCTATGTGGGCTCCATCGTATCCACTGCCGCGCTGGCCGTGGCCGCCGGATACGGGGGAAAGGGCGTGGCTGTTCCCATGATGCTGGCTGCTCTGGGAGTGCTGGCGTCTATCCTGGGAACCTTTTTTGTAAAGACAGAGGAGGACGCGTCACAGAAGAATCTTTTAAAGGCTCTGAGGACGGGAACTTACATCAGCGCGGCGCTGGTGGTGGCGGCGGCCTATGCAGCCATCCGTATTCTGCTTCCGGACCACATGGGTATCTATGCGGCCATACTATCGGGGCTGGCCGCCGGTGTGCTGATTGGAGCTGTCACGGAATACTATACGTCTGATACGTATAATCCCACCAGAAAGCTGGCAGCGTCCAGCCGGACAGGAGGGGCCACAGTCATCATCAGCGGTCTTTCCCTGGGCATGCTGTCCACGGTGGCTCCTGTGGTTATTGTGGGCGTATCGGTCCTGATTAGCTATTACTGCTCAGGCGGCAGTGCTGATTTCAATGCAGGGCTTTACGGTGTGGGCGTGTCCGCAGTGGGCATGCTGTCCACCCTGGGCATTACCCTGGCAACCGATGCTTACGGACCGGTTGCCGATAATGCGGGCGGTATTGCAGAGATGACGCACATGCCGGAGGAGGTGCGTCAGAGAACCGATGCACTGGATTCCCTGGGCAACACCACGGCTGCCACAGGCAAGGGATTTGCCATTGGTTCCGCCGCGCTTACGGCCCTGGCCCTGATAGCGTCCTATATTGATAAGGTGAAGCAGATTGACCCGTCCCTGAGCATGGACCTGTCCATCACCAATCCCACGGTGCTCATTGGCCTTTTTATCGGAGGCATGCTGCCGTTCCTGTTTGCGGCCCTTACCATGGAGGCGGTGGGCGAGGCGGCCCAGTCCATAGTGGTGGAGGTGCGCAGGCAGTTCAGGGAAATAAAGGGACTGATGGAGGGAAAGGCAGAGCCGGACTATGGGGCCTGCGTGGATATGTGTACCATTTCGGCCCAGAGGCTGATGGTTGCCCCGGCCATGGTGGCGGTCATCATACCTGTGGCGGTGGGGCTTCTTCTGGGGCCGGAGGGTGTATCCGGACTGCTGGCAGGCAATACGGTTACAGGGTTTGTGCTGGCTGTTATGATGGCAAATGCCGGAGGAGCCTGGGATAACGCAAAAAAATACATAGAGAGCGGGCAGCTGGGAGGAAAGGGCAGTGAGGAACACAAGGCGGCTGTCATAGGCGATACCGTAGGAGACCCGTTTAAGGACACCTCGGGTCCGTCCATCAACATCCTCATAAAGCTGACCAGTATGGTATCCATTGTGTTTGCCGGGCTTATTGTGGCAGTGCATCTACTGTAAAACCGTGAGACGGCGCATGGACATTCTATGAGAAAAAGTCCGCCATAGAAAAACAAATGTCTCCTGTACGCAAATTTTTTCCTTTAAAAGTATTGACATACATAACAAAGTAAGGTATTATTTGCACTTGTAACGCTATACATATAAAGTGGCATTTATTTTATGAAATACGCTCCATATCCGGCGCATAGAAAGAAACAAGGGAGACAGACAAGATGAAAAAAGTGGTGAAGTTCGGCGGAAGTTCATTGGCCAGTGCAAGACAGTTCAAGAAAGTAGCAGATATCATTAAATCTGATAAGTCCAGAAGATACGTGGTCCCTTCCGCACCAGGCAGGCGAAGCGACAAGGATGAGAAGGTGACAGACCTGCTCTATGCCTGTTACGACGCAGTGGCAGAAGGAAGGTCCTATAAGAAAATCCTGGAAAAGATTAAGAGCAGATATATGGATATCATCGACGGCCTGGATTTGAACCTGAACCTGGACCACGAATTTGACAGGATAGAGGAGAATTTTCTGGCAAAGGCAGGACGGGATTACGCTGCTTCCCGCGGGGAATACCTAAACGGCATCGTGGCAGCCAACTTCCTGGGATTTGAGTTTGTGGATGCGGCGGAGGTCATTTTCTTTGATGAAAACGGAAATTTTGAGTCCGAGCACACCAACCGGGAGCTGTCCGAGCGTCTGGAGCATGTGGAGAAGGCTGTTATCCCTGGTTTTTACGGTTCCAAGCCGGATGGAACCATCAAAACATTTTCCAGAGGCGGTTCCGATGTCACGGGCTCTATCGTGGCCAAGGCCATCCACGCGGATATGTACGAGAACTGGACGGATGTGTCCGGCGTTCTGGTGACAGACCCCAGAATCGTGGAGAATCCGGAAGTTATCGAGACCATTACATACAAGGAACTGAGGGAGCTTTCCTACATGGGAGCCAGCGTCCTTCATGAGGATGCCATTTTCCCGGTGCGCAAGGAGGGCATTCCCATCAATATCAGGAACACCAATCGTCCTGAGGACAAGGGCACTCTTATTGTGGAGAGCACCTGCCGCAAGCCGCGTTACACCATCACCGGAATTGCCGGCAAGAAGGGATTCTGCTCCATCAACATAGAGAAGGCCATGATGAATGCCGAGGTTGGGTTTGGGAGAAAGGTGCTCAGCGTGTTTGAACAGTACGGCATCTCCTTTGAGCACATGCCCTCAGGCATTGATACCATGACTGTCTACGTGCACCAGTCGGAATTTGAGGAGTTTGAGCAGTCTGTCATAGCCGGAATCCACAGGGCTGTGGAGCCGGACACCGTGGAACTGGAGTCGGACCTGGCACTGATTGCAGTGGTGGGACGGGGCATGCGCTCCACCAGAGGAACAGCCGGCCGCATCTTTTCCGCCCTGGCCCATGCAAGGGTCAATGTGAAGATGATCGATCAGGGATCCAGTGAGTGGAACATCATCATCGGTGTGGAGAACGATGATTTTGAGACGGCAATCAGGGCCATCTATGATATATTCGTGATCACGGAACTGTAGGCGGTCTGCTTATGGCATAGTACACAGGAAGCTTCGCGGGGTATGATAGCCCTGCGGGGCTTTTTCTGAGGTGAGCCGGAGCATGCCGCTTCTGCCAGGGCTGCCCCCTGTCCCGGCTGCCCTGCCCAATTTTTCATTTTATTATAGTTGAAAGTGTGATATACTGGATAAAATAGTAAACAGGAAGAGAAGGAGGGGTCCAAATGCTTGAAAAGATTGATTTAAGTAAAAAAGTTGACAAGAAGACTTACCGCAGGGTCATGGACGAGGCGGAAGAGAAGCTGGGGCTTTTGCAGAGGGAGTGTAAGGATGCAGGCATTCCGGTCATTCTGGTGTTTGAGGGAATGGGAGCCGCCGGCAAGGGAGTACAGATTAACCGGCTCATACAGGCCCTGGATCCCAGGGGCTTTGACGTTTATGCCTGCGACCGCCCCACGGAGGACGAGCAGATGCGGCCCTTCCTGTGGCGCTATTGGACAAAGACGCCTGCAAAGGGCAGGATCGCTGTCTTTGACCGCTCCTGGTACCGCAGTGTCCAGGTGGACCGTTTTGACGGTCTTACGCGGGAGGACAAGCTTGGGGATGCGTACCAGGATATTCTGTCCTTTGAAAAACAGCTGTGTGATGACGGTACTGTCATCATGAAGTTTTTCCTGTATATCGACAAGGATGAGCAGAAGAAACGTTTTAAGAAGCTGGAGGGGTCCAAGGAGACCTCCTGGCGGGTGACAGAGGAGGACTGGAACAGGAATAAGGACTTTGACCGTTATCTGAAGATGAATGAGGAGATGCTGGAGAAAACGGATACAGACTATGCTCCCTGGGTCATCATAGAAGCAGTGGACAAGGATTATGCTGCCCTTAAAATCGTCAGCACGGTTATGGACCGCCTGGAGTATGAGTTGGAGCACCGCAGGCCGGAAGACGAAAAAACGGCGCAAAGGCAGGAATCCAAGACCAGGGAGCGGTTTAAAAACGGCGTGCTGTCCGGAATCGACCTCTCAAAGAGCCTTACGGAGGAGGAGTATAAGACCCGGCTGAAAAAGCTTCAGAAGCGACTGGCAGAGCTTCACAGCGAACTTTACCGCCTCAGAATTCCGGTTGTCATCGGTTTTGAGGGATGGGATGCCGGAGGCAAGGGCGGAGCCATCAAACGTCTGACCAGCAATCTGGATCCCAGGGGCTACAGGGTGAATCCAACAGCGGCTCCCAATGACATTGAGAAGGTCCACCACTATCTGTGGCGGTTCTGGAACAGTGTGCCAAAGGCAGGCCATATCGCCATCTTTGACCGCACCTGGTATGGAAGGGTCATGGTGGAGCGGATTGAAGGATTCTGTTCGGAGGCCGAGTGGAGACGGGCCTACCAGGAAATCAACGAGATGGAATCCCATATGGCCAATGCCGGAGCAGTGGTTCTTAAATTCTGGCTCCACATTGACAAGGATGAGCAGGATCGCAGATTCAGGGAGCGTCAGGCCAATCCTGCCAAGCAGTGGAAGATTACGGATGAGGACTGGCGCAACCGTGAGAAATGGGACCAGTATGAGGAAGCGGTCAACGAGATGCTCATACGTACTTCCACCACCTACGCCCCATGGATTGTGGTGGAGGGCAATGACAAACGATATGCCAGGGTAAAGGTCCTCCAGACTGTGGTGGATGCCCTGGAAAAGAAAGTAAAGGAAGTAAAGACAGACAAATGAGTGAGACGAACCATGTAATTGTAATTGGCGCAGGGGCGGCCGGTATGCTGGCCGCCATAGCTGCCGCCAGGGAAGGCGCTGCCGTGGAGCTGTGGGAGCAGAACGAAAAGCCGGGCAAAAAGCTGTTTATCACAGGCAAAGGCCGGTGCAATGTGACCAATGCCTGCGATATGGAGGAGCTGCTGGGCTCCGTGGTGAGCAATTCCAAATTCCTGTACAGCAGTTTTTATGGTTTTACAAACCAGGACATGATGGATTTGCTGGAACAGGCAGGGCTTCGCCTGAAGGTGGAGCGGGGAAACCGGGTATTTCCCCAGTCCGACAAGTCGTCAGACGTCATCAGCGCCCTGTCCGCCCTTTTAAGGCAGGCAGGAGTCAGGGTGTGCCTGAATCAGAAGGCGGAGGGACTGGCGGTGGAGGAGGGCGTGTGCAAGGGGGTACGGTGCGGCGGCAGGATACAGACAGCCGACCGTGTTATCGTAGCTACCGGAGGTTTGTCTTATCCCACCACCGGCTCCACCGGGGACGGTCTTAAATGGGCTGCGGACAGCGGCCACAGACTTACGGAGCTTTCACCGGCCCTGGTTCCCTTTGAGGTGAAGGAGACAGAGACGGTCAAGGAGCTGCAGGGCCTTTCCCTTAAAAATATAGAGGCAGCTGTCTATGACGGAAAAAAGGAGCTGTACCGGGAGTTTGGGGAAATGCTGTTCACCCATTTCGGGGTCAGCGGCCCTGTGCTCCTAAGCGCCAGCTCCTTCTGCGCCAAGGCCATAAGGAAGAGGCCTCTGCGCCTGGTGATTGACCTGAAGCCGGCCTTGTCATGGGAGCAGCTGGACGAGCGCATCCTCAGGGATTTTTCCGACAGCAGGAACAAGCAGTTCAAGAACGCCCTGAACCACCTCTATCCGTCAAAGCTGATTCCGGTTATCATTGACCGCAGCAGCGTGGACCCGGATAAGAAGGTGAATGAGATCACCAGGGAGGAACGGCGCGGACTGGCAGAGGCAACCAAGGCCCTGGAGTTTACCCTGACCGGCCTCAGAGGCTATAAGGAAGCTATCATAACCCAGGGCGGCATATCGGTAAAGGACGTAAATCCCTCCACCATGGAGTCCAAGAAGATTCAGGGCCTGTATTTTGCAGGGGAGATACTGGATTTGGACGCGGTGACCGGCGGCTTTAACCTTCAGATTGCCTGGTCTACGGGCTGGGCGGCCGGAAAGGCTGCGTCGTCATAGCGCCGGGAACAGCGGAGGCTGCCCGCAGGGCGGAATACATGAGTACCATATAGTTACATGAGTTTAATAAAATCATATGAGTACAATCAATTCACATGAAAACAGGACAGGAGAGAATGCAACACATGGAGTATTTCAATATTGCCATTGATGGTCCGGCCGGCGCCGGCAAAAGCACCATCGCAAAGCTGGCTGCCAAAAGGCTGGGGTTTGTATATGTGGATACGGGAGCCATGTACCGTTCCATGGCCCTGTATTTTATCAGGCAGGGTATATCGCCGGAGGATGAGGAGGCCATAGCCGGGGCCTGCGGCCAGGTGGAGGTTACCATCCGCTATGCGGACGGAGTCCAGCAGGTTATTTTAAACGGAGAGGATGTATCGGGACTGATCCGGTCAGAAGAGGTGGGGCGCATGGCTTCCGCCACCTCTGTGTACAGGCCGGTCAGGGAGAAACTGGTCCAGCTCCAGAAGCAGCTGGCCAGGGAGGCAGATGTAATCATGGACGGCCGGGATATCGGCACCTGCGTGCTGCCGGACGCGCCGGCTAAGATTTATCTGACTGCTTCCGTGGAAATCCGCGCCAGACGCCGGTTCAGGGAACTGGAGGAAAAGGGAACAGCCTGCGATATCAGGGAGATTGAGAAGGACATAGAGGAGAGGGATTACCGGGACATGCACCGGGAGAACTCGCCTTTAAGGCAGGCAGAGGACGCTGTGCTCCTGGATTCCTCCCACATGACCATCGAACAGGTGGTGGACTCCATCATACGCATAGCCAGGGAGCGGGGGTATGAGGGATAACCATGGACAGGAAAGTTACAGTTGCAAAGAGCGCCGGCTTCTGCTTTGGCGTGGAACGGGCAGTGGACCAGGTCTATGAACAGATAGAAGCCCTGAAGAACAAAAAGGCATCCGGCCCCATCTACACCTACGGTCCCATTATCCACAATGAGGAAGTGGTCAGGGATTTGTCGGATAAGGGGGTCATGGTCCTGGAGACAGAGGATGAGCTGAGGGCCCTTCCAAGAAACCAGGGAACGGTCATCATCCGCTCCCACGGCGTCAGCAGGCATGTTTATGAGATATTGAAGGAGAGGAATGTGGCTGTGGTGGATGCCACCTGTCCCTTTGTGAAGAAAATCCACCGCATTGTTGCGGAGCACAGCGCGGCCGGGGAGGCGGTGGTAATCATCGGAAGCCCGGACCATCCGGAGGTGGAAGGAATTAAGGGATGGGGGAACGAACATACTACGGTTATAATGGATGGGGAGGGGGTAGATAACTACCGTCTGCCCGAGGGCCGAAAGTTATGTATCGTGTCCCAAACGACATTTAATTACAACAAATTTAAAGAATTAGTTGAAAAATTTTTAAAAAAGGGTTATGATAGTAGTGTTTTAAATACGATTTGCAATGCAACACAGGAAAGACAAGTGGAGGCAGCAAGAATTGCTTCGCAGGTGGACGCTATGATTGTGATTGGCGGCAGGCATTCTTCCAACACCCAGAAGCTTTACGAGATATGCCTCAAGGAGTGTAAAGACACCTTTTACATTCAGACACTCGGCGATTTAGATCCTGACAGTGTATCTTCTGTGCGCAGCGTAGGTATTACAGCTGGGGCATCCACCCCAAGAAAAATTATTGAGGAGGTTCATACCAGAATGGCAGAGCAGAGTTTTGCAGAGTTATTAAAGGAAGAGGAAGAATCAACCAAACCAATACGTACAGGAGAGATAGTCACCGGTCAGGTCATCGAAGTCAGCAAAGATGAGATAATACTGAGTATTGCAGGTAATAAGTCCGAGGGAGTTATCACCCGTGACGAATACAGCAACGACAGCAACGTGGATTTGACCACAAAAGTACAGATTGGTGAAGAGATGGAGGCCAAGGTCATTAAGCTTAATGACGGCGTAGGCATGGTTTCCTTATCCTATAAGCGTATGGCAGCTGACAGAGGCAATAAGCGTCTGGAAGAGGCATTTGAGAACCAGGAGGTTCTGACAGCAAAGGTAGCACAGGTATTAGACGGCGGCTTAAGCGTTGAGGTTGAGGGCGCAAGGGTATTTATCCCGGCCAGCCTTGTATCTGACAGCTATGAGAAGGACCTGTCCAAGTATGCAGGACAGGATATTGATTTTGTTATCACAGAATTCAATCCTAAGAGAAGAAGAATCATCGGCGACAGGAAACAGCTTCTGGTTGCACAGAAGGCGAAGCTGAAAGAAGAACTGTTCGCAAGAATCCAGCCAGGCGATACCGTTGACGGAACCGTTAAGAACGTAACCGACTTCGGCGCATTCATTGATTTGGGCGGTGCAGACGGACTTCTTCATATTTCCGAGATGAGCTGGGGCCGTGTTGAGAATCCTAAGAAGGTATTCAAGGCAGGGGACCAGGTAAGGGTACTGATTAAGGATATCCAGGGAGAGAAAATTGCCCTGAGCCTTAAGTTCCCGGAGGCTAATCCATGGGTCAACGCAGCTGACAAGTATGCGGTTGGCAACGTGGTATACGGCCGTGTGGCACGTATGACTGATTTCGGCGCATTTGTAGAGCTGGAGCCAGGTGTGGACGCACTGCTTCATGTTTCCCAGATTTCCAGGGAGCATGTTGAAAAGCCTGCTGATGTTTTAAGAATTGGCCAGGAGATTGAGGCAAGAGTGGTAGACTTTAACGAGGCTGACCACAAGATCAGCTTAAGCATCAAGGCTATGCTGGCACCTGCTGCACAGGATGCGGATGTGGCTGACGTGGACATTGATGCCATGTCACAGTACACAGAAGAATAAGATTTGAATTCATGAGGACTGGTTATGGGCTTTGGCCCATAACCGGTTTTTTTGCTTAAATGCTGTTTGTCTCCAGAACGGCTTGTGAGGATGCATGGTTCCGTGCTATACTGGAACAAAAAAGAAAAGCGCTGGTCTGGCAGGCCGGAGCGTCTATTTCATGGCTGGGTTCAGAAGCAGGGATGCCTCGAATATTCCGTTGCTGTAATCGAATTTCAGTATGCCGTGATACCGTTCCACCAGATAACGCACAGAGGTAGTACCGGTGCCCATGTCCTCCCGTTTGGATGAAAGAAAACGTCCGTCCTTCATACGTATGAGATGGGAATAGGTGTTCTGTATGGACAGGGCAATCATGGATTCGCCGGCCTGTCCGATGTTGATGGTGATGGAGGGCGTTCCCTGGGTCTGCCTTTGGCATGCCTCCACTGCATTGGAGAGAAGGTTGCCCAGGATAGTGCAGAAGTCTATCTCCGGCACAGGAAGGCTCTGAGGCAGGCAAATGGAGGAGTTTACTGCGATACCCTGGGACTGGGCTGTTTGTATGTAGTAATTGAGCAGCGCGTTGGAGGAAGGATTCTGACAGTACTGGGTGGTGTCCAGGGTTGCATAGGTGCCCAGATAGTCATTTATGTATTCCAGGGCAAACTCTGTCTCCTTCTGCTCCAAAAGCCCCTTGAGCGTGATGAGATGATGGCGGTAATCGTGGCGCGCTTTTTTGAATTGTTCCAGATTATACTGGAGCGTGGCCATCTGGGATTTCTGGACACTGGCCAGCAGCCGGGTAGTCCGATACTGCTCCTTGGCCGCATAGCTTTCAGACAGCCGGGACAGAATCCTCAGACTCACATAGTGGACCGTGTAGATACAGGCAAACCAGCAGACAGCAAAAAAAATCATGTCAGGATGATGCTGAAGCATACGTGCGGGTGCCAGGGAACGGGATGCCAGGCGGAACATGATGAAAAAGAGCACCGGGATAGCGGCCAGATATTTCCAGACCGGAAGAAGCCGTGTGTATTCCACTGCTTTGGTCAGATATTTGTGCAGGATGTAATAGGCCACCCAGACCATGAGAAACAGAAAAATAAGATTGCTTAATAATTTGTCTCCTGTGATAAGGGAACTGCTCTTATTAAGGGAAGCAGAGGCATTGGACAGGTCCGCGCAGTATCCGGCGGTATCCGTGAAGTTCTTAAAAAGGAAAAGGGAATAGATATTCACAGGCCAGTCTGTGCGCACCATCCATTTACAGACAAGTATGTTGGTGGTCATGGTGGTGCAGGACCACGCCAGCTCCAGCCAGGGCCGGGACAGGAAAGGGCTGAAGCATGTAAGGCCTAAAAAGTATACAAAAAACAGGTATCCCATAAGAATACCTGTAGTTTTTGACATAGAGTACCGCCATTCCCTTCGGAATACCGCCAAAAAGGGAACGATAATGAATATGATTTCGGCCAAAATCACACTTATCAGCTGTATCTGTGCAAAGCTCATCCGATGCCTCCGTTTAACTTGGAGAACTGGTAATCTGCATACTGCTGGTGAATCTGCGACCGCATGGTCCTGGTAATAGGCAGATGCTCTCCGGTTGTCAAAATGAACTCTGATTTCTCCATAGAAAAAACCTTGTCCATATTGATGATGCAATTCCGGTAGCAGCATATGAACTGGGAGTATATAAGGAGCATACCGGAAAAATCTTCAAACCGCATGTAAGTGCGGACCGTCTTATCTGGAAGATGGATTTGTATGTAGTGGTTTGAATAATCGGTGTAAAGGATAGAGTCAATGGGAATCTTCTGCATGATGCGGCTTTCCTTTACCTCTATATAATGACTCTGCTTCCTGCGGGATACAGACAAAAAATACTCCATGGTCTGGCTGAACTTGTCGTAGCGGATAGGCTTTACCATGTAATCCAGAGCACGGACCTCATATCCCTTCAGGGCAAAATCGGTGCTGCTGGTGGTGAACACGATGGTACAGGAATCATCATCCCTGCGGACCCTTTCAGCGATTCTGATACCGGAGGTCTCATTCCGGAGAAAAATATCTATGAATATAAGGTCAAAGCTGCCTCTTTGCCAGCAGCGAAGGAAGTCGGCGGCGGTATTGAAGATGGTCGTCTGCTGGCAGGTATGTGTGTCGGAGCAATAGGTGGATATAAAGCCGGCTAACTGACGGGCCTCATCTATCGAGTCGTCGATGACTGCAATGTTCACGGTGCCCTTCCTTTCTTTATGTATGGTTACAGGGTAACAAAAGGTTTATAAATTATCCTGTAACGGTACGTTATGAAACAATCCATATAGGTTCAGTATAATATACAACAAATTAAATTGCAAGGGCAATTGGAATAAGTTGTAAGCGCGGTATAGGCAGGCCCCTGCCTGGGTATAATCCATTTGTACTTAATTTGTATCAGCAAGAAAGGAGCAAGAACCTACATGGGAAAGTCTAAGAAGAATGAGGCATTTGATCCTCATAATCTGAGTGCGCAGGACCAGCTTAAATTTGAGATTGCCCAGGAACTGGGGTTGGACGCAAAGGTCATAGAGGGAGGATGGAGGAGCCTGACAGCCAAGGAAAGCGGCAAGATAGGAGGCCTTATCACAAAGCGCAAACGGGAACTTAAGAAAGAGGCATTGCAGCAGGAATAATTTTCCGATATACTGTTTTATATCTGTAATCAGGAATAATACAAAGGAGACGGGAATGAAGATAGGTATGATTTGTTTTACGGCAAGAGGCACTGCAATATGCCGCCTTCTGTGCCGCCGGTTCAGGGATACAGGGACAGAGTGCACGGGATATGTGCCGCAGCGCTTCTGGAAGCCGGAATGGGAGGCGGAGGGAATCAAGCCTCAGGACAAGTCCCTTTCGGAATGGACCGGATCCATGTTTGGACAGAAGAGGGCGCTGGTGTTTATCGGGGCGGCCGGCATTGCAGTCAGGGCCATTGCGCCCTTTGTCCGGGATAAGATGACAGATCCCCCTGTGGTGGCGGTTGACGAAGCCGGGCATTTCTGCATTCCCCTGCTGTCAGGACATGTGGGAGGTGCAAATGAGCTGGCTGAAAGAATGGCGTGCTGGCTTCAGGGAATACCGGTCATAACCACTGCCACGGATATCAATGGCATCTTTGCGGTGGATGTCTTTGCGGCCCGAAGGGGCCTTTGTATAACAGACAGAAAAAAGGCCAAAGAAATTTCTGCCTGGCTGCTGGATGGCGGGAAGGTGGGATTTTTCTGCGATTCGGAGTGCCGCAGGGCGGAGGGCGCGTCTGGAGCCGGAACCACAAAAAACGGGAGTTCAGGCAGAGGAGCAGAGAACGTTGGGGATGGTACTGAGGGCATATGCAGGCATAATATATGTATGAACAGCGTGTGCAGGCATAACATATGGATCACATTCCGAAACAGTGAAAGGCCCTCCCTTTCTCCGGACAGGGAAGCGGTCTTTCTCCGCCTGGTTCCAAAGGTGGCAGTGGTAGGGGTGGGATGCAGGAAGGGAACCCCGCCGGATATCCTGGAAGGCTGTGTCCTGGAAGCGCTGGAAAGAGGAGGCATTGACCCGGCGGCGGTAAAGGCATTATCCACCATAGACATAAAGGCAGGGGAAGAGGCGGTAACCAGGCTGGCCCGCAGGTACGGGTGGGAGCTGCGTACATTTACAACCAGGGAGCTGCTGGCTGTGGAAGGAGAGTTTCAGGAATCTGATTTTGTAAGATCCGCAGTGGGTGTGGGCAATGTCTGCGAAAGGTCCTGTACAGCCAGGGGAGGAAGACTTTTAATACATAAGCAGGCCGGAAAAGGGGTGACGGTGGCGGCAGCCATAGAGCCGGTTGCAGGGAAATTAGACATTGAGAAATGCAGTTGGATATGATATACTTTTCCATAGTTTAAAAGTCAGATGTTGGACAGCAGGTGAGACTATGGGAGATTCGTACATCTATAAGAATCAGAAAAAATTGAGATGGGGATACACCACAGGTACTTGTGCGGCAGCGGCTTCCTTGGCAGCTGCCGTTATGTTGTTGCGGGGCAGGAGAATGGAGCAGGTGTCCCTAACAACGCCAAAGGGAGTCCGGCTGGACCTGGAGGTGGAGGAAATGGAGACGGGGAAGAACTGTGTCTGCTGCGGTGTCAGAAAGGATGCAGGTGACGACCCGGATGTGACGGACGGGCTTATGGTGTATTCACAGGTCCGGCTGCCGGATGCGGACAGCGGCGGCGCCGGAGATGCGAGAGAGGCCGGAGATGCGAGAGAGGCCGGAGATGCGAGAGAGGCCGGAGATAACACAGAGGCCGGAGATGACAGAAATGCCTGTGGGGATTATGTGTATGAGAAAGACGGATTGCGGCTGATTTTATCCGGAGGAGTGGGAGTGGGAAGGGTAACCCAGTGCGGTTTGAGCTGCGAAGTGGGAAAAGCTGCCATTAACCCGGTCCCCAGGCAGATGATATTTGAACAGGTGGCCGGTGTGTGCCGGGAATCTGGTTTTAAGGGAGTGCTTTCCATTGAAATCCGTGTGCCGGAAGCCCTGAAGGTGGCGGATAAGACCTTTAACAGCCGTTTGGGAATCCAGGGAGGTATATCCATACTGGGGACCAGCGGAATGGTGGAGCCCATGAGCGAGACAGCCCTCCTTGATACCATCCGGCTGGAACTGAGACAGAGGATCCGAAAAGGGGAGAAGAACCTTCTGGTGACACCGGGAAATTACGGTGAGAACTTTGTGGGCACTGTACTTGGCCTGGGCCTTGGACAGGCCGTGAAATGCAGTAATTTTATAGGCAGTACCATTGACACGGCAGTGGAAGAAGGGGCTGAGTCCATTCTGCTAATAGGCCATGGAGGAAAGCTAATCAAGCTGGCAGCCGGTATTATGAATACCCATTCCTCCTGGGCAGACGGGAGAATGGAAATCCTGGCAGCCCACGGAGCTGCCTGCGGCGCAAAAAGAGAGCTGGTGGAACAGATTATGGAAGCAGTGACCGTGGACGAGGGGCTGCGCCTATTAGAAACAGAGGATGGCCTGCGTGAGCAGGTGATGAAGCGGGTGATGGCCCGGCTGGAACAGCATGTGAAACAGCGGGCCGGCGGACGTCTGAGGGCAGAGGTTATTGTATTTACCAATGAGCGCGGGATACTTGGGGCAACCACCGGCGCAGATGATATGTTATTGTACTTTACGAACAGATTAAGAAATAGATGAAAGGCGGAGCAAGATGATACATATAGTAGGAGCAGGTCCGGGGGCGGTTGATTTGATTACGGTCCGCGGACAGAAACTTTTGTCAGAGGCAGATGTGGTCATCTATGCGGGTTCCCTGGTCAGCCGTGATCTTCTGGGCTGGGCCAGGCAGGATGCAAGGATTTATGACAGTGCCTCCATGGACCTGGAGCAGGTTATGGAAGTGATGGAACAGGCGGAACGGGACGGTCTTACAACGGTGCGCCTTCATACCGGGGATCCCTGCCTCTACGGTGCCATACGGGAACAGATGGACGGACTGGACGCCAGGGGGATAAAATATGACATATGCCCCGGGGTCAGTTCTTTCTGCGGAGCCGCCGCAGCCCTTGGAATGGAATATACCCTGCCCGGTATCAGCCAGAGTGTGGTAATAACCAGAATGGCCGGGAGAACACCGGTGCCGGAGCGTGAATCCATAGGGAAATTTGCTGCCCACGGCAGCACCATGGTGATATTCCTGAGCGCAGGCATGACGGGAGAGCTGTCAGAGGAGCTGGTAAAGGGCGGATATCCGGGAGATACCCCCGCAGCCATTGTATATAAGGCGACCTGGCCGGATGAGAAGGTGGTCCGGTGTACGGTAGCCACATTAGAGGAGACAGCAGACAGGGAGGGCATTCATAAGACCGCCCTTATTGTGGTGGGGAATACTGTGGCCCAGACAGGTTATGAGCGCTCAAAGCTTTACGACCCCGCCTTTACCACCGGATTTCGTGCGGGCCGGGAAAGCGTCCCGGGGAAACTGGAGCCGGGAACACTCTATGTGGTGGGAATGGGACCCGGAGAAAAAAAGCAGATGACAGGACAGGCGCTGGAAGTGATGGGCCGTTGCCAGGTCATAGCCGGTTATACGGTCTATGTGGACCTGGTAAGGGGATTGTTCCCCCAGAAGGAGTTCCTGACCACCGCCATGACCAGGGAAGAGGAACGGTGCCGGAAGGCGTTTGAATGCTGCATGGAGGGAAAGAATACAGCCATGATTTGCAGCGGGGACGCGGGGGTCTATGGAATGGCGGGCCTTATACTGGAGCTGGCTCAGCAGTACCCCGGCGTCAGAGTCAGGATTGTGCCGGGAATTACGGCTGCCTGCGCAGGGGCAGCTGTTTTGGGAGCACCGCTGATGCACGATTTTGCTGTCATCAGCTTAAGCGACCGGCTCACACCCCTGGAAGACATATGGAACCGGGTAGAGGCAGCGGCCCAGGCTGATTTTGTCATATGCCTGTACAATCCGGCCAGCAAGGGACGGCCTGATTTTTTCCGGCAGGCGTGCAGCCGGATTCTAAAGTACAGGGCAGAGGATACCGTGTGCGGGCTGGCTGTGAACATTGGCAGGGAAGGGGAAGAAATGGAGGTCCTGACCCTGGAGGAGCTGAAGGATCGCCGGGTGGACATGTTTACCACGGTTTATATCGGCAATTCCCATACCAGGCAGATTGGCCCCTATATGGTAACGCCCAGAGGTTACAGGTATGAAGGAAATTAAGAAGAGTGTCATACTGTTTGCCGGGACCACGGAGGGAAGGCTGCTGGCGGAATATCTTCAGGAGCTTGACCAGCCCTTTGTAATCTGCGTGGCTACCGGATATGGAAGGGATTTGCTGGAGGATATAAGCAGGCCGGACGAGAACGGATGTATGGAGATACGCCAGGGGCGCCTGGATGTCACGGAAATGGAACGTATGTTTGATGAACTGCGGCCGGAACTGGTCATTGACGCCACCCATCCATATGCGGTGGCAGTAACCCAGAACATAAAAATGGCCTGTTCCAAACGAAAGGGCCTGCGGCTTTTAAGGTGCCTGCGTGAACCGGGGGCCGGGGACAACCGGCCGGGAGTCATCCATATGCCGGATGTGGAGGCAGCCGCTGCATGGCTGTCCTCTGTGGAGGGAAATATTCTGGTGACCACAGGCAGCAAGGAGCTGGCTATCTACACAAGGATAAGGGATTATGATCAGAGAGTGTATGCCAGGATCCTGCCCTCGGCGGAGGCCGTGGCCCAGTGCAGGAGTCTGGGCTTTGAGGGCCGCCATATCATTGCCATGCAGGGACCATTTTCAGAGGAAATGAATCTGGTACAGCTCAGGGAATACGGATGTGCGTATCTGGTGACCAAGGATGGGGGCGCAGCAGGAGGCTTTTCAGAAAAGATAAAGGCAGCCCACAGGGCCGGGGCAGCGGCAGTGGTGATTGACCGGCCGGGCAGCGGGGAAGGCATATCCCTGGATGATATAAAGGGACAGCTAAAGGAGTGGATGGACCATGAAAAGAAAGGAAGCATATATGGATGATTTAAGGCCAATTGTATATCTGGTGGGCATAGGAATGGGGGGCGAGGACCAGCTGACGGGCCGGGCAATGGATTGCCTGGAGGCGGCCCAGGTAGTGATGGGGGCGGACCGGATGCTGGACAGCGTCAGCGCGTACACCGATAAGAAACGGGTATTTTCAGCCTATAAGCCCAGTGAGATGGTACAGTGGCTGGGCAGCTTCCGGTGGGACGAGGCAGCCCTGGTGCTGTCAGGAGATACGGGCTTTTACAGCGGAGCTGAGGCGGCGGCCAAGGCATTTTTGCGGGAAGGATGGGATGTGGAATTTGTTCCGGGTGTATCCAGCCTGTCCTATTTCTGCGCCAGGTTGGGAAAGAGCTGGCAGAATGTCCATCCGGTCAGCAGCCATGGAAGGGATTGTGATGTGGTGGCCTATATCCGCAGCTTCAAGAGCTGTTTTATTCTGCTGGGCGGAGCCGGCAGCGTGCCGGATTTGTGCCGTCAGCTGGTCAGCAGCGGAATGAGCAGCGTGACTTTATGGGCCGGAGAAAATTTTTCATACGAGGACGAACGCATTGCCTGGCAGATGACGCCTGCTGAGCTTCTGATGGAGGATGAGCGCCTTCCCTTTGGCAGTCTGGCTTGTGTTTTGGTGGAGAATACAGAGGCAGCGGAAGGACAGCTTTATCCGCAGCCCGGCCCCCAGGATGAGGACTATATCAGGGGGCAGGTGCCTATGACCAAAAAGGAGGTACGGAGGATATCACTGGATAAGCTGTGTATCGGCTCCCAGGCCGTGTGTTATGATATCGGGGCCGGCACCGGCTCTGTGGCGGTGGAGATGGGAATGGAGATACGCAAGTGGGGCGGCAGCGGCCAGGTGTATGCCATTGAGCGGAACCGGGAAGCCCTGCAGCTGATTGAATCCAACTGCCAGAAGTTCCACGGAAGCTGGATGGGATTTCACATTGTGGAAGGCGAGGCGCCTGAGGCTATGAAGGGGCTGGAACCACCCACTCATGCATTCATCGGAGGAAGCGGAGGTCACATGCGTGAAATCGTGGCAGCTCTCCTTGACGCCAATCCCCATGTGAGAATTGTGGCTAATGCCATTACACTGGAGACTGTTGGTGAAATTTTGGCGTGTATGAAGGAATTCGGATTCGCCACAGGAGAGATAACCCAGGTATGGGCAGCTCCTGTGGATACGGTGGGAAGCTACCATATGCCAAAAGCGCAGAACCCGGTGTATGTGGCGGTTATGCAGGACCCAAAAGACGATGAGGGAGAGATACAATGGCAGGAGTTATGATAGCGGCTCCGGGAAGCGGCAGCGGGAAGACGATGGTAACCTGCGGCCTGCTGACCCTCCTTAAGAGGAAGGGATATAATCCGGCTGCGTTTAAGTGCGGACCGGACTACATTGACGGCCTGTTCCACCGCAGGGTTCTGGGAGTGGAAAATGGAAACCTGGACAGCTTTTTTGAGACCGGGACACATATGAGACAGAAGCTGTCCCGGAGCATGGAACGCCATTTTGTAGTGGCGGAAGGGGTCATGGGATATTTTGACGGCCTTGGGGGCGTGTCTGTTCAGGGGAGTTCTTTTGAGATTGGAAGTATTCTTGGTCTGCCTGCCATTCTGGTGGTGGATGGAAGAGGAGCCAGCTTATCGCTGATGGCATTGATTCAGGGATTTTTGGAGTATGATGCCATGCTGGAGGGAAAAGGCGAGAAAAAAACTCACGATAAAACTGACTGTGATGCTGAATGTGCGGCTGGCATGCAATACGAAGAATGCAGGAAGAGAAGATGGAAAGAGAATGAGGGAAATTATCGCGAGAAAAAATCTCATACATCCAATGGACTGCATGGGTGTGTTTGCGGAAACACAGACTGCCATGAGAGCAAGGGTAAAAAAAATAACAACATAAGGGGAATCTTTTTCAACCGCATGTCCCCCATGATATATAACCGTATAAAACCTATGGTGGAGGAATTGTTTCGGATTCCGGTCATTGGATATTTACCTGAACTGAACTTCCTTCATGTGGGAAGCCGTCATCTGGGACTGGTGCTTCCGGATGAGATAGATGGAATCAGGCAGCAGCTGGAACAGCTGGCGGACCGGATGGATGAAAATTTGGAGTGGGAACCGCTATTGAAGATTGCTGCTGAGGCAGGCGGACGGGACAGGGAGGTACCGGTCCGGGAAGAAGCAGGAGCCGGGCAGCAAACGGGGAATGTAGCGGGAATTAAGCCGGGAAACAAGCTGGGAAACGAGCCGGGAAACATACTGCATTTCCGCCTGGGGATTGCCAGGGATGAGGCATTCTGTTTTTATTATGAGGACAACCTGAGGGCTATGGAACAGGCCGGGGCCCGGCTTGTGTATTTTAGTCTGCTCCATCAGGAGAAACTGCCGGATGGGCTGGACGGGCTGATTTTAGGAGGCGGTTATCCTGAAAACCACGGGGAGGCCCTGGCGGCGAACAGGACCATGCGGGATTCGGTGGCTGCGGCTGCCGCGTCCGGGATGCCCATTCTGGCAGAGTGCGGGGGATACCTCTATCTGCTGGACAGTCTGGAGGGAGCCGACGGAACGGTTTATCCCATGGCAGGGGTCTTGAAGGGCCACGGATACAGGGCCGGGAAAACCGGCAGGTTTGGATACATAACCCTGGGGCCCAACCGCTGCCTTCCCTATCTCCGGGAAGGGGAGGAGATAAAAGGCCATGAATTTCATTACTGGGACTGCGATTGTGGGGAGGATGAATTTTGTATGACGGCTGCCAAGCCAAAGGGCGGCCGCAGCTGGCCCTGTATGAGAACAGCAAAACAGGTGATGGCAGGATTCCCCCACCTCTATTATCCTTCCTGCCCCGGACTGGTCCGGCGGTTTGCCGGACAGTGCGTGGAATACGGACAGAGACATGACCGGAAACATGACAGACAAGAGCGTAACGGACAAGAACATGACGGAGAGGAACATGAGCTATGACATTGAAGGAAGCGATGAACAGCATTAAGCCGGCCCGCCAGGCACTCAGGCAGCAGGCAAAGCAGCGCTGGGACCAGGTGGCCAAACCTCTGGGAAGCCTGGGAGTCCTGGAGGAGGATATCATACGCATTGCCGCTGCTTCCGGCAGCCTGGCAGTCAGCCTGCGTCCCAGGGCTATTGTGGTCATGTGTGGGGATAATGGCGTTGTAAAGGAAGGGGTGACCCAGACAGGACAGGAGGTCACCGCCATTGTGGCAGGAAACATGGCCCGGGGAAATTCATGTGTCTGCCTTATGGCCCGCCAGGCAGGGGCCGACGTGATTCCTGTGGATGTGGGTATGGCCTGCCGCGACGCGGTTCCCGGCGTGGTGAACCGGAAAGTGGCATATGGGACAAAGGATTTCCTGGAGGAACCTGCCATGACCATGGAGGAGACAGTGAGGGCCATGGAGGCAGGTGCAGATATGGCCGTGGAACTGAAGGAAAGGGGATATGTGCTGGCTGGCTCCGGGGAAATGGGAATCGGCAATACCACTACCAGCAGCGCCCTGCTTTCCGTGCTTCTTAATATGGACCCGGAACTGGTGACGGGCCGGGGGGCTGGTCTGACCACTGCCGGCTACAACCGCAAGGTGCAGGTCATAAGGGAAGGCATCCGTATCCGCAAGCCGTCCGGGGAGGACCCGGTGGACGCGCTGTCCAAAGTGGGCGGACTGGATTTGGCGGCCCTGACCGGCTTTTACATTGGATGCGCGGCCTGCGGCCTGCCGGTGGTGCTGGACGGACTCATAACAGGGGCAGCCGCTCTGGCGGCCGTCAGAATCAGCCCGGATGTAAAAGGATATCTGCTGGCCTCCCACGTTTCAGCCGAGCCTGCCGGGGCAATGGTTCTGGATGCTCTTGGCCTTAAACCTGCTATTTCTGCGGGAATGTGTCTGGGGGAGGGCACCGGCGCAGCGGCCCTGTTTCCGCTTTTGGATATGGCGGCGGCTGTGTACACGCAGATGAGCAGCTTTGATGACATCCATGTGGATGCGTATGAGCATCTTCTGTAATTGGGATGTAAGGAATTTGGATGAACATGACGACACGATAATAGGAGACCTGGAATGATTACTCTGGTGACAGGCGGAAGCGGCAGCGGAAAATCAGAATACGCGGAAGGGCTTATTCTGGACTCCCCCTGTTCCCGCCGTTTTTATGTGGCTACCATGATTGCATATGGAAAAGAGGGACGGGATAAGGTAGAGCGCCACCGTGTGCTCCGAAAGGGAAAGGGATTCATCACCATAGAAAAGCCCCGGAATGTGGGAGAAGTGATGGTTGGAGAGTATGAGACCGGTTTAAGCCCCTTATCCCGGACCGGCCGTGCTCTTTTGCTGGAGTGCGTATCCAACCTGGCGGCCAATGAGATGTTTAAGGAGGGGATAGGGAAAACGGAAGCAGGAGAGCAGCAGGGCGGTCCAATCCAATGCCTGTCCCATAAGATTGCGGAGGATATCATTTCCCTGGCCGGACAGGTTCAGGATATGGTGATTGTCACCAATGAAGTGGATCGGGATGGAATCTGTTACGAACCTGAGACAATGGAGTATATCCGTCTCATGGGCTGCCTGAATCAGAAGCTGGCATCTGCCGCGGACCGGGTGGTGGAGGTGGTTTACGGCATTCCCGTGCTCTTAAAGCCCTCCGCCCTGGGACCGGCAGCAATTGGGGCTGACTTTAAAAGAAGGGAGTGTCAGGGAGAATGAACGGACTTTATTCCTGCATCATAGCAATTTCCATGTATTCCAAGATACCTATGCCCAACGTGGAGTGGAGTGAAGACCGCATGCGCTATGTCATGTGCTTTTTTCCTCTGGTGGGGATTGTCCAGGGAGCGGCCCTGGGCCTTTGGCTCCATTTTGCCCTGGATGTGCTGAATCTGTCCGTGGGTGCTGCGGCTCTTACAGGGGCAGCCATTCCCCTGCTGGTAACCGGAGGAATTCACATGGACGGTTTTCTGGATACCATGGATGCCATTCATTCCTATGGCGACAGAAGCAGAAAGCTGGAAATTTTAAAAGACCCCCATCTGGGAGCCTTTGCAGTCATTTCCTTCGGCGTTTATATGATGCTTTATCTGGGCGTTTTCCATGAATACCTGTCCCTTGTCCTGAGGGAGGACAGGGGGGACAGATATTTTCTTTATGCGGTTCCCTGTCTTGTGTTTGTGATGGAGCGGGCCTTCAGCGGCCTCTCCGTGGTCACGTTTCCACAGGCCAAGAAGAAGGGACTGGCAGCCGGATTTGGCGGGGCAGCCAGGAAAAGGACGGATTCCCTGGTGCTGCTTCTGTGGATGCTTGTTTGCCTGGCAGCAGGTGCGGCAGCCGCTAAGGTGGGATGCCACGGGGCAGGCATGCTGGCAGGAGTCCTGCTTATGACCCACCTGGCTGTGTTCATATGGTATTACAGGATGTCCGTGAAACAGTTTGGCGGGGTGACAGGAGATTTAGCCGGATGCTTTTTGCAGGTTTGCGAACTGGCCGGCCTGGCAGCGGCCGCAGTCCTTTTAAAAGCGGGCTTGATGGGAGGAATGTAGGAATGATCTTGGTGACAGGAGGAAGCTTCCAGGGCAAGAGGGTGTTTGTCAGACAGTACCTGGGGGAACAGAATGCAGATGGAACTGTCTGGACAGAGGGAGCAGAGGCCTCCTGGGAGGAATTTATGGACGGCAGGTTCTGCCGTGATTTCCAGCTCTTTGTCAGGCGGGTAATGGAGGGGAGTGCAGGCCCTTCCTTCCGTGAACAGAAGGGACCGGCCATGGACCAGATTCTTGAACAGCTTCTGGAGGAGCTGCTGGCCGGACCAAAGGACCGTGTTTTGGTGACAGATGAGATAGGTTGCGGCATCGTGCCTGCAGATGCCTTTGAACGCCTGTACCGGGAGGAGACAGGGCGGCTCTGCTGCCGGATTGCCGGGGAGGCGGATGAAGTGTGGCGGGTGTGCTGCGGGACAGGGATACGGATTAAATAACGAGGAAGGTAGACATGGACATTACGTGGCTGGATATATGGAAATTTCACGGTGCGGCATTGTTGGCGGGATGTGTGATTGACTGGATCATAGGAGACCCCATATGGCTTCCCCATCCGGTGCGCCTTATGGGAACCATGATTGCAGGGACGGAATCACGGCTCAGAAAATGGACAGAGGGGACGGGAAGGAAAGGGCAGTCCCGGGCAGGGGTCATCCTCGCTGTATTCATGTGTATCATATGGTGGTGTGTTCCATGGGCAATCGTTCACGGGGCAGAGCATCTATGGCTGTCCGGGGCCTGGGCGGTTCTTCTTCTGGCAGAGGGGTTCCTGTGCAGTCTCATGCTGGCAGCCAGGGGACTGTATACAGAAAGCATGAAGGTGTGCCGCAGCCTGGAGGAAGGCAGCACCGAGGAGGCCAGATATAATGTATCCATGATTGTGGGAAGGGATACCGCAGCGCTGGATGAGGGCGGAATCGCCAGGGCAGCCGTGGAGACCGTGGCTGAAAATGCCTCTGACGGTGTCATTGCCCCCTTTTTGTTCATGGCACTTCTGGGGCCGGCAGGAGGCACGCTGTACAAGGCCGTCAACACCATGGATTCCATGGTGGGATACAAAAATGACAGATACATGTACTTTGGCCGCTGTGCAGCCAGGCTGGACGATCTGCTTAATCTGGCGCCGGCCAGGCTGACCGGAATCCTTATGGTTCTGGGGGCATGGGTTCTGCCGGGCATGGACGGGGCTCATGCCTTTAAGGTGTTCCTTCGGGACAGGAAACGCCATGCCAGCCCTAATTCCGCCCACGGCGAGGCCGCCTGTGCAGGCGCCCTTCATCTTCGCCTGGCCGGTGACGCCTGGTACTTCGGAATTCTTCATAAAAAGCCGTATATCGGGGATGATGACAGGCAAATCCAACCGGCGGACATAAGGCGTGCCAACCGTCTTATGTTTTTTGCGGAGGGGATGATGGTCCTTGGGCTGGCTGTGCTTATTATGATTTTGTGATACCATTCTGGTTTTGCCAAAACAGCCGGCGGGGGTAGAAAAGGATAGCTGTAAAAAAGATATATGGAGGTTATTATGGAATATCAACACGGCGGTGACATATACAGCCAGGACATACAGATGGATTATTCTGCCAATATCAATCCCCTCGGCATGCCGGAGGCGGTCAGGCAGGCTCTGAGGGACTGCCTGGAGAGGGAGGTATGCAGCCTGTACCCGGACAGCCGGTGTGAAAGGCTGAGACAGGCCCTGGGCAGGCATCACGGGGTGGAGGATAAATGGATTATCTGCGGCAACGGGGCAGCTGATTTGATATTCGGACTGGCAGCTGCGCTGCGCCCTGTACGCGGTCTGGTGACTGCTCCCGCCTTCTCTGAGTATGAGCAGGCATTGAGGTCGGTGGGATGCAGGACCGACTATTATTATCTCAGGGAAGACAGGGGGTTTGCTCTGGACGCGGCAGGGATGTGCGGCTGTGTCCGGGCGGCGGCAGAGAGGGGCGAGCCCTACGATGTGGTGTTCCTCTGCAATCCCAACAATCCCACGGGGATACCCGTTAAAAAGGAAGAGGTTAAGCAGCTGGCAGATACTTGTGAGCGGCTGGGGGCTTACCTGGCAGTGGATGAATGCTTCTGCGATTTTCTGGATAATTCAGAATTATATTCTGTCATACCTGACCTGGCCCGGTTTACGCATCTGTTTGTCCTTAAGGCATTTACAAAGCTGTATGCCATGGCCGGGCTGCGGCTGGGCTACGGCCTTTGCAGCGACAGCGGCCTTCTGGAGCGGCTTCAGGCAGTACGCCAGCCCTGGTCCGTGTCCGGCCCGGCCCAGTGTGCCGGCGTGGCGGCCCTTGGAGAGACGGATTTTGCGGAGCACACCAGAGCGGTGCTTAAGGGTGAGCGGGAGAGGCTTTCTGCCGCCCTCCATGACCTGGGCTTTCAGGTATATCCATCCCAGGCCAATTATCTGTTCTTTCGGGACCGGGAAGAGGACGGAATCCTGGAAAAAGGCCGGCTTTACCAGGAGCTGCTGGGCCGGCGCATCCTAATCCGCAGCTGTGCCAATTATCCGGGGCTGGACTCATCCTTTTACCGTATCTGTGTTAAGCTGAGGCAGGACAATGAACAGCTCATCCGGGAAATGGCCCGGGTGCTTGAGAGGAGGAAACCATGTCCCAACATACAAAGTCAATCATGATTCAGGGAACCATGTCCAATGCGGGAAAGAGCATCCTGGCAGCCGGGCTGTGCCGTATTTTTCACCAGGACGGCTACAGGACAGCGCCTTTTAAATCCCAGAACATGGCCCTTAATTCCTACATAACTCCGGAAGGGCTGGAGATGGGACGGGCCCAGGCCGTACAGGCGGAGGCGGCGGGAATTGTCCCTAATGCGGATATGAATCCCATTCTTTTAAAACCCACCACAGATGTGGGAAGCCAGGTTATCGTCCATGGAATTTCCAGGGGCAATATGAAGGCCAGGGATTATTTTGCCTGTAAGAAATCCCTGGTGCCGGATATTATGGCCTCCTACCGGCGGCTGGAGGAGCAGTACGATGTCATTGTCATAGAGGGCGCCGGAAGTCCGGCCGAGATTAACCTGAAATCCGATGATATCGTGAACATGGGCATGGCGGACATGGCGGACGCCCCGGTGCTTCTGGTGGGGGACATTGACAGGGGAGGTGTTTTTGCACAGCTCTACGGTACAGTGGCCCTGCTGACAGAGGAGGAGAGAAAGCGGGTAAAGGGATTAATCATCAACAAATTCAGAGGCGACAGGTCCATACTGTCTCCCGGGATTTCCATGCTGGAGGATCTGTGCGGTATACCGGTGGTGGGAGTGATACCCTATATGGATGTGGATATCGAGGATGAGGACAGCCTGAGCAGCCGCCTGGAGACAGGAAAAGGCAAAGCACCTGCTGCGGTGGATTTGGCTGTGATCCGCTTTCCGCGCATCTCTAATTTTACGGATTTTAATGTGTTTTCAGGAATCCCCGGGGTGTCGCTGCGCTATGTGACAAGGGCTTGTGACCTTGGAACCCCCGACATGGTCATCCTTCCCGGCACCAAGAATACCATTCATGACCTGCTGTGGATGCGTCAGAACGGTCTGGAGGCGGCAATCCTTAAGCTGGCGGACCGTCAGGTGCCGGTGTGGGGAATCTGCGGCGGCTACCAGATGATGGGAGAGGTGCTGGTGGACGAAAAAGGGGTGGAGTCGGACCTCCCTTCACGGACATCCGGAATGGGCCTTCTTCCCCTTAAAACGGAGTTTGAGAAAGAAAAGATAAGGACCCAGGTGGAAGGCGCGTTCGGCCAGCTGGACGGCTGCCTTGGCGGGTTGTCCGGAAAATCCATTGAGGGATATGAAATCCACATGGGCCGCACGTACATTGACCGGGAAGAGGGGGCTGCGGATACAGCCAGAATCGTTTCCTGGCGCAGGGAACCGGAAATATGCCGCCCCATGGACTATGTGATGGAAATGGGAAAGGACAGGCTTTTATCCAGAAAGGCCAGAATGGACGGGTGGAACAGGGGAAATATCTACGGCACCTATGTCCACGGAATCTTTAACTTCTCCAACCAGGATAAGTTCCGCCCCAGCCAGGGTGACATCATCATCTACAACGGCGCCCGCTGCTACCTGTTCACAGGACTGACCAGCGTTGGCTCTGATGAATCCGCCATCGGCTTTATATTGGTGGACATGGTGACAAAGGAATCCAACATTTACCAGATGAGCGGCGCCACGGAAACAGCTGCCCAGAGTTCTGCCGAAGGAAAGGTACAGCAGTTCGGTTACCGCGCCTCCTTCCCCATGATCATCAATCTGGACGGGCAGGCCACTTACTTCATGACGCTTAAGGATAATGCAGGGCTGATCAAGCAATACGCATTTGTTTCCGTTTCCAACTACACCAATGTGGGAACCGGTGAAACCATTGACAGCGCCCTGCGCAACTACCGCCAGGTACAGGGCACGGTGAACAGCAACATCTCCGCAGGCCAGGCCACCACCACGGCCAAAGGAACGGTCCTGAGGATTGCCAGTGAGACAATGGAAAACACCATCACTTACAAGATCATCCTGGAAGAGCAGAAGGACCACATCTTTACCGTGTCCTATGAGCTCAGCAGTGAACTGGCCCTGACCCAGCCAGGGGACAGGGTGTCCATGGATTATATGGAGGACCCCACCGGGGTTTGCCCGGCGCTCTCCTTTGATAATCTGGAGTTCACGCAGAAAGGGTCCGGCTCCTGATCATGTCCGCATAGGACGGAATAAAACAAAAGACATCTGTGCTAAATATGGATGGGGCTATCACAACAACCCTATCCATATCAAACATCAGATGCCTTCACTAAAAACACCTCTGCCTTATATCTTCCATTCTCAACCGCTTCCTCATGGGTATCGAAATAAATATCTATTACATGCCCGGTAATACAGGCGCCGGTATCTTCCACCGTATAAACCGTCTCCCCAATCCTGATCCTGCTTCCCAAAGGAAATATATCCAAATCAGCCGCCGCCGTATGCCCTGGCCTTGGGACTGTTCCTGAAAAGGTTAATTGGTTGTCCCCGGTACATAGTTCACAGCTGCAATAACCGGTGATTTCAAACATGCCGCAGGATTCCCCCAATTCTTCCTGTGAACCGTCCGGCATGGCATGGCCCGTTCCTTCCCTCTCCTCCTTATCCTCCGGTTCTTCCATCCCCTCAGATACTTCCTGTATCACAATTATGCCAGGCGCTTCAACGGAATGGTCCCCTTCTCCTGAACGGACCTCTATCTCCCCGGCACATGGTCTGGCGTAAGCGTTGGAAAGATCCGGCCCTGGCAGCAGCACTGATATCACAGCCAGGATTAATATGGCATTTCTTATATTCCTCCGGCACATACAAT
>ENA-OWPD01000833-OWPD01000833.1-human-gut-metagenome-genome-assembly--contig:-NODE-833-length-30454-cov-4.303760_pt1 | contig 30454 bp, 27 predicted proteins | sample MGYA00248262_ERZ651842 | MGnify/ENA primary metagenome ERZ651842 (study PRJEB26924, sample SAMEA4378253) | human gut metagenome | biome: human gut; feature: human-associated habitat; material: faeces... | reverse complement strand
ATCCATGTGCACCTAATTCAATTTTTTATGTGTCCAGAATTCTGGGTACATATCACGCCGGGCTCCGTTTTTTGTCCGCCCGGCTCAGGGGATCACCAGCCAGGCTACCCGCTGGGCGTTGTCGGAGGGCCAGTTGTCATAGGCCGCGCTCATGGAGACCTGCCAGGCATCCTCAAACACAGCGTAGCAGGCGGCCAGCTTCCCGTCCTGGGCGGCGGGGGCTTCAAGCATCTCCACCGGCTGTCCGTCTACCAGAGCGGTGGTGCTGCCCGGCGTCAGAATGATGGTGACGCCCCGGTAGGTCATGGCGGCGGTCTGGGCCTCGTTGCTCCATACGCAGTCCACCCCCAGCCCTTCACACAGGGCCCGGACGGGGACGCTGTAGCTGCCGCCCTCCGACAGGCGGTCCATCAACGGGATCTGGAAGGGATAGAGGGCGGGATCTATCTCTACAGGCTCTGGTCTGCCGCCGTCCAGGGGATAGGCCATGCCGTTGAACACTACCGCATCCACCTGGGAGAGCTCCAGCACAGAGCGGAGCGGATGGGCGTAGTCGCAATGGATTGTGCCTCGATCGTTCCAGGAGGTGGGGCCAAGCAAATTGTCGCCCACGATCTGCCCCCAGCCGCACAGGGAGCCGTCGGTCATGCGGAAGAAAAGCAGGGGGAAAGCGTCGCCGTCCGCGTCGGCAAAGGAGTATTCCATCTGAATGGAGAGAGGAGACAGACTCACGGTTTCCAGGGTAACAGGGGCACCACCCTCAATGTGATCAAAGGTGCCGGAACCGGTACCCTCAGCATTAACCTCCACGGTAACAGGCTCTACCAGTTCCACGGGAATCTCCACGTAGGAGCCCTCCTTCATAAGGCCCAGCCGGAGCTGCACGGCGTAGACGGCGGCATTCAGCTCATCGACTCTCATACTGTAGGTGCGGGAGGTCTCCGTGCGCAGCGCCTCCTTTTCCCCATAGCTGAATCCACCTGCCACGGGCATCTCGACGGCAGGGCCGTTTCCGGTAGGAGTGGGCTCCGGCTTGACGGCCTCGTTCTCCAGAGCACGGACAGAGAAGGTGTCCATGTTCTCGAAGTCATCCGCCATGAGGGCGGCTGCTGCCGCGTCATTTTTGGCCTCAATGGTGACCAGCAGATAGGCGGAGCTGGTGTCCGCCACCGAGCTGATCACCGACAGGGTGTAGTTGTCGTCACGGATGGAATATGTCTCATGGCTTACGTAGTCCTCAACCGGGGTATTGTCCCCCTCAAAGTAGAAGTCCAGCACGTTCCACCGGCTGGCTACGGCCAGGGCGGAGCCGGCCAGCAGGGCCGCGATGGCGGCCGCCGCCGCGGCAAATCGGAGTTTCTGTCTCATATAGGCTCTCCTTTCCGAGGGGACGGCGTTCAGCGCGGCGTTGACCCGCCGCTTGACCGCCGCCGGGTCGGCCTGGGGACAGGGCACGCCCACCGGTACTGCGCCGTCCCACAGCTCCTGCATCCGGTCTCTCACGCCTCCACCCCTCCTTTCGTCAATGTATCCCGCAGGGTCTTCCGCCCCCGGAACAGCCGCTGCTTGGCGGCGGTCTGGGTCAGGCCCAGGGCACGGGCGATGTCCTTGAGCTTGTCGCCGCAGTAGTAATAGCGCAGGAACAGGGTGCGGTCGGGCTCGTCCAGCCCCTCCACCGCGTCCCACAGCCGGGCCGCCCACTCCCGCCGCTCCGCCTCGGCCTGGGGGTCCGCGCCGCCGGGGGCGGCGGTGTCCTCCGGCAGGGGGGCGGCCTCTTTGTGGGTGCGCAGCCAGTCCGCCGCCCTGTTCCGGGCCACCGCCCCCAGCCAGGGCCGCAGGCCCTGCTCCGGGTTCAGCTCCCCGGCGTGGGCCCACAGGGCCAGGAATACGTCGGCGGTCAGCTCCTCCACGTCCTCCCGGGCGCCCTGCCCGGCCAGCACCCGCACCACGACGGCGCTCACATAGGGGGTGAAGCGGTCGATGGCCCGCTCCAGGGCCAGGCGGCTGCCCTGCCGGAGCTTCTTTGCCAGCGTGATCTCGTCCAGCTTGTCCCCCTCCTCTCCAAGAACCGGTTCTATCAGTATATACGAAGCGGGGGCGGTTTGGTTACGGAACAGGCAAAAAAATTTCCCCGAGGCTTTGCCTCGGGGAAGAAAAGAAGCTCAGTGCAGGTCGGGCAGGGCGGCGAGCAGGCCGTCCACGTCCTCCTGGGAGGTCTGAAAGCAGGTGACGAAGCGCACCACGGTATGGCTCCCGTCGTAGGGGCACCAGTCCTCGTAGTCGCACACTGCGTCGAGCTGGGGCTTGAGGGCGTTGTCCACCACGGCGAACACCTGGTTGGTGGGGGAGTCCACCCACAGCGTCCATCCCTTGGCCCTCAGCCCGTTCTGGAGGCGGGCGGCCATCTCGTTGGCGTGGCGGGCCATGTGGAAGTAGAGGTCGTCGGTGAACAGGGCCTGGAACATGACGCCCTGAATCCACCCTTTCTCCATCACCGCGCCCATGCGCTTCTTCATGCGGAAGAAGCCGTCGGTCAGCTCGGGCCGGGTGATCACCAGGGCCTCGCCGAACATGGCGCCGTTCTTGGTGCCGCCGATGTAGAAGGCGTCGCACAGGTGGGCGAACTCAGGCAGGGTCAGATCGTTGACCTCGGAGGTGAGGGCGGCCCCCAGCCGGGCGCCGTCCACGAAGAGGAGCAGGCCGTTCTCCCGGCAGAAGGCGTACAGGGCGGTCAGCTCCGCCTTGGTATACACCGCGCCATTCTCGGTGGCGTTGGAGATGTAGACCAGGCCCGGCTTGGTCAGATGGGGGTCCTGGTGGAGGGCCAGCAGGGGAGGCAGCATCTCCGGGGTGATCTTGCCGTCGCCGCCCACGGGTACGGGGAGGATCTTGTGGCCGGTAGCCTCAAACGCGCCCACCTCGTGGCCGTTCAGGTGGCCGGAGTCGGGGCAGATGGCCGCCTCCCACGGCTTGAGCAGGAAGGAGCAGGCCACCACGTTGGTCTGGGTGCCGCCGATGAGGAACTCCACCATGGCGTCGGGGCAGCCGCACACCTCCCGGATGCGCTCCTTGGCCCGGGCGGTGTACCCGTCGTCGCCGTAGCCGTGGTTGCCCTCCAGGTTGACGGCGCACACCGCCTCCAGAACCTTGGGGTGGGCGCCGAAGGAGTAGTCGTTGCGGAAGAGATACTTTTTCATCACGCATACCTCCAGTTGTTTTGCGAAAAAGACGGGCGGCCGCAGGCCGGGGTGACCTGCGGTCGCCCGCCGCCGTTCTGTGGCTTAAAATTTGAAGGAGTCCTTGAGGCTCACCGAGCGGTTGAACACCAGATGGCCGGGAGCGCTGTCCTTGTTATCCACGCAGAAGTAGCCCTGGCGCAGGAACTGGAAGGAGGCGGGGGCCTCCGCGCCGGCCAGGCCGGCCTCCACCTTGGCGTGGGGGAGCACCTCCAGGGAGCTGGGGTTGAGGCAGTCCAGGAAGTTCTTGTCCCCGGCGTCCGGCTCGGCGTCGGTGAACAGGTTGTCGTACAGCCGCACCTCGGCGTCCACGGCGGTGGCGGCGTCCACCCAGTGAATGGTGGCCCCCTTCACCTTGCGGCCGTCGGCGGGGTCGCCCCCCCGGCTGTCCGGATCGTACTCGGCCAGAATGGCGGTGACGTTGCCCGCCGCATCGGTCTCATAGCCGGTGCACTTGATCACATAGGCGCCCTTGAGGCGGCACTCCGGCCCGTCGGGGTAGAGGCGCTTGTACTTGGGCACCGGCGCGGGGAGAAAGTCCTCCGCCTCGATATACAGCTCCCGGGAGAAGGTGACCTCCCGCGCGCCGTCCTCCGGGCGGTTGGGGTTGTTCTCCACGGAGAAGGTCTCGCTCTGTCCCTCGGGGTAGTTGGTGATGATGAGGCGCACCGGGCGGAGCACCGCCATGCGCCGCTGGGCGGTCTCGTTCAAGTCCTCCCGCAGGCAGTGCTCCAGGAAGGCGTACTCCACGGTGGAGGCCGCCTTGCTCACGCCGTTGCGCTCGGAGAAGTTGCGGATGGCCCGGGGGGTGTAGCCCCGCCGGCGCAGGCCGCACAGGGTGGGCATGCGGGGGTCGTCCCAGCCGGACACCCGGCCCTCCTCCACAAGCTGGCGGAGCTTGCGCTTGCTCATGACGGTGTAGTTGATGCCCAGCCGGGCGAACTCGATCTGCCGGGGCTTGGCGGGGACGGGGCAGTTGGCGATCACCCAGTCGTAGAGGGGCCGGTGATCCTCAAACTCCAGGGAGCAGAGGGAGTGGGTAATCCCCTCCAGCGCGTCCTCCAGGGGGTGGGCGAAGTCGTACATGGGGTAGATGCACCACTTGTCCCCCTGGCGGTGGTGGTGCATGTGGTTGATGCGGTAGAGCACCGGGTCGCGCATGTTGAAGTTGCCGCTGGCCAGATCGATTTTGGCCCGCAGGGTCATGGCCCCGTTGGGGAACTCGCCGGCGCGCATCCGGGCGAAGAGATCCAGGGACTCCTCGATGGGCCGGTCGCGGAAGGGGGAGCGGGCGGGGGTGTTCACGTCGCCGCGGTACTCCTTAAACTGCTCGGGGGTCAGCTCGCACACGTAGGCCAGGCCCTTTTTGATGAGCTCCACGGCGTACTCGTACATCTTCTCAAAGTAGTCGGAGGCGAAGAAGAAGCGGCCGCCCCAGTCGTAGCCCAGCCAGTGGATGTCCTCCTGGATGGCCTCCACGTACTCCACGTCCTCCTTGGTGGGGTTGGTGTCGTCCATGCGCAGGTTGCACAGGCCGCCGTACTTCTCGGCGGTGCCGAAGTCCACGAAGATCGCCTTGGCATGGCCGATGTGCAGGTAGCCGTTGGGCTCCGGCGGGAACCGGGTGTGGACGGTCATGCCTTGGAACTGACCACCCTGGGCGATGTCCTCGTCAATGAAATCATGGATGAAGTTCTGCGTCATGGTGGGTTTCAGCTCTTCTGGCATGTAAATTCACTCCTTTATCTCGATACGAACTCTTATTTTACCCTGAACAGCGGGAAAAAGCAAGAGAGGGAGGACATTCCGGCATATTTTTTCCAGAAGGGCGGAGAAAATTGCATAAAAGGGGGCGTGGGAAGGGGGAGAGGGCCCGGATAGTTGTCACAAAGTGCGGAAAGGGAGGCCCAAAGCCCTTGACAGAGGGAGGCGGAACACGGTATACTTACGACAATCGTTGTGAACAAAGGCGTTCCGACCCCAAGGGCGGAGCGCCTTCATTTTTAAAGCGAAAGGGGCGGCAGACCATGGGGGTCTACAGCAAAGAGGACATCATCCGCATCGTCCGGGAAGAGGAAATCGAGTTCGTGCGCTTGCAGTTTACCGACATTTTCGGCATGCTCAAAAACGTGGCCATCACCGCGTCCCAGATTGAAAAGGCGGTCAGCAACCAGTGTATGTTCGACGGCTCCTCCATTGAGGGCTTCGTCCGCATTGACGAGTCTGACCAGTACCTCTACCCGGATCTGAAGAGCTTCCGAATCTTCCCCTGGCGGCCCAGCCACGGTAAAGTAGCCCGGCTGATCTGCGACGTATACAACACCGACGGAACCCCCTTCGTGGGCGATCCCCGCTATGTGCTCAAGCGGGTGATCCAGAAGGCCAACGACATGGGCTACGACCGCTTCAATGTGGGCCCGGAGGCGGAGTTCTTCCTGTTCAAGACCGACGAGGAGGGCAAGCCCACCACCCAGACCAACGACGAGGCGGGCTACTTCGACCTGGGCCCTCTGGACCACGGGGAGTCCACCCGGCGGGAGATCTGCATGGCGCTGGAGCAGATGGACTTTGAGATCGAGGCCAGCCACCACGAGTGCGCCCAGGGCCAGCATGAGATCGACTTCAAGTACGCCGAGGCCCTCCACGCCGCCGACAACATCATGACCTTTAAGCTGGCGGTCAAGACCCTGGCCCAGCGCAACGGCCTCCACGCCACCTTTATGCCCAAGCCCATCTTCGGCGTGGCCGGCTCCGGTATGCACACCAATATGTCCCTGTTCCGCGACGGCAAAAACGTCTTTTACGACCCCGACGGCCCCCGCGGCCTGTCCAAGGAGGCGTACAGCTTCATCGCCGGACTGCTCCACCATGTGCGGGGTATGGCGGCGGTGACCAACCCCCTGGTCAACTCCTACAAGCGGCTGGTGCCCGGCTACGAGGCCCCCTGCTACCTGGCCTGGTCGGCCTCCAACCGCTCCGCCCTCATCCGCATCCCCGCCAGCCGGGGCCAGGGCACCCGGGTGGAGCTGCGCTCCCCCGACCCCTCCTGCAACCCCTACCTGGCCTTCGCTGTCTGCCTGGCCGCCGGCCTGGACGGCATCGAGAAGGGCATGACGCCCCCGGCGGAGATCACCGAGAACATCTACGCCATGGACGCCGCCGCCCGGAAGGCCCACGGCATCGAGAGTCTGCCCGGCTCCCTGGAGGAGGCCCTCCGCGCCCTGGAGGCCGACCAGTTGATTCTGGACACCCTGGGGGAGCACGTGGCCGCCAACTACCTGACGGGCAAGTGGCGGGAGTGGGACGAGTACCGTACCCGCGTGTCCTCCTGGGAGCGGGAGAAGTACATCATCAACTATTAAGGCCCCGTGGAGACGGTGGTCGTCGCCTTTGAGGGCGAGAAAAACGGCCGGAGACTCAAGGAGCTGCTGGAGAGCTCCGGGACGGCCGCCTGCCTGCTCTGCCGTACCGCGGACCAGGTCAAGCGCCTGGTCCGCCAGCAGCGGCTCACCGCCGTGGTGTGCGGCTATAAGTTCCCGGATGGGACGGCGGAGGAGCTGGCCGGGGAACTGCCCGGCTTCTGTACGGTGCTGCTGCTGGCCCCCCGCGGCCTGCTGGAGCTGGTGCCGGAGCGACCCGGACTCCTCCGCCTCCCCGCCCCCGCAGGCAGACGGGAGCTGCTCGCCGCGGTGGAGGAGCTGCTTCGGCTGGGCGAGGAGGCCGGAGCCCTCCTGCCGCCCCGGCGGAGCCGTGAGGAGCGCGAGGTGGTGGAGCGGGCCAAGGAGCGGCTGATGGCGCGGAACGGCATGACCGAGGAGGAGGCCCACCGGGCCCTCCGGCGGCGGAGCATGGACCGCCGCATCCCCCTGGCAGACGCGGCGCGGATGCTCTTGGATGAGGAGCGCCCCGCCCCTTGACAAAGGGGAAAAATTGGCGTAGTATGTCTTCCGACAACTTGATAGCATGGACAGTGCCGCCCTCCGGGGCGGGTAAAAGGGAATCGGGTGCAAATCCCGAACGATCCGGTCACTGTAAGCGGGGAGCCGGCCGCAGACGCCATTGTGGAGACACGAGAAGGCGCGGCCCGGCGGAGAGCCGCAAGTCAGGAAACCTGCTGTCTGTGCAGAAGGATAGGTGTCTTCCGCAGAAAGCAGCCTGTCTGTTTGCCGCCGTGTGGTTCGATTGTGCCCATGGCGATGAGCAGTCCCGCTTTCCGCCGGAAAGCGGGATTTTTCTGTCCACAGCACAAAAAAGGAGGATTATCATGAAAAAGCTCGTACCCCTGACCCTCGCCCTCGCCCTGGGCCTGACGGCCTGCGGCACCGCCGGCCAGAATCCGGCCCCGGCGGCCAGCCCCACCCCTGCGGGGGATGTCCAGAGCGCGGAAACCCCGGCAAACACCGAGGGATTTCCCTTTACCCTGACCACCAAGGACGGCGCGGAGGTCACCTTCACCCACGTGCCCGAGAAGGTCATCGCCGCCAACGGCAACGCGGGCGACCAGCTGATGGCCCTGGGGCTGGGGGATAAGATCATCGCCACCGCCTACACCAACTCCGACATCAACCCCAAGTGGGACGCGGAGTACAAGGCCATCCCCGAGGCGGCGGAGACCTACATCTCCCTGGAGACCGTTTTGAGCCTGGAGCCGGACTTCGTCTACGGCCGCTCCAGCTCGTTTACCGAGAAGTACAACACCGAGCATGACACCCTGACTAAGTACGGCATCATGTCCCTGTCCTCCATTGAGGGCTACACCGTGGGGGCCGATGTGGACGTGGTGTACCAGGACTTCTACAACCTGGGCCGCATCTTCCAGGTGGAGGACAAGGCCGAGGAGATCGTCAGCGGGATGAAGGGCAAGATCACCGCCGCCGAGGAGGCGGTGGCGGGCCAGGAGGCCACCCCGGTGTTCGTCTTTGACATGGCCCAGGAGGAGGGGGCCTATACCTGCGGCAACAACTTCACCTCCAAGCTCATCGAGCACGCGGGCGGCGTCAACATCTTCAACGATCTGGACACCACCTGGGCCACCGTGAGCTGGGAGACGGTGGTGGAGCGGGCCCCCGAGGTGATCGTCATCAACGATTACGGCGACACGACCCTGGAGGAGAAGATCGCCCAGCTCAAGGAGAACCCTGCCTTGGCCACGGTGCCCGCCATCCAGAACGACCGCATTATCTCCGTGACGCTGTGCGAGGTGTTTGCCAGTTCCATGACGGGCGACACGGTGGAGAAGTTCGCCCGGGCCTTCCACCCAGACTGCTTCGCGTAAGAGGGCGGTATGAAGCAGTTTTGCAGGCTGGTGAAGGCCCACACCTTTCTGACCTGTCTGGTGCTGGCAGCGGTGCTCCTGGCATCTATCATCATCGGCATCGGCACCGGGCCGGTGGCCATCCCCTTTGCCGAGGTGTGGCGGGTGATGTTCCACCGGCTGGGCGGCCTGCTGACCGGCTCGGAGCTCCCCCTGGAGGGGGTGCGGGAGAGCACCCAGAACATCGTCTGGTTCCTGCGGGCCCCGCGGGTGCTGCTGGGGGCCCTGGTGGGGGCGGCCCTCACCCTTTCCGGCGTGGGGATGCAGGCATTCACCAAGAATCCGCTGGCCGAGCCCTATGTGCTGGGCATTTCCTCCGGCGCATCACTAGGCGCGGTACTGGCCATGCTGCTGGGGGTGTCCCTGCCTGTGCTGGGCCGCCTGTCGGTGTCCGCCGGCGCCTTTGCCGGGGCTCTGGTGTCCATCCTCCTGGTGTACCTTCTGGCCCGCACCCGAAATGCGGTGACGCCGATCCGGCTGATCCTGGTGGGAGTGGCGGTATCCGCCATGTTCCAGGCATTTACCAACTACATCGTCTATACCGCCCCGGACGACGCCGCCGTCCGGGAGGCCACCTTCTGGATGCTGGGAGGACTGGGCAGCGCGGAGTGGGCCGACGTGCCCCTGCTGGCCGGCCTGGTGCCTCCGGCCCTCCTGCTGATGCTGGCCCTGGCCAAGCCCCTCAACGCCATGATGATGGGGGATAGCTCCGCCGTCACCCTGGGAGTCAACCTGACGGTGGTGCGCAATGTGCTCATCGGCGTCACCGCCCTGCTGACCGCCTCCTCGGTGGCGGTCAGCGGCTGCATCGGCTTTGTGGGGCTGGTCATCCCCCACCTGGTTCGCTCGGTGGTGGGGCCGGATCACCGGAAGCTGGTTCCCCTGGCCGCTCTGTTCGGGGCCATCTTTCTCATCTGGGTAGACGTGGGAGCCCGGATCATCAAGCCGCCGGCGGAGATCCCCGTGGGAATCCTGACGGCGTTCCTGGGCGCGCCCCTGTTTCTGTGGATGATCAAGGTGCGCCGCTATGAATTCCAGTAGGGGGGCCGCGCCATGATAGAGGCAAAACAGGTCCGGTACGGCATCCGCAGCCGGGAGATCCTCCGGGGCGTGGATTTCCGGGTGGAGAAGGGGGAATTCGTCGGGCTCATCGGCCCCAACGGCAGCGGCAAATCCACGTTCCTCAAAAACGTCTACAAGGTGCTCCGCCCCCAGGCGGGGGAGCTGACCCTCATGGGGGACGATCTGCTGGCCATGAGCAACCGGGAGATGGCCCAGCGGCTTGCCGTCATGGTACAGGAGCAGGAGGCCGCCTTCGATTTCACGGTGGAGGAGGTGGTCATGATGGGGCGGCAGGCCCGCAAGCGGCTGCTGGAGACCGACAGCCGGGAGGACCGGGCGCTGGTAGGGGAGATCCTGGCGCGCACCGGGCTGGCCTCCCTGCGGGAGCAGGGGTTCTCCACCCTGTCCGGCGGGGAGAAGCAGAGGGTGCTTATCGCCCGGGCCCTGGCCCAGCAGACGGCGGTGCTGGTGCTGGACGAGCCGACCAACCACCTGGACATCAAGTACCAGCTCCAGCTCATGGAGCTGGTGCGGGGGAGCGGATGTACCGTAGTGGCCGCCATCCACGATCTCAATCTGGCCGCGGCCTACTGCCACCGGCTCTACGCATTGAAGGACGGGGTGATCGTGGGGGAGGGCGCGCCCAAAGAGCTCCTTACCCCCGCTTTTCTGCGGGAGGTGTATGAGGTGGAGGCGGAGGTGCTCACCGGACGGGACGGCTCCCTGCGGGTGTTCTTTTACCCGTCCCGCATATCATAAAAACGGCCCCCGGGCAGCGCCCGGGGGCCGTTTTATTCTGCCAGCCAGTCGAAAGCCAGGCGGGGGGTGCCGTCCTCCACATAGATGGTGCCGCAGGGGAGAAAGCCGTGCCTGGCGATCAGATGGCGCATGACGGCGTTGTTTTCGTGGGTGTCGATGCGCAGGTGGGACATGCGTCTCTTACAGAAGTCCATACAGGCGGTAAACAGGCCGTGAACCGTGCCGTCGCCGGCCACCCGGTGGATGGTGCCGTAGGGTGCGCCGGAGCGCCAGGCCCCCTCGATGACGCGGTAGTTGGGCTCATCCCCCAGGCGGAGGACAAAGGCCCCATGGATGACTCCGTCCTGGTCAAAGACGTACAGCTCACCCCGCTGCAGATCCGCCTCCAGATCCTCCGGGAGGGGGTAACGGTCGCTCCACTGGGTGGGGTTGCCGTGCTCGGCCATGAAGCGGCGGGCCACGCCGTAGACGGGACCCAGAGCGGGCAGATCGTCGGGCCGCGCCGGCCGGATCATAGGTGCCGCCTCTGCGGACCCCGCGCCCGGCCCATCGGCACTCAAGAGGGCTTCCAGATGGACCTTTTGCGGCCTCAGACCGCAGGATTCGTAAAATTTTATGGCGGAGGGATTGCAGCTCCATACATTGAGCGTCAGATTATAGCACCCGCTTTTCCGGGCGAATTCCGCCGCGTAGGCATAGAGGGCCCCGCCGATGTGCTGCCCCCGAAGCGCCTCGTCCACACACAGATCATCAATGTAAAGAGTTTTTACATCCGTCAGGATGTTGTGATTGACATACTGCTCAAATTGACAGAAGACGTAGCCCAGCACCCGCTCCCTGTCGTCCACGGCCACAAAAATGGGCGTATTTTCATCGTTTATTTTCTGACTCAACTGGGTATCCGTGTACTTTCTGCCCCCGGCCCGGAAGAGATCCGGTCGCCCGGTGTGATGCACCTGAGCCACCTGAGCCAAAAGTTCATGGATGCGGGGGATGTCTCTCTCCTCTGCTCTGCGAATAAGCATAGGTACCTCCTTCCTAACCGCCCCAGAGGCGCCCCGGCGGAGCGGGGACCTCTGTCCTGTGTTCAGGAGCAAATCATACCACGTTCCGCCCCGGCTGACAAGGCCGGAGCCCCGGCTGGTGGTCCTTTTCCCGAACGAACCGGCCCGGGATCGCAAAATTTTGATTGCCTTTAGGTGCAAAGTGCCGTATGATGGAGGCTGGTGATGCCTTTTGAAAAAATTGCTTCGGGTACTGGGGCGGCTGTTTCTGGCGCTCCTGTTTTTAGCCGCCGCTGCGCTGGTTACCCTGGGCCTGCTGCGCTGGCGGGGCCTGATCCTTCTGCCCGACGAAGCGGACCCCGACGAGTGGGAGGTCTTCGGCGTGGACGTGTCCTCCTACCAGGGGGAGGTGGACTGGCCCGTCCTGGCGGAGCAGGGGGTGGACTTTGCATTCATTAAGGCCACGGAGGGCTCCCTCCTCCAGGACAGGCGGTTTGCCGCCAACTGGGCTGGAGCGGCGGCGGCCGGAGTGCGGGCGGGAGCCTATCACTTCCTCAGCTATGACAGCCCCGGCGAGACCCAGGCGGACAACTTTATCGCTGCGGTTCCGGTGACCGAGGGGGCCTTGCCCCCGGTGGTGGATATCGAGTTCTACGGGGAATATCTGGACACGCCGCCGGAGAAAGAGCGGGTGCGGGCCATTCTGGACCCCCTGCTGGAGCGGCTGGAGGCCCACTACGGCGTCAAGCCCATCCTCTACGTGACCTACCGCTCTTACTACCGCTATATCGCTGGGGGCGGCTACGGGGACTACCCCATCTGGTGCTCCAGCCCCACGGTGTTCCCGCTGGTGCCCGGCTGGGACTTCTGGCAGTACTCCCACTCCGCCGAGCTGGAGGGCTACTACGGGACCCAGCGGCGCATTGATCTGAACATCTTCCGGGGTAGCCGGGCGGAATTTGAGCGGTTTGGATAGACCGGACGGGGGCAGGCGAGAAAAAACGCCTGTCCTCTTCTATTTCCGCCGGAATTCTGGTATAATAATAAACCAATGTATTTTGCGTGTGGGAGGTCGCTATGGACCGATTTGAGAGACTGGCGGGTGCCCTGCGGCGGATACCCGGCCTGGAGGTGCGGGAAAACGAGCCCATGAAGAGGCACACCACGTTCCGCATCGGCGGCCCGGCCCGGCTGATGGCGCTGCCCAGGAGCCGGAAGGAGGCCGCCGCCGCCGTGCAGGCCGCCACAGAGGCTGGAATCGCCCCTTTTTTCCTGGGAAACGGCAGCAATCTGCTGGTGGCCGACCACGGCTATGAGGGCTTTGTGCTCAAGGCGTGCGGCCTGGATCAGGTGCGTGAGGTCAACCGCCGGCTGCGGGCGGAGAGCGGTATCACCCTGGCCCGGCTGGCCAACGCTGCCCTGGGCCGGGGGCTCACCGGCCTGGAGTTTGCCCACGGTATCCCCGGCACACTGGGCGGAGCCGTGGTGATGAACGCCGGGGCCTACGGCGGGGAGATGGTGCAGGTGCTCACCGCCGTCACCTACCTGGACGGGGCGGGGGAGGAGCACACCCTGCCTGCCGCCGCGTGCGCCCTGACCTACCGGCACAGCCGGTTCTCCGACCGCCCGGACTGGCTTGTCCTGGAGGCGGAGCTGGAGCTTCGGCCAGGAGATGGAGAGACCATCCGGGCCCGCATGGACGAACTGGCCGCCAAGCGGCGGGAGAAGCAGCCCCTGGAGTGGCCCAGCGGGGGCAGTACCTTCAAGCGGCCGGAGGGCCACTTCGCCGCCGCGCTGATCGAGGGGTGCGGACTCAAGGGTGTGGGGATCGGTGGAGCCCAGGTGTCGGAGAAGCATGCAGGCTTCGTGGTCAACCGGGGCGGCGCCACGGCGGACGACGTGCGGCGGCTGATGGAACTGGTTCAGGAGACGGTGCTGCGGGAGACCGGCGTGGCGCTGGAGCCGGAGGTCCGGCTGCTGGGGTTCTGACGGGGCGCGGAAAAAGGAGATTGCAATGGAATTTATCATTATATCCGGCCTGTCCGGTGCGGGAAAGAGTAAGGTGGCCTCCTTTCTGGAGGATATCGGGTTCTACGTGGTGGACAACATGCCCGCCCCGCTGATGCCCAAATTTGCCGAGCTGTGCATGGCCGGGCCGGGCCGCTATGACCGGGTGGCCCTGGTCACCGATATCCGGGGCGGCCAGACCTTCGATGGGCTGTTTGACGCCCTCCACGAGCTGCACCGCATGGGCTGTGCGTATAAAATCCTCTTTGTGGAGGCCAGCGTAGAGACCATCATCAAGCGCTACAAGGAGACCCGGCGGATGCACCCGCTGTCCTCGACCTCCCGCTCGCTGGACGAGGCGGTGCGGCAGGAGCGCACCGTCCTGGCCCCCGTCCGCCAGCGGGCGGAGTACATCATTGACACCTCGGCCCTCTCCACCGCCAAGCTGCGGGGGGAGGTGCTGCGGCTGTTCGGGGATGGGGGGAGCACCCCGGCCATGAGCGTCAGCGTCATCTCCTTCGGCTTCAAGTACGGCATCCCCATCGAGGCCGACCTGGTGTTCGACGTGCGCTTTCTGCCCAACCCCTACTACATCGCCGAGCTGCGCCATCAGACCGGGCTGGACGAGGGGGTATACAGCTTTGTCTTTGGCTATCAGCAGACCAAGGACTTCATGGCCCACCTGGAGAGCCTCATCGGCTTCCTCCTGCCCCAGTATGTGGAGGAGGGAAAGGCGGCGCTGGTCATCGGCATCGGCTGCACCGGCGGGCAGCACCGCTCGGTGGCCTTGGCGGAACACCTCTACCGCCACTTGGAAGGGGCGGGGGCCCGGGTGATCTGCACCCACCGGGACATCCACCGGCGGCAGCACCGCTCGGTGGCCATTACCAAGGCCCTGGCCGACTTCATCAAGCAGAAGGGCTATCAGGCCACGGAGAACCACCGGGACATGACGCGGGCGTAAGGAGGTGGACACTATGACGGAATGGAACGGCGGAGCGGGCCCCAGGATTGTGGCCATCGGAGGAGGCACCGGGCTGTCCACCATGCTGCGGGGGCTGAAAAGCCGCACCCGCAGCCTGACGGCCATCGTCACCGTGGCCGATGACGGCGGCGGCTCGGGTATGCTGCGGCAGGATCTGGGCATGCCCCCTCCGGGGGACATCCGTCACTGCATGGAGGCACTGGCCAACGCCGAGCCGGTGATGCAGCAGCTTCTGACCTACCGATTCCCGGAGGGCTCGGGCAACCTGACGGGGCAGTCCTTCGGCAACCTGATCCTGGCCGCCCTCAACGGCATCTCCGACTCCTTCGACCAGGCGGTGGCCCGCATGAGCGAGGTGCTGGCCATCAGCGGCCGGGTGCTGCCTGTGACCAATGAGAACGTGGCGCTGGAGGCCACCTTCGAGAACGGCACCCGGGTGCTGGGGGAGTCTAAGATCAGCGCCTTCAAGAAGGAGCAGGACTGCCGCATTGAGAGCGTCCGCCTGCTGCCCGAGCACCCAAAGGCCCTGCCGGAGGCGGTGCGGGCCATCGGGGAGGCGGAGCTGATCCTCCTGGGCCCCGGCAGCCTTTACACCAGCGTCATCCCCAACCTGCTGGTGGACGGCATTGCCGACGCGGTGCGTGCCTCCGACGCGCTGAAGATCTACATCTGCAACATCATGACCCAGGACGGGGAGACCGAGGGCATGACCGCCTCTGACCACGTAAAGGCCCTGCTCGACCACTCCGGGCCGGGACTGGTGGATCTGTGCCTGTGCAACTCCGCGCCGGTGCGCCCCGGCCTGGTGGAGCGGTACAGGGAGGAGGACGCCGCCCCCATCGTGGTGGACCGGGCGGCCATCGAGGCCCTGGGGGTGGAGACCGTCACCCGGCCCCTGGCCTCCGAGACCCTTAACTACGCCCGCCACTCCTTTACCCGCCTGGCCGACGCGGTGATGGAGCTTTACAACGAGCGGGCCGACACCAAGATTTTTTGAGAAAGGGAGGGGGCGCCATGTCGTTTTCTTCTGAGGTCAAGGCGGAGCTGTGCCGGACGGCCCTCTCCCGCCGCTGCTGCGCCCAGGCGGAGGCCTACGGAGTGCTGCTCTACTGCAACCAGTTCACCGCCTCACAGGTGCGCATCAGCACCGAGTCCACCGCCTTTGCCGCCCGGCTGCCCGCCCTGTTCCACAGGGCCTTTCAGCTCTCCTTTGACCGCACGCCGGAGGAGGGGGCGGCCAAGCAGATTTTCTCCATCACAGAGCCGGACAAGCTGTCCGCCCTCTGGTCGGCGTTCGGCCATGAGCCGGCGGGCACCCTGGCCCATCATATTAACTTTGCCGTGCTGGAGGAGGAGCACTGCCGCCTGGCCTTTTTTCGGGGGGCCTTTCTGGCGGGCGGCTCGGTGACCGACCCGGCCAAGCGCTACCACCTGGAGCTGTCCACCCCCCATCTGAGTGTCAGCCGGGAGCTGCGGGCCCTCCTGCTGGAGTGTGGCTTCACCCCCAAGGAGACCACCCGCAAGGCCAACTCCATCACCTACTTCAAGCAGAGCGAGGCCATTGAGGACTTTCTCACCGCCATCGGCGCGCCCCTGGCGGCCATGGAGATTATGAACGCCAAGGCGGAGAAGGACCTCCGGGGGAGCATCAACCGCCGGGTCAACTGCGACGCGGCCAATCTGGACAAGGCGGTGGACGCTGCCCAGGGGCAGATCGAGGCCATCTACAGGCTGGAGGAGCGCGGCATGCTGGAGGAGCTGCCCGACAAGCTCAAGGAGGCGGTGGATCTGCGGGTGGCCCACCCGGAGCTCACCCTGGCCCAGCTTGCGGAGCTGTGCGAACCGCCCGTCTCCAAATCCGCGTTCAACCACCGCCTGCGCAAGCTGATGGAGATGGCCAGGGCGTAGGGCGGGAAAGAAAAGAAATGGTAGATTGCCATGGAGAAGCAAGTGGTTCAAAAGCGCTGGAAGCTGATTTTCTGGGGCCTTACGGCGGCGGCTGTTGCGCTGCTGGCGCCGGGCCTGGTGCTGACGCTGGAGCCGGCGCTGTTTCTGGGGCTGGGCGTTCTGGCGGCTGTGGTATTCTGCACGGGTCTGTGTATTGCTGTGATCAAGCTCCGGTGTCCTGCCTGCGGCGGCTCGGTGTACCACCAGGCCATGCGGGCGCAGGAGGGCATCCCCTTTGCCTGCCCAAAGTGCGGCCGGAAGCTGGAGATGAAATGAGATGAAAAAGAGAGGAGACGCCCGAAAGACCAGGCGGGTGCTGCTACTGCCTACGGTACCCGCCTTTGCGCCCCGCTGTCCTCTCTGCGGGGCCATACTGAAGATAGGTATTGACCATTGCCACTACTGCGGAGCCATGCTCACCAAATAGAGAAAGAGGAGGTACTCCTAATGTCCTTTGTCCACCTGCATGTCCATACCGAATATTCCCTGCTGGACGGGGCCTGCCGCATTCCCCTGCTGGTCAAGCGGGTGAAGGAGCTGGGCCAGAGCGCCGTGGCCATCACCGACCACGGCGTCATGTACGGCGTGGTGGACTTCTACAAGGCGTGCAAGGCGGAGGGGGTCAAGCCCATCATCGGCTGCGAGGTGTATGTGGCCCCCCGGAAGCGCACCGACAAGGTACACGAGTACGACGCGGCCATGTACCACCTGATTCTGCTGTGCCGCAACGAGGTGGGCTACCGCAACCTGTGCTTCCTGGACTCGGCGGCCTTTACGGAGGGCTTTTATATCAGGCCCCGCATTGACAAGGAACTCTTGCGCCAGCATGCCGAGGGGCTCATCGCCCTGTCGGCCTGCCAGTCCGGCGAGGTGCCCCGCAAGCTGCTGGCCGGGGACTACGAGGGGGCCAAGGCGGCGGCGCTGGAGATGCGGGCGCTGTTTGGAGAGGACGGCTACTATCTGGAGCTCCAGGATCACAAGCTGCCCAACGACCCGGCCATCAACCAGGGGCTCATCCGCATCCACCAGGAGACGGGCATCCCCCTGGTGGTGACCAACGACGCCCACTATCTCCGCCGGGAGGACGCGGAGATGCAGGACACCCTCATGTGCATCCAGATGGGCAAGACGGTGGACGATCCCAACCGCCTGCGGATGGAGACCAGCGAGCTGTATGTCAAATCCACCGAGGAGATGGCCGCTCTGTTCCCCGACTACCCGGAGGCGGTGGAGAACACGGTCAAAATCGCGGAGCTGTGCAATATGGACTTCCAGTTCGGCGTCCACCACCTGCCCGAGTTCAAGCTGCCCGAGGGCTACACCGACGGGGACGCCTACTTCCAGAAGCTGTGCGAGGAGGGCTTCGCGCGCCGCTACCCCGGCGCCCCGGCGGAGTACCGGGAGCGGCTGGCCTACGAGATGGGGATTATCCGCCAGATGGGGTTTGTGGATTACTTCCTCATCGTCTCCGATTTCATCGGCTATGCCAAGGGGCGGGGCATCCCCGTGGGCCCTGGCCGGGGCTCGGCGGCCGGCTCCATGGTGGCCTACTGCATGGCCATCACCGACGTGGACCCGATGAAATACTCCCTCTACTTTGAGCGATTCCTCAACCCCGAGCGGGTCACCATGCCGGATATTGACATCGACTTCTGCATCCGGCGGCGGCAGGAGGTCATTGAGTACGTCCAGAATAAATACGGTGCCGACCACGTGGCCCAGATCGTCACCTTCGGCACCATGGCCGCCCGGGGCGCCATCCGGGATGTGGGCCGGGCGCTGAACATACCCTATGCCGACGTGGATGTGGTGGCAAAGCAGGTGCCCAGCGGCCCGGGTGCACTCCATATCACCCTGGACGAGGCCCTCAAGCTGTCCAAGCCCCTCCGGGACGCCTATGAAGGGGACGAGCGGATCAGGACCCTCATCGACACCGCCAAGGCCATTGAAGGCATGCCCCGCCACGCCTCCACCCACGCCGCCGGCGTGGTCATCACCCGGAAGCCGGTGGTGGACTATGTGCCCCTGGCGAAGAACGATGAGTCGGTGGTCACCCAGTACGTCATGACCACCCTGGAGGAGCTGGGCCTCTTAAAGATGGACTTCCTGGGCCTGCGCAACCTGACCATCCTGGACGACACGGTGCGCCTGGTGCAGAAGAGCCGCCCCAGCTTCTCTCTGGCAGACATCCCGGACAACGACCCGGCGGTGTTCCAGATGCTCTCCGAGGGCAGGACCTCCGGCGTGTTCCAGATGGAGTCGGCGGGCATGACCGGCGTCTGCGTGGGCCTCAAGCCCCAGAACATCGAGGATATCACCGCCATCATCGCCCTCTACCGCCCCGGCCCCATGGACTCCATTCCCCGCTTCATCGCCTGCAAGCACAACCCGGACAAGGTGAAGTACAAGCACCCCATGCTGGAGCCCATCCTCTCGGTCACCTACGGCTGCATCGTCTACCAGGAGCAGGTCATCGAGATTTTCCGCAGGCTGGCGGGCTACACGCTGGGGCAGGCCGACATGGTGCGCCGGGCCATGAGCAAGAAGAAGGTCAAGGACATCGAGCGGGAGCGGCAGGCCTTCGTCTACGGCGACGCCGGGCGGGCCATTGCCGGCTGCATCGCCAACGGTGTCCCGGAGGACGTGGCAAAGGACATCTATGATGAAATCTATGCCTTTGCCAATTACGCCTTCAACAAGGCCCACGCGGTGGCCTACGCCATTGTGTGCTACCAGACGGCCTGGTTCAAGTGCCACTACACCAAGGAGTATATGGCCGCCCTGCTCACCTCCGTGCTGGACTCCAGCGAGAAGGTGGCTGAGTATATCGCCGAGTGCAGGGACTGCGGCATCCATCTGCTGCCCCCCGACATCAATGAGTCGGAGGCCGACTTCACCGTGTCCGGCGAGCACATCCGCTTCGGCCTGGTGGCCGTCAAGGGAGTGGGCCGGGGCTTTATCAACGCTGTGCTGGCTGAGCGGGGCAGGGGAGGGCCCTTTGTCTCCTTCCCTGATTTCTGCCAGCGGATGTTCGACGCGGAGCTGAACAAGCGTGTGCTGGAGAATCTGATCCGCTGCGGCGCCTTTGACAGTATGGGTATCTACCGCTCCCGGTTACTGGAGGCCTATGAGCAGCTTGTGGACTCCATCGCCCAGAACAAGCGCAAGAACCTGGCGGGCCAGTTCGATCTGTTCGGCGGCGGTGGGGATCAGACGCAGAGCGCCCCCGAGCTCCAGGTCAAAAATATCCCTGAGTTTACCCGGCACGAGCTCATGACCATGGAAAAGGAGACGACTGGACTCTACCTCACCGGCCACCCCATGGACGAATACCGGGACGTGGTCAAACAGTGCAAGGCGGCCTCTATGGGGGCGATCCTGTCGGACTTTGCCCAGGAGGGGGGACCGGCCATTTACCACGACGAGCAGCGGGTCACCCTGGCGGGGGTCATCACCGCCTCCCGCACCAAGACCACCCGCAACAACAGCCTGATGGCCTATGTGACGCTGGAGGACGACACCGCCTCCATGGAGATGCTTGTGTTCGCACGGGTGCTGGGGGAGGCAGGCCCCTACCTGAAGGAGGGGGTGGCCGTCCTGGCTGAGGGACGCATCTCCGTTCGGGATGAAAAGGCGCCCCAGCTCATGTGCGACCGGGTACGCCCCTTGGATCAGGTGAAGGGAAACCTGCCTCCGGTGGAGGGGGAGGAGAGGGCCAAGAAGCTCTATATCCGCATACCCAGCCTGGACGACCCCCGCTGGGAGAGGATCAAGCTGGTGCTCACCATGTTTCCCGGTACGGAACAGATGGTGGTCAAGTGTGAGGATACCGGAAAGCGGCTGGGCACGGTCTGCCTGGTCCATCCCGCGCTGATCCAGGAGCTGAACGAGCTGCTGGGCGCGGAGAATGTGGTCGTGCGTTGAGGGGAGCCGATGAGATGAATATTAAAAAACTGGCCTCCCTGCTCTTTCAGCGGTCGGTGATTGTGGCCCTGCTGATCTTCCTCCAGGCTGCGATGCTGCTGCTCTATATGCTCTGGTTTTCCAGCGACTTCATTTATGTGTACTGGGGGTGTGTGGTGCTCTCCATTCTGGCGGTGCTGATTATCGTCAGCCGCCAGACCGACCCGGGGTATAAAATCGCCTGGATCATCCCCATTCTGCTGTTCCCGGCCTTTGGATGGCTGGTGTATCTGCTCTGCGGTGGCAACAAGCTCTCCGCCCGCAAGCGCCGGAAGATGCAGGGTATGGACCGCACCATGCTGGAGCAGTTGGAGCGGGACTACAAGGCGGAGGAGCTGAGGCCCTTTGGGGCCGACGCGGTGAACCAGGCCCGCTACCTGGAGCACTACGCCCGCTGCCCGGTCTATACCAACACCTATACCCACTATTTTCCCCTGGGGGATGATGTGTTTCCCGCCATGCTGGAGGAGCTGCGGAAGGCGGAAAAGTATATCTTCCTAGAATACTTCATTATTAGCCCCGGCATATTCTGGGATTCTATGGTGGAGATTTTGAAGGAGAAGCATGCCGCCGGGGTGGATGTGCGGGTGATCTACGACGATGTGGGCTCCCTGAACACCCTGCCTATGAACTACGCCAGAAAATTTGAGACGGAAACCGGCATCCCCTGCTGCTGCTTCAACCGCTTCAAGCCGGTGATTTCCATCCGCATGAACAACCGGGACCACCGGAAGTTCTGTATCATCGACGGCCACACCGCCTTTACCGGCGGCATCAACCTGGCCGACGAGTATATCAACCAAAAGCTGCGGTATGGCCACTGGAAAGACACGGCCATTCTCCTCAAGGGGGAGGCGGTGTGGAGCATGACCGTCATGTTCCTGACCATGTGGGAGTACACCCGGGACGTGGAGGAGGACTACCGCCGCTTCCGGCCGGACAAGCTGCCGCCGGAGGCCGCGCAGGGAGCGGGGTACTATGTCCAGCCCTACGCGGATAACCCTCTGGACGAGGAGGCGGTGGGGGAGGCGGTCTACCTCAACCTTATCAACAAGGCCGAGCGCTATGTGTACGCCATGACGCCCTATCTGATCATCAGTGACAGCGTCAATACGGCCCTGTGCAACGCGGCCAAGTCGGGGGTGGACGTGCGCATCATCACCCCGCATATCCCGGACAAGGCATTGGTTTTTGAGCTAACCCGTTCCCACTACGAGTCCCTGTTGGAGGCGGGCGTGCAGATTTTTGAGTATACGCCCGGCTTTGTCCATGCCAAGGTCATGGTCACGGACGACTGCTGCGGAGTGGTAGGCTCTATCAATCTGGACTACCGCAGTATGTTCCTCCACTTTGAGGACGCGGTACTGCTCTACCACGACCCCACGGTACTCGACATCAAGCGGGATTTCATCAACACGCAGTTCCGCAGCCAGCCGGTGACGCTGGAGCAGTGCCTCGGCCACTCCTGGATACGCCGCCTCTTCCGCTCCATTCTGCGGGTGCTGGCCCCGTTGCTGTGACAAAATAAGGCCGCCCCCACAGGGGGCGGCCTTATTCCGCTTCAATCCTTCTCCTCGTGTTCCAGCAGTGCGGAGAGAACCTCATTGTAAATCCGCTCCGGCTCGGCCTTGAAGCTCTCCGCCAGGCGGTTGGCCTGCTCCTGGGAGCCGCAGAACAGCTCCAGGGTGAACAGATTGCCCCCGTCATCGTCCAGAAACATCCGGGCTGAGTACCCGCCCTCCGGCCGGGGCTCCGTCTCCGCACGTACTTGAGCATTGCGCCGCAGAATCCCGTTGAGTTTTACCAACTGGGCGCTACAGTTGCGCTTGACCGAGTAGGGGAGGCTGCTCTCACAGGCTGCGCCGTTTTCCCGGCCTTTTTCCGTGATCGAATAGAGCCCGTCCTCCAGTGTCAGATGGCCGCTCTCCACCAATTCAGAAACCGCCTCGGCAAACTCAAAGTAGCCAATGCCGTCATCGCAGACCGTCAGCTCCGTCAGTGTCGGAAAGTCGATGGGCGCCGCGACCCGGGCCATAAAATAGAGGATCAAAAATTTAATGTCCAGCTTGTCGTGGATAAAGCCGTAGCGAGCCATCTGGGAACTCCTTTCCAATAGACGAGTCAAACATAATATGTATTTATTTATTATACCGAAAGGTTGAGAAAATCACAAGAGGTATTTTTGACTTGACGCTGGTCTAAAAATATGGTATTATCCTATACTGTCGGTAACAAATATATGCTGGAATAGCTCAGTCGGTAGAGCAGCTGATTCGTAATCAGCAGGTCGCGTGTTCAAGTCACGTTTCCAGCTCCATAAAGCCACACCAATCTGGATATTTTAAGCGGGACGCTTAGAGTATCAGAGGGTGCGGCTTTTTTATTTTCCTGAAATTTGTGTTCTAAAAAAGATATTTTCGAGGTATTCCGGGGCCTCGGAGGGACCTTCCCCTGGCTTGCCCCAGTTTCCGAGCCCCCAACAGGAATCAGCGCCCTATTTGAACACAGTCAGGGCACAAAAATCCGAAAAAATGATATACAAAAATTAGTGCGCCGGTTTGTTGGTTTCGTCAACCAGCAGGCCGGCGCTTTTTTGCTGCCCGGCGAATTCAAAAAGGGCACACACTTTTATGTCCGCTTTGCTGAATAGCTTTTTCGTGGATAAGATGGCATGATGGCGTTCACAAGCAGCAGCTCAGGAGCGGCCATTGAAAAAGGGCGTTTTGCACGGAGAAGGAGGTAAAAGCGCATGACCAAAGAAACCTATTTTGAGGAGCTGTCCTTCGCCCTGCGGCGGCGGGAGCTGCTACCCCGGCCGGTGGAGGAGGACGGCCTGCTCCCAGTGGAGTGGAACGGCCGCGCCCTGTGCCGGGTCACGGAGCGCGGTGCTGCCCGGTATGACCCCACCTGGGTGGACACAGACGGGGCAAAGGCCACCCTGGCCTAGGTCACGGAGGCGGCGGGGACGATAATGAAGTACATGAAGCTCCTGGAGACGGCCCCGCCGCTGAAGGCGGAGAGCCTGGCAGACGGCTACCGGGTGCTGGCAGAATTCAACGGTACGGTACTGGCCGGGAAAAAGACCCTGCTGGGGGCTCAATTCGTCACCTGGGCCTGGGACTATGACCGGAGAGGCGTCAGCAACGGCCACTACTACATGGAGGACTACCAAACCGCCAAGGAGGACTTCACCTTCCGCTCCGGGCTGATGGCCAGGGAGCAGGTTTTTGACCGGGAGCGGTTGGAGGAGCTGCGCCAGGCGGCACAGGGCTTCCTATGCGGCGAGGGCCCCGCCTCCTACCGGCAGGAATCCCGGTGCCAGCGCATTCTGGACCAGATTCGATCCCAGTTACCCGAACCGAAGCAAAATTAAATACAAAAAGAGGGACCAAGCATTGAACAGTCTATGTGAAGGCGGCGCCGACAAAGGCGCCGCCTTTTACTATGCCCGGCATTTATTTGCCTCCTGTACCCACAAGCTGTACGCCCCGGATCATCCGGCGGACGCTCCGCCCGTGCCGGTGTGCACCCGCTCAGACCTGTGCCGGGGCTGCCCCTACCCAGCCCATGGCTTCCTCTGCTGGAGCACCGCCGGGGAATGCCTGCGGACTAGGATGAAAAAAATCCATACGGTACGGGAGGGAAAACGGATGATGCACGCAGTCCTGAGTAATTCGCGGCACCCGGGGTACGGCCAGCCTACAGTCCCTTTTCCCATCCCCCGGGGCGCCTATGACGACACGGTGGCAGCCCTGGCCTCTTTGGGTATCGGTGACCCGGTCGGCCGGGACTGCCGGGTGGATGAGCTCAACAGCAGTTTTCTCATCCTGAAGCGGCTGGAGAAGGTAGCGGTCAACGTGGACGAGCTGGACTATCTGGCCAAGCGGCTGGACAGCTCTGACATCAATGAAGCCGCCAAATTCCAGGCGATGACAGTGAAATGGGGCCTGTTCGAGATGACTGACCTAATCAACCTGACCTTCTGGTGTCAGCAGGCCACGATCATCACAGACTTTTCCGATTTGGAGGACATTGGCCGCCGGCACTATATGCCCCTGAACGGCGGGAGCTGCAGCACTGAGGAGCTGGAACGGCTGGATGCCCGCAAGGCGGCGCTGGATCTGATCCTCAACAGTGAAAGCACCTGCGTCACCCCCTACGGCGTGGTCTATGACAACGACATGAAGCTGGAACACCACTACGATGGCCAGCACTTCCCATGCTATCTCTGTCAGCCCGCCATGCTGGTGGTGGGTATTTTCCCGAAGAATGCGCCGGAGGGATCAAGCGAGACCACATGGCTGACCCTGACCTGTTCTGAGCAGTAGCTCAAGCGCGGCATACAGCAGTCCGGCCTGGACTTGGGCACGGCCAACATCCGGTATGAGGCTGTCATGCTTCCCTGGGAGGTGACGCAGGTGCTGGCCCCGGAAAGGGAAAGTCCCGTTGCCCTGAATATGGTCATTGCCCAGGACACCGAGTATGTCCTGCTGGACGAGCCCACCAACGACCTGGACATCTACCACGCCGCCAATCTCATGAAGATCGTCCGGCGGCTGTGCGACGAGCTGGGCAAGACGGTAATCCTGGTTCTCCACGAGATCAACTAGGCCGCCTTCTACTCCGGCTACATCTGCGCTCTTCAGGACGGCAGGGCCGCCAAGTTCGGCACTGTGGAGGAGGTAATGACCAAAGAAACCCTGTCGGAGCTCTACCAGGTGGACTTCAAGATCATGACCATCGCGGGCCGGCCTCTGTCCATCTACTATTGAAGCCTCCGAGTTTTCAGTACTTTTGTCGAAAAGGAGAACCACCACATGAAGAAGAAACCCCCGCGCGCTCTCTCCCTGGTCCTTGCCCTGGCCCTGTCTCTGGCGGCCTGCGGCACAGGAGCCGCTCCACAGCCCCAGGGGGATACGGTGCCCCTTACCGCCCTCAACGCCCAAAAGGAGCCCGCCGAGGTAGCGGCCCCCTATGATCCCCAGCGCATCGCCGTTCTGGATATGGCCACCCTCACCAGCCTGGACTATCTCCAAACTACGTCGGCGGCGAGGTGTCCTGCCTGGGCACCATCAAAGAGGCCGGCCTGGAGGCCGTCATGGCCTGTGGCCCCGACGTGATCTTCATTGGGGGCTGGCTGGCCGGCAGCTACGACGCCCTCAGCCAGATCGCCCCGGTGGTCTATCTGGCCACCGACAGTGACCTGGGTGTGGTGGAGAGCGTACGGCAGAACACCAGGGCCATCGCCTCCCTGTTCGGCCTGGAGGACACGGCCGGGGAACTCATGACCGGCTTTGACAGCCGCGTGGCGGCCCTGGCCTCCTTTTCCGAAGGCCGAACCGCCATTGTGTGGGCCTGGTTACCAGCGGCGGCTTCAATGTGCTGGGCAACGACGGCCGCTGCTCCCTCATCGGCCGGGAAGCGGGCTTTGCCAACGTGGGGGCGGACGCCCAGCCCGGCACCTCCACCCACGGCAACGAGGCCTCCTTCGAGTTCGTTGTGGAGAAGAACCCCGACTACATCTTCGTCATGGACCGGGACGCCGCTATTCAAACTGACGGCGCCCAGCTCGCCCAGGAAATCATGGAGAACGAGCTGGTCATGGGAACCGATGCCTACAAGAACGGCAATATCGTCTATCTGGCCCACCCCGCCGTATGGTACACCGCCGAGGGCGGCATCACCGCGCTGGACCGGATGCTCCGGGATCTTGAGGATCCCCTGCTGAAGTAAATACCGCAGAGCGGACCGGGATGAGCGCCGCTCATCCCGGTCCGCTGCCGTTCCGCCTGCGGAATGCTTCCGGCTCCTGTTCCGTCTGTTTGAATTGGCTATTTATTCACTATACTATTCTTATAACGAATATATAAAAATTATTAACTGTTATAACTCCGATATTATGAATATTTATACAGAATGACTATTGCGTTTTTATACGGGTTGGATTATACTGGGAACACATCAGCTGGGCGGCCGGCCTCGCCGCCCCACAGGAGGTCATCAACATGTCTGAGATCAAGAAAGTCGTCCTGGCCTACTCCGGCGGTCTGGATACGTCCATTATCATCCCCTGGCTGAAGGAGAACTACAACGACCCCGAGATCATCGCCGTCTCCGGCGACGTGGGACAGGGGGCCGAGCTGGACGGCCTGGAGGAGAAGGCCATCAAGACCGGTGCGTCCAAGCTGTACGTCGAGGACCTGACCGACCAGATGGTGGACGAGGTCATCATCCCCTCCATGATGATGGGGGCCAAGTACGAGGACTATCTGCTGGGCACCGCCTTTGCCCGGCCCATCATCGCCAAGCGGCTGGTGGAGATCGCCAAGCAGGAGGGTGCCGACGCCATCTGCCACGGCTGCACCGGAAAGGGTAACGATCAGGTCCGCTTCGAACTGGCCATCAAGCGCTTTGCCCCCGAAATAAAGATCATTGCCCCCTGGCGGGAGTGGGACATCAAGAGCCGGGACGAGGAGGTCGACTACGCCGAGGCCCACAACGTCCCCCTGAAGATCAGCCGGGAGACCAGCTACTCCAAGGACAAGAACCTGTGGCACCTGTCCCACGAGGGCCTGGACCTGGAGGACCCCGCCAACGAGCCCCAGTACGACAAGCCCGGCTTCCTGGAGATGGGGGTCTCCCCCGCCATGGCCCCCGACGCCCCCGCCTATGTCACCATCGACTTTGAGAAGGGCTGGCCCGCGGCCGTGGACGGAGTGAAGATGAAGGCCAGCGACCTCATCCGCAGGCTCAACGAGCTGGGCGGCGCCAACGGCATCGGCCTGCTGGACATCGTCGAGAACCGTCTGGTGGGCATGAAGAGCCGCGGCGTCTATGAGACTCCCGGCGGTGCTATCCTGTACAAGGCCATCAATGTTCTGGAGACCATCACTCTGGACAAGGAGAGCGCACACTTCAAGGCTCAGCTGGCTCAGAAGTACGCCGACATCGTCTACAACGGCCAGTGGTTCACCCCGCTGCGTGAGGCGCTGGATGCCTTTGCTGACAGCCTCGAGAAGACCGTCACCGGCGATGTCAAGCTGAAGCTCTACAAGGGCAACATGATCAACGCCGGCGTCACCTCTCCGTATACCCTGTACGATGAGCAGACTGCCTCTTTCGGCGTGGATAAGGACTATGACCAGTCCGATGCTACCGGCTTCATCAACCTGTTCGGCCTGTCCATCAAGGAGCGCGCAAAGCTGTCCAAGAACTGGCCCGAGGTCAAGGAATAACCTGCTTACCATCCCCTTTGGCGTGTTTTTTACACTTTCACGCTGAAGGCTCAAATTACCGGCATCATTGCTGGCGGCACCGCCGCGGGAGCTTTTTCCCCTGCGGCGGCTTTGCCGTTTCTATAGAGGAGTTTCTTTTATGGCAGAACAACTTTGGAAGGGCCGTTTCTCCAAGGCGGTCGATTCCCGCGTCAACGACTTCAACTCTTCCATCCGCTTCGACCAGCGGATGATCGCGCAGGATATGCGCGGCAGCGGCGTCCACGCCGCCATGCTGGCAAAGCAGGGCATCATCTCCGAGAAGGACTGCGAGGATATTCTGAGTGGTCTGGCCTCCATCGCGGATGACCTGGCCTCCGGCACCCTCACCATCGACCCCAACGCCGAGGACGTCCATACCTTCGTGGAGCAGACCCTCACCGCCCGCATCGGCGACGCCGGCAAACGCCTGCACACCGGCCGCAGCCGGAACGACCAGGTGGCGCTGGACATCCGCCTGACTCTGCGGGACCACAGCCACACCCTGCAGGCTTACATCGTGGAGCTGGTCAAGGTCATCTGCAAGAAGGCCGCCGAGAACACCACCGCCGTCATGCCCGGTTACACCCACCTGCAGCGCGCCCAGCCCATCACCTTCGGCCACGCCCTGATGGCCTATGCATGGATGCTGCTGCGCGATCTGCAGCGCTTCGAGGACGCCACCGCCCGGATGGACGCCCAGTGTCCGCTGGGCTCCGGCGCTCTGGCCGGTACGACCTACCCGCTGGACCGTCAGTTCACCGCCGAGAAGCTGGGCTTTGCGGCGCCCTGCCCCAACAGCCTTGACGGCGTGTCTGACCGTGACTTCTGCATCGAGCTGGCAAACGCCATCTCCATCTGCATGATGCATCTGTCCCGCCTGTCCGAAGAGATCATCCTCTGGTGCAGCTGGGAGTTCAAGTTCATCGAGCTGGATGACGCCTTCACCACCGGCTCGTCCATCATGCCCCAGAAGAAGAACCCTGACGTCACCGAGCTCATCCGCGGCAAGACGGGCCGCGTCTACGGCGATCTGAACACCCTGCTGGTCATGATGAAGGGCATCCCTCTCGCTTACAACAAGGATATGCAGGAGGACAAAGAGGCCATCTTCGACGCCGTCGATACGCTGGAACTCTGCCTGAAAACGGTCACTCCCATGCTGGACACCATGAAGACCCTGCCCGCCAATATGCGCCGGGCCGCTGCCAAGGGTTTCATCAACGCCACCGACTGCGCCGACTATCTGACCAAGAAGGGAATGCCCTTCCGCGACGCCTACAAGCTCACCGGCTGCATGGTCTCCGACTGCATCAGCAAGGATAAGACCCTCGAAGAGCTGACCCTCGATGAGTTCAGGGGCTACAGCGCTCTGTTCGAAAACGACATCTACGACGCCATCGACCTCATCAAGTGCTGCGAGGGCCGCACCAGCTACGGCGGTCCCAGCGAGGCCAGCGTCAAGAAGCAGATCGAGCTGGCAAGCGCCCAGCTCGGCGCATGGGAGGCGGCAAACGCATGAGCGTAAAAGTCTTTATCGACGGTTCTTCCGGCACCACCGGTCTGCGCATTGCCGACCGTCTGGCCGCCCGGCCTGACATCGAGCTGCTGAGCATCTCGGCTGAGGGCCGCAAGGATGTGAATGAGCGGGCGAAGGTCATCAATTCCGCCGACCTTGCCTTCCTCTGCCTGCCCGATGCGGCCTCCAAAGAGGTCATGCCTCTGCTCCGCCCGGACGTCAGGGTGCTGGATACCTCCACGGCCTTCCGCACCGACACGGCCTGGGACTACGGCTTCCCGGAGCTGAAGGGCCAGAAAGAGAAGATCAAAAATTCGTATCGTGTGGCGGTCCCCGGCTGCTATGCCAGCGGCTTTATCAGCATCGCGCGGCCTCTGGTGGAGCTGGGGCTGGCCCCGGCAGACTATCCGTTCAGCTGCACCGGCATTTCGGGCTACTCCGGCGGCGGCAAGAAGATGATCGCGGAGTATCAGGACGAGAACCGCGATCCGCGGCACGATTCTGAGCGCATTTACGGCCTGAACCTGCATCATAAGCACCTGCCGGAGATGGGCTACATCTGCGGTCTGACGCAGGCGCCGGTGTTCGTTCCGATCGTTGGCGACTTTTACAAGGGTATGGCGACTACCGTTATGCTCCCGGGCGTAGACGCACACCTTGTGCATGGAACGCTTGCCAAGCACTACGAGGGTCAGCAGCTTGTCACCGTGGCGCCGTTCGGCGGGGAAGAGCCGATGATCTACGCCAACACGCTGGCCGGTCACGACAGCCTCAAGCTGATCGTCTGCGGCCACGAGGAGCAGACCATTGTCACCGCGCTGTTTGACAATCTCGGCAAGGGTGCTTCGGGCGCTGCCGTGCAGAATATGAATATCATGCTCGGTCTGGATGAAACGACCGGCTTAAACCTCTGATTTCAGCAGGAGGAAACAGTTATGAAGATTATCGAAGGCGGCGTTTGTGCCGCAAAGGGCTTCAAGGCGGGCAGCGTGCGCTGCGGCGTCAAGGAAAGCCGAACTAATGATGATACCGCGATCATTTTCAGCGAATGCGAATGCACCGCGGCTGCCACTTACACGATGAATCGCGTTAAGGCGGCTCCGCTGTACGTTACCATGGAGCACCTCGAGGATGGCGTAGCACGCGCTATCGTTGCTAATGCAGGCAACGCGAACGCCTGCGCACCGGACGGCATGGAGAATGCCCGCCGCATGGCAAAGGCAGCTGCTCAACTGCTCGGCGTTGCGGAAACCGACGTTGCCGTTGCATCCACCGGTGTTATCGGCCAGCGCCTGAACATCGAGTGCATCGAGGAGCACCTTCCGGAGCTTAAACTGGAGGACAATGCCTCCGAAAAGGCCAACCGTGCCATCATGACCACCGACACCAAGCCCAAGACGGCGGC
>ENA-OWPD01000827-OWPD01000827.1-human-gut-metagenome-genome-assembly--contig:-NODE-827-length-30627-cov-7.413646_pt1 | contig 30627 bp, 18 predicted proteins | sample MGYA00248262_ERZ651842 | MGnify/ENA primary metagenome ERZ651842 (study PRJEB26924, sample SAMEA4378253) | human gut metagenome | biome: human gut; feature: human-associated habitat; material: faeces... | reverse complement strand
TTTTCCTAATACTTGTACTACTTGTTGAATTATGTAAATCTCTCAAAGAACTCTTTTGTCGCTTTCGTTTTGCGAATGCGGATGCAAAGATAAGGACTTTTATTTTAAACCTCCAAATTATTTCGGAACTTTTTTTCTAAAAGTTTGTTTCATCATTTTGTACCGGCGTTCTCTCTCGAATGCGGGTGCAAAAGTAGTGCTATAAAACATAACCTCCAAACTTTTTCGTAACTTTTTTGTGATATTTTTTCATGTCTTAACAAGTTATATAATGTACGTGCAATAAGGCACAAGACATCGTATCCCTTATTTCATAATCCACTCATGTTACCTCCTATTTAAAGTAGCAAACGGTATTAAATAAAAAACTACTAACTAAAAACATTAGAATTAAATCAAAACAGTTTCTAATTCAAAAACATTTTTTTACAAGAACCACAAATTAAATGCGCCCTTTTTAGTTTACTGTATATCACATAATTATAAAGACGCACGTGTTTTCAAAAAAACATGTACGTCTTTTACCAGAAACACGTACGAGAATTTGGAAAAACATGTACGTGTTTTTTGACAAATGCATCAAAAACGGAAGTATTAAGAGAGAAAAATACAATAAGTATGGACTTTATTAATAATTAAAATGTTGGATGCCGATTCCGGTCTTAATATAATCGACGATAGTCACAATCATAGATTCCCCTCCTGCGGCATACAACTCCTCATAGTTCTTGGACGTACTAAGGAACTTTTGGAAATAAAAAACAAGAATAGTATAGAACACATAAATTTATTCCATATCTTTAGCAGAAACAAAATTAGAAACCATGATACACTTATTAATAAACACACTTGCCGAGAAAATGAATGATTTCCTTTCAAGCTATTATGAGCGGGCCGAAATTATAGTAGAAGCAGGAAGCATTGAAGCAACCCCTGCCGAAGATCAATCGGATAAAATCATACTTTCTATCGTAAACATCGAACGGGAAACAGCCATGGGAATCTCTAGTCCTTACAGAAAGGCACAAGGCAATACATTCCAACGCACATCCCCACCATGGCATTTGAATATATATATTATGGTAGCCGCTATTTTCACCCCCAAAAGATATCTGGAATCCATACAAATACTGTCTGACACCATCTCATTTTTACAGCAAAACCCCAGTCTAAATATACCGGGGCAAGACATAGTAACACTTGAGCCTATTACTACCAGTATACAAGAACTCAGTAATATATGGAGTATTTTAGGTGGACACTATTATCCCTCAGTACTGTGTAAAGCACGAATGATCTCATTCGACGGAAAAGAAATAAAGGATATAAAACAAAGAATATCGAGTCAAGAAATAAATTAGGAATAATGTTATCAAACATATGACAATGAATGCTTGATGTGTATTTTTTGTCTACTTTTGAAAATATTATTAATTATAAAATGAACCCATAATGAAAATAGAACCTTTAATCAATGTTGCATTTACTCATGAATATAATGACAAAAGCAATTCTTCAAGACTTTTCAACATAGAATCCAAAATAAAATCAAGGGCCGTATTAGGTGGGTCTCTATTTCCCTTCATTCATACAGAAGCAAACCGATACTCAATAGTTGGAGATAAAGAAGAGCTTCTTGATCATCTATCAACAACTCCGGAAGGCCTTAATTTTGAGTTTCGAGTACATTTGGCTGATCCTAATTTCTTATATTATACACGATCCCTTTTGCCTGATGAACAGAATGATCCGGATATACAAATAAGAATTATTGATAACCGGCTCAATCTGATGAACGTAATCATTCATGTCACCAAGGAATTATTCAAAGCGGGGTGTCCTATAGAGAAAAATATACATTATCAAACAAAAGAAGCTTATTGGGACTTTATTTTGATCCCCCGTAACCCTGATTATATACCCACTGAGATTTTTATGGAGGATAATGGACCGGAAAATATTAGCTTCAAGAATCCCGAGCAAATCCGTTTCATGAATAAGGACATTTTTCGTATCAGCACAGAATATCCGATAAAGATTAAGGAAGAGTCTTATTACCAAAGAAGATCAGATATCACGATTTACGAGAAAAGAGAATATGCTAAAAGAATGCTATTAAGGCATGTTCCTGTTCCCTCTTTGGGACGTTTTCTTATAAAGGAATTACAATCTACCGAGAATTCTATTATACAAATTCTTTATATCTAAATCCTTAAAAAAATAACGTATGGCACAAATGAAAACCCCTGGCGTTTATATCATAGAGAAAAACGCTTTTCCTAATTCAGTCGTAGAAGTCGCTACCGCCATCCCTGCCTTTATCGGGCATACCCAATTCGCACGGGACGGTAACAAGGATTTGACCGGTATCCCTTTCCGTATATCTTCTATGGCTGAGTTCCATTCGTTCTTCGGTTTCGCTCCCACCTTGCGATTCGGAATTCGTCCGGAAGATTCCGAGAGTGAGGACACCACCAATGACATAAACGTATTATTCCCCGACGGAAGTTGCCAGCTTACTTTGCCAAAAACGTTCTATGCTTTATATTATAATATGTTGTTGTTCTACGCTAACGGTGGAGGACCGTGCTATATCGTCTCCGTAGGAGATTATGAGCATGACTTTAAAAGCATAGACTTTACAAATGCGCTCTTAGCCTTAAAAAAAGAACAGGAGCCCACGTTGGTCGTCGTTCCGGAAGCCGTATATATGGAGGAAGGCGATTGTTACAAAGTTCAAACTGCCGCTTTGATGCACTGTGGTAACGATATGAAAAATCGCTTTGCCATATTAGATGTTTTCAACGGATACAAAGATGAAAACGGTGCGGTTATCAAAAGTTTCCGAGAAAATATAGGTAGCAATTTCCTTGCGTACTGTGCCTCCTATTATCCATGGATAAATACATCTATCGTCACCGAGAAAGATATCACTTTTTATAATATAGAAAAGGATAGTTTAGAGAAATTGGAGGAACTGATCTTGAACGAATTCTCAAAGAAGTCCGGTGTAACGAATGAGGCTGTCAATGAACTTATGGACAAGTTCAAGCTTTTGCTTACCATGAAAGAGGACGAGGCGGAACGTTTCCATACCTTATTATACCAAGTCAGTTCCGTATACCGCTCCATTTTGAGAGAGATTCGCTTGAGGATCAATTTACTTCCGCCTTCAGCTTCGATGGCCGGTCTTTATACTATGGTAGATAACACCCGGGGAGTATGGAAAGCCCCTGCGAATATTTCCATCAATAACGTAGTCACACCCGCACTCTCGATCACAAATGCCGAGCAAGAAGATCTGAACGTACCGATGAACGGAAAAGCCGTAAACGCAATCCGTAGCTTCCCCGGTGAAGGAATCAAGGTTTGGGGTGCCCGCACGATGGATGGTAACTCGTTAGACTGGCGTTATATTAACGTAAGGCGTACGATGATCTTCCTAGAGGAATCGATCAAGAACGCCGCCCGTGCCTATGTATTCGAACCGAATGTAGCAAATACATGGGTAAATATGCGTAGTATGATAGACGGATTCTTACGGGGCGTATGGAAACGAGGTGGATTAGCAGGAACTTCCCCCGAAGACGCATATAGCATTCATATCGGATTGGGAGACACGATGACTCCCGAGGATATTCTGGAAGGTATCCTCAGGATATCCGTATTCGTGGCTATTACCAGACCTGCGGAATTTATCGAGATCACATTCCAACAACAAATGCAAAAAAGCTGATAATTTAAGAATTAAAACCTATTAAAGAAATACGAATATGGCAGGAGAAGCACAAGATAATGTATGGCCGTTACCCAGTTTTTATTTTAAGGTAGAATTAGGTAGCCTCGGGGAAATCGCTTTTAAAGAGGTATCTGGTCTGGATATGGAAGCCCAAGTAATTGAGTACCGACATGGTAATAGCCCGGTTTTCTCAAATATCAAGATGCCGGGACTGAAGAAGACGAGCAATGTCAGTCTAAAGAAAGGGGTTTTCAAAGCGGATAACAAATTATTTGATTGGTTTAACAAGATAAAAATGAACACAATACAGCGAGAAGATGTAACAATCAGCTTACTGGATGAAGCAGGAAGCCCTACAATGGTTTGGAAATTATCGAACGCATGGCCGACTAAGGTTACCGGTGTCAGCTTAAAATCCGATGGAAACGAGGCCGCCATCGAAACCTTAGATTTAGCGCATGAAGGATTGACCATAGAAAATGCTTAATGCTAAGGTTTGATCATATTGTCCCTCCTCCGGTAGCGTTTTATTTCAACGTGACTTTCGAAGGATTGATCGAGACCTCTTTCCAAGAGGTCTCGGGACTACAACTGGAAATGGAGACGGAAACGATTAAAGAAGGGGGAGAAAACAGTTTCAGCTATCAAGTGCCTACCCGACGAAAACATGGTAATCTCGTGCTGAAACGTTCTTTAATGCCTTTGCCTCATGTGCTAGAGACATATGTGGTTAAAGTATTGGAAAATAACGGAAGTGCCCAGATCGTTCCTGTCAATTTAACTATATCATTGCTGGATGCCGGGCATTTTCCCCTAAATAATTGGTCTGTACTCAATGCTTACCCAGTAAAATGGGACATTAGCGCATTGAATTCCCAAAAAAATGAGCTGGTGATTGAAACATTGGAGATGGCTTATACAAATTTGATCCGTATGTCGATAAGAGATACGATAGATACGAAAAAAGAACAATTTAAGCAGTGGCTATAACTATAAAAGAGATTCAAGTGTACACGAAAGTGACACAACAAAAAAAAGAACCCGACCTCCCTCTCTCCCATGATTTGATACAACAAATAAAAGAGGAGGTAATTCGTGAGGTCAAGAAAGATTTGTCAAACCTTTTTTCTTGTAGAAAGGAGCGGTAAAACATGAACCAAAAGTTGATCATCGAGGCATATAAATCAATTGAATACAAAGGTGGCGAGAAATTGGGTAATATCACCGTCCAAATCAATCCGGATAGCTATAAGTTAAGCAAATCTACCTCCTATAAGAAAGACGAAAGCATAAAAGAGGATAAGCAACTACCGGAGTATAAACACACCAACCCCTCCACTCTCTCTTTTGATATACACTTCGATGGTACCGGTATTATCCCGACGGGGAAAAAAACCGTGACAGAAAGGATCAAGGATTTGGAGAATATCATTTTTCTACCTAGCGCGGAGATCGATCCACCCAGCCCTTGCTTCCTTAAAGTAATTTGGGGGAGTCTCATTTTCAAGGGGAGATTAACCAGCCTAAATTGGGATTACACCTTATTCTCGCCCAATGGCAATCCTTTACGAGCTAAAGGCTCCTTGTCACTAACAGAGGCGATTAGTAGTAGAGAGACACAAGCAAAAAAGAAAAATCAAAAAGCTGAGGGTAAATTCGTTACTTTTAAACAAGGAGACAGTCTAATCGGGTTATGCGCAAAAGAATATAAAAATTCTGGTTACGCTCCAATGATTGCCTCCATTAATAACCTAATCAGCTTTAGAGATATAAAACCCGGAACTCAATTATGGTTCCCTAAAATATAATGAATATGGATAATTCATTTATAATCAAACTATTCCTAAATGGTAAAGATGTAACGGAGCAATACTCCGTAATCAATGCAAAAATATACAGAGCATGTAATAAGATCGATAAAGCAACGATCTCCATCAGCGCTGATATTATCGACAACAGCCAATTTGAAATACCAGACAACAAAATATTCAATCCGGGTACGGAGCTTAAGTTTCAAGCGGGTCCAACAGATAAGGTCAGCACCTTATTTGAGGGGTGCGTTACAACCCATCAGTTAAAAATCAATAGCGAACAACAAACTCTATTTGTTTTAGAATGTAGGGGGTTCGCATATCCTGCAACCTTTGGACGTAAAAATAATGTATATGAAAATAGTAAAGATGATGCCGTTATCAAGAAGATTCTGGGACAATACGGGCTTTCTGCCAAAGTAGATAGTACCGGTATAGAAATTCCACAACTGGTACAATATTATTGTACAGATTGGGATTTTGTACTCACACGAGCACAAAATAACGGATTAGTCGTTATCACTGACGGTAAACAAGTCAAGGTATGTAAACCGAATGTATCTGCCTCCCCGGTCTTAACCATCACCTATGGAGATAATTTAATCGCTTTCGATGGTTCTATATCCGCTTCCGAGCAATACACAGATACAAAAGCCTGCGCTTGGGACGTGAGCCGTCAACAAATTATCAAAGCCACCGCCAGCAAACCTTCTCTCAATGCCCAAGGCGATATCGCCGCAAAGGATCTATCCGGTCTGGCAAATGAAGTGATGCTTTATCAAACCAACGCTCCCATCGGCGACGCTTCTTTACATGCTTGGGCCGATGCGCAAGCTTTATGGAGCGGTCTGGCACGTTTTCAAGGCTCCATCACAATTTACGGGAATGCGTCTATTATTCCGGGCTGTATTATCAAATTAGAAGGATTAAGCAAACATTATAGTGGAAACGCATTTGTTCAATCAGTAGAACATACACTACAAGGAGGCGAATGGAAGACACAAGTCTATATGGGTTTCAATCCGGTAGTCATTACCGAAGAGCCCGATGTAGTGGCTCCCGCAGCTAGTGGTTTCTTGCCCGGCATACGAGGATTACAAATAGGGATCGTTAAAAAGATCGGAGATAATAAAGATTTCGAGAATTTTATATTAGTCGATATACCCTTGTTACAATGTGAGAAGACGGAGATATGGGCTCGGCCGGTCAGTCCGTACGCAAGCAATGGGGTCGGCATGTTATTTCTACCGGAAGTCGATGATGAGGTAGTCCTGCAATTCATCAATGAGGACCCCTGCCACCCTGTGATTATCGGAAGTTTGTACAGTCGCAAACGAAAAACGCCGGTTTCTTTAGATCCAAAAAATAATTTAAAGACAATTGTTACAAAAAACCAGTTGAAAATTACTTTGGACGATGATAAAAAGATTATCACAATAGGGACTCCCGGAGAGAACACGCTCATATTGGATGATGACAAAAAGCAAATTCTGTTATCCGATGCTAATAAGAACAAGGTCTGTATGGATAAAAACGGAATTATGGTAGAATCCGGCAAAGATCTCATATTTAAGGCAAGAGGGAATGTCAAGACAGAAGGAATGGGTATCGAATCCAAGTCTAAGCAAGATACCAAGATAAATGGCTTGAATATCGAGGTTTCCGCACAAATGGGAGTTAAAGTAAAAGGGTCTGCCACCGCCGAAATATCCGCATCCGGCCAAACCGTTGTAAAAGGAGGCGTTGTAATGATTAATTAAATCGAATGATTTATGCAGAACAAAAATAGTTTTTTAGGTAAAGGATGGGCATTCCCCCCAGAATTCAGCCATAATGATAATCCCACCCGCATGTCTAATTATGAAGAAGACATCCGGCAAAGCTTGATCATCCTTCTCTCCACTCGCACAGGGGAGCGAATACATCGTCCGGATTACGGTACGGAACTATATCGTTATCAGTTTGAACAATTAGATCTTACCATGGAGACCATGATTAAAAGCGCTATCGAGAAAGCTGTTCTCTTATACGAGCCTAGAGTCTCGCTTAATCGCATAGAAATTAATAAGGCTTCGATTCAAGATGGCATTCTGATTATCGAACTTTATTATACGATACGTATGAATAATGTCCAACAAGAATTGACCTATCCTATCTATTTTGATTCTAACCGATGAATAAACAATGGAATAAAGATGGATTGACAAGAAAAAAATTGGAGAATGATTTCCGGATACATGAGCCTTTTCAAGTACTCGAGAAAAATCTCTCCAATTTATTGGCTCGTGCCTTTTCGAAATCATCCTTTTTATATCATTACCAATCCTTAGCCATACTCAATGAGATCAAGCAAACAGATACAATCGGGATCGAACAGAGTTTCATTTTGTGGCAAAATGAGAACTCACCGGAAAGTAACAGAGAAATCACCTATCTAAGAAACGCTCTATACCATAAGTTCTCTGATTGGTATCAAAGATTGAATCATCGGATCTTTAGAGATTCCATGTCCGATTTATTTCTGGATATGGAGAAATATAACCAGAGACTTCAGCTAATAACCCTATCCAATCCTAAAACGGTTCGTAGAAGTCTCTACCTATTATTACGTATCCTCCGTAATTTACAAAACAAACGGGAGATTTACATCCAAGAAATCGCTAAAAGCGGAGAGACCGATCCCTCATTAGCTGTTTTAATCGCTTTCTTGAAAAACTATCAATATCTGGTAGATCAGTTCAATAAACGCTGGGAAGCTTATCCGTTATTTTATGTCAACCAAATATTGAAGGAATCTCCCCAAAAAGCGATTATTCCTTCCGCTTGGTTTATCGCCGTGAAGAATAATACCGCACAGCAAGCCCAGTTACCCAAAGGTACAGGTATTATAACACAGGTACCATTTCCTGCGCAAGATATCCAATTTTGTTATCGTACGGACGAAGATTATTCGGTCAATGACATGAAAATAACGAGTATACATTCGTTACTATTGGAAAAAGATCCGAAAAAATATCCAGCGAGCCGATTAGGCTTCGTTACGTCCATCTGGCAAAAACAGTTGAATGACAGGATCGGAAACGTTCCTTCTAAGAAGCCCAATCTGGACTCAGGGCTAATCTTTGAGAACCAATCCTCTATACAAGCTGGACTGATGATCGAATCTCCCATGTTATTACTTCGGGAAGGACATCGGGATATACATATCACATTCGGATTAGAAGAAGACTCCATATCATATTTCAAAGAATTAATCGCTACCACGGAACAATCTTCCCACGAAACCGGGCGTGTATTAAACGACGCTTTCCTATTGGAGTTAAGCACAGAGAAAGGTTGGGCCCCGATATACGCCTACACCTTGACATTCATCAACGAAAACTCCTTTTATCTGAAATTCGTCCTTAATGAGAAATTCGACCCTACAACACCTTGCTCTGAAGCTCATGGTTGCCAAACACGGAACCCAGCGCTCCGTATATTGATGAACACGGATGCTTGGTTATTCCCCTACTCTTGGGTACACCGTATTTTTATTACTAGCTTAAAGATAAAGGTACATGTATCCGGCATGTCATCCTTGAAAATCTATAATCCTCTGGGAGAAGTAGACGCAAGCGTACATTTCCCTTTATTCGGGTTAGAAGCTCAAAAAGGCTCATGGTTCGCATTCGGTAATTATGAGATAGCGATCAAGCCTATCCAATCCATGGGTATTACTTTGCAATGGGCGGATCTACCTTATTCGGAAGGAGGTTTCTATGATTTGTATCAAGCATATAAGACACCTATCGATAATACCACCTTCAAAATTGAATGGGAAAAACTAACAGACCAGAAATGGGTAAAATTACCGGGAAGTACATCTTGTCTTTTCAATACGAAAAACAAGCATACTTCCCCTAGGGGAAAGCTCTCGGAGTACAGCGAGATCGTTTACGACAAACCGTTCAAAAACATTACGGTCTCCACGGAAGAAGAGCAATATCAATATACGAAAACCCAGCAAGGCTTCTTCAGGATTAGACTCACAGATCCGAACGGCGGATTTGGGCAGACGGAGTACCGGATGCTCTTTGCGGATATCATGATAAGAAACAGCCATACCCGTAAACAGACCCCGGTGCCCAAACCTCCTTACAACCCTATGATTGAAAGTATAGGTATCGGTTATAGCGCCGAGGAAGAATACTTTTTCAATGGCGATACCCCAAGAGATAGATGCCGTATCTATCATATCCATCCATTGAGGCAAAAGGAATTACATGAAATCGATCTACGTCATCCGTTCCCAATGGTGGAAGTACCCACAGAAGATGGGATTATTCTATTCGGTATTGGTAACTCGATCGGTAACGACCAGATCCGTTTATTCTTCGAGATGGCTGCCTTGAAACGGGAAATCGGAAAAGAATATCTTCCTTGCGTACAATGGTCTTTTTTCAACGGCAAGCAATGGGAGTTTATCAAACCGGGTAATTTACTTTCCGATACAACCGGGAATCTGTTGAATACAGGTTTGGTAGACATCCTGCTTCCCTCACCTATTAGCGAGGAAATGCTAGACATAAATGGAGATTTCTGGCTTTCGGCAAAAGTATCTTGCCACACGCAAAATTGTTCATCCATACGAAATGTCTATCTAAACCCAGTGAAAGCCCGGTTAGAAATCCCCGAAGAAATGGAAGCCCTGATCAGTGAGGAACTCGAAAGCTTCACGGGACTCGTTTCTTTCGAGAAAAGTATGCCGGGACTTACGGATATTTACCAGATCATACCCGCTAAAGGAGGACGTTCGCCGGAAACGCCAGAGGATATGCGGCTCCGGATCACCCAAGAGATGTCCCATCGGAAACGGGCTGTATTGCCTAGGGATTACGAGCAAATAACATTGGCTCAGTTCCCCGAAGTCAAAAAAGTACTTTGCTTGCCCGGAATAGACAGTAAAGCTCAAAACAGGAGCCCGATCGTAACATTGGTCGTGATGCAAAAGGAGAAAGATAAAAAGATCTTGCCTTTATGCGAACATAGGCTACTCATGCGAATCGAAGATTATATAGGTGACAAGACAAGTCCGTTCATTACCGTTGACGCTATCACTCCGGTCTACGAGGAAGTAACCGTTTGCTGTAACCTCCGGATAAAGCCCGGATATCCCGTAGGAGATATACTCCGCCAGACAGAGGCACGCATTAATAATTGTATCGCGCCTTGGCGAGATAAGGAAGAGATCCCGGTATTTGGGCTTTCGTTCTCATCGACAGATCTTTATAACTCCATACGAGAGTGTGAAGCCATCGTGGACATTGATATATTAAGCGTAGCGCATGTCGTATATACGGCAAAAGACCAACAAAAGAGCTATTATCTAAACCGCTACCCGGAAGAGGCAAGGCAAAATTTCAACGTTAGCCCTTCCCAACCTTGGTGCATATTAGTTCCTTCTGATAGGCATTTGCTATATATTGACCAAAAAGACGAACTACTGGAACAACTCGGACTCGGATATTTAGGAGTTGGAAGTAATTTTATTATTAACAAATAAAACAAACCGGATATGCCTCGTACAAACAGAAATACACTAAAAGAATACTTTAAGCGCGGAAGTATGCCCAACCAAAAGCATTTCTACGAATTAATCGATTCCATGGTCAATATTTCCGACGACGGGATCGATAAAAATCCGGATGATGGCTTACGGTTAGCTCCTTCCAAGGAAAACAGTCCCGTCATCAGCTTATTCACGAACATACAAGACAATATTCCAGAGTGGAAAATATACCTAGGTAACAATAGCCAACTCCATATCATACGTCAAGGGCAAGATGAACCGATACTATCGCTTCATCCAAACGGTCGCATCGAGATGAACCAACCCGGTATGGATATACGTATCAACGGCAGTCTTTCCGCAACCCGCTTCGACGGTGCGATACGGGGTAAATTTCCCGCAGATGGCGAATGGCATACCCTGCAAATACCAACGGAAGGATGTCGTGCCTACCGCATCATGGCTGGATGCGGTAAGTTAAAAAGCGGACAATACGCATTAGTGGAAGCCACGGCTATCCATTGTTACGGAAAACATCGAAAAATCCGTACGAATCAATCCTGGTTCGGTTCCTTTTTTAACAAGATCAAATTCCGTTGGTACGGCCCCGGACAAAAATGCAAGTTGCAAATACGTAGCGGACGGGATTATGGAGACAACATCTTTGTTTGTTTCCAGATAACCGATTTATGGAAAGATTACCGGATGGACGCCTCCGACCGGAGAAACACCTTTAATCAAGAATAGCCATGGATGATCTGCCCAACCTGCAAGAGCTAAAAAAGGAGGAATCCATATTCGATAGCCTCCAAAAGAATGCCTTGGAAACAATCCGGGAGCTTTCAGGGCAACTGTGGACAGACCATGCCCCACACGACCCGGGAATCACGACTCTGGACATCTTAAATTACGCCTTAAGCGAATTGGATTACCAAATGAGTTTCCCATTAGAACAATATCTCACCGGATCGGATAATCGTTTCAATCCGGAGGATTACGGCTTGTTCAGTCCTGAACGGGTTTCCGGGATGGCCCCTGTGACACCCAAAGATTACCGAGACCATTTTTTAGATCAATTAGATAACACTGACTTCTTAGTTAACTTATCGGACATACAAATCCATCCCTATAGATCCAATGATCAGATCTGTCACGGATGGTTCGACATATTTATAGAACTCTCGTCCTTTATCTCAGAAGATCAACACAAACAGGAAGAAAAGAAAATCAAGGAAAAGATTAAGAAACTATATCACGCAAACCGGAATTTAGGTGAACACCTACACGCAATCCATTTCGTAAGAAGGAAACCTTTATTACTCATTGGAAATATCGATATAGACGGTAGCATCTCTCCGGAAAAAACCTTGATCGCCATTTATACGGAGGCGATTCAATTATTCGCACCGGGAAGTCATTATACAGGTAGCGCACTTCCCATATACAAGCTTTTCAAAGGGATCAAGCAGATACAAGGGGTTCTATCGATACACTCTTTGGAATTTCAAGGTTTTGAAGAGGGTGAATACGCCTATACATTGGCATTATCTTCCCCTGAGCAAATCAAGATACGACTTTACCAAAACCAACAAGCGGTAGAGATTAATGCCACAAAAGTATTGAATCGTTTGCATTCGCGGAATAATATCAACCATGCAATACGAGAACAGAAAAAACAAGCCAAATCGATCCTCATGGACAGTCGCCATATTCATCTGAATGATTATAGCGTCACAAATGATTTCCCAATTTGCTACAAGGACTCGTTTACCGATTCATTCAAGGCATATCTTTCTATATTCGACCATCTCTTTTCGGAGGGACATGAAGAAATGAATCATCTAAAAGATTGGATGGCCTTAAATATGGAAACACCCGGTTCCGCTTCTATGGAACAAAACAAAGATCTGCTATTGGATACGTTGGATAAAATCTACGGAGAAAATAGCAACCAGCCTTTTCTCCGCTACTCCCATAAAGAGATAAACCGTCAACGAAGAGTCCGGTTCCTGCGACAACTACCGGAACTTATCCGGGACCGGTATCTGGGCTGTAATCTATTCGACGCAGACTCCCTTTCCGGATTGGAAAGATATCTCTATTCCATACTCGGATGGGAAGATGCGGAAGAGCAAATTTTCATTCTGGAAAACATACTCCTGCATTCACCGGAGGCGACTGATCATTCAGTCCCCTCCCGGGAATTTACCTTAACGGCAATCCTCTCGCAAACAGAACGTACGCAGCAACGGCCGGATTTTCAGCTTCGTCTTGAAGAATTCTTGCGAGAGAAGATACCGGCACATCTACGATTCACGGTTCATTGGCTTCCTCCGAAAGAGCTAGCCCTATTTGTCAAGGACTATAAGGCATGGAGAAAAGCTTGGGCCGATAATGACAACAAAGAGATTGGCCGCACCGGAGAAATCTTAAAGAATAATCTGATACGAATAAATATCGAACTTTAAATTTACCCTTATGTCAACCAGATATCGAACTACCTACCACGGCATTTTATTGGGCTTATTACTTCATGTAATCATGGCACAAGCCGTTAACGCCCAAAGAAGTCTCTCGGAGCGATTGGATTATTTCCGGAGTTTAGGAGAGCGGACCGAGTTGGAACTGGAAGAGATTCGTACCCCGATCGTCTCTTACCAGACTCTTATGGACTCGATCACCCAGCGTATCTTAACGGAACAATGCGGTTATATCGTTTATCCCGCTGAATTGGGGAATGCTTTCACTTTCGTAACAAACCCGGACGCAAACCAAGCGATCTCACGTTTGGGTTATTTACAGTCCCCAAGTTCTTTATTACCCGATCATGTAGAGCAATGCGCATATACACCTTGGCTGTTCGGAAACGAGTTATTAACCGCATCCAAGAATAAAGCCAATGCGGATCCTCTCTGCCGCTTCTTCGATGAAAAGCTTGGCCCAGTCAAAGTAACGCAAGCTTTGTGGTATTATTTCAATAAAAGAGAACCGGAAAAGATCTTGCCTCCCCCTACCGTCGAGAATATGTATTTCTTCAAAGGTAAAACCGGAGATCTGGATAATATGCAATCGTTGCTCAACTCCGATAAACAAGGCTATATCATTTGCCCCGTATGGACAGAAGACGTTACAGGAGTTCTGGACAATCCGGACGAGAATCCCTCCATCAGAGGAAGCGGAACGATTGAGTTTTTCATCAAGGAAGCTCCTCTTTCCATCGCTCTCAACATTACGCCCTGGGAAGAAGACGCCATCGGATACAGGGAAACCGGCTTCATCCCATTCGTCTACGACACCACTTACACGCAGGCCGTAAAGAACTGGTTGCTATCCGTGCGTGAACTGCGCCCCTCCACGGTTCGTACGTTCTTCTGTTATTTCGATAAACGTAGCAAAGAAGAGATCGCCGCACAAAAGAAAAAGGGAAATTGCAGTATTCCCGTATTCAAGGTAGATGGCGCATCATCGGAAACCGAACGCCTATCCGAACGTCTAAGCCAATACAACCAACGAGCTTTTCCGATCGTGCCGTATTGGCTGCAATCCGTATATGAGCAATTACCGGCAAACCTTATCCGGAAATTCAGCCGAATGGAATATCTAGGGTATGTAGTGGATACAGAAAGCAGGCAACCTAGCCAAGTAAGCGACTGGCAACAACAGGAGTGCTTGATAGATATGCCCGTTTATTCGGATACACCCGTCGATTTACTAGTCCTATTCCGAAACTCAAAAGCGACGAATGATTTCTTAAGATCGAAAGAATCCCAGATGGCTCTTTTAAATAACTTATTCACAAAGGGTACCGGTACGATCAACCGAAACCCGTCTCTCCGGAAACTCAACGGATTGACTCTTTACTTCCCTGATTTCGATTTTAAACTGGAGAACCGGAGAGAACTTGTACAATTCGTGAAGTCCACTAGTTTCGTAATTGATTCCTTTTGCGTGGATGGTAATAAAATATATAAAAACTACGATCTAAATGTCATATTCCCTATCAAGGAGAAAAAACATATCGGTTATCTATCCATTCTATTGAAATACCAATTGGTAGACCGCCTTTGTTTCGTCGATTACGATGAAATGGGCGTTCCCGTAACTACTTGTGAAAATCGAGAGAATAAGCAAGAACCAGTACTCAAGATGGTCATGTATGAGGAAGAATGCGAGGTATCCTTACTAGATAATCTTTTCAACTCTTTATTCTATTTGCTAAATCCTTTTCCGCAAGGCGAGCAACTCACCAGTTGCTCCGATGATCTGGCGCAACTGGCAAATACGGAATTCTCCAACCCGATGCTTATTTATTTCGTATTGGGTGATATATTCCTATTTCTCATACTATTAATCCTAATCACCCTGTATATGACATCCAGTAAGTTCTACATGTTGGCACAACATTATAAGCGATATGTCTTGCCTCTATTACTGGTATTCATATCCGAGATCGTATTGGTATTATACCTAATCACCAATATCGTATCCTCACGGGAAACTTTCGATATATGGACTCAAATGATACTGTTGGCGCTCCCACTCTTCTTTTTTCTCTTAATCATCGTACCGATCGGGCACCGGGAAAGAGAGCCGTTGCCTTAAATCACCACCGGCCCTCTTTATTCAATTCCCGGCGGATCGCCATAGATAAGATATCGGAATCTAGCCGGGGAGTGTCTTGCTTTAGCAACCGAAGGGCACAACGCCTGATCACATTCGAGATGGAGCCACCCGATAACTCATAAGTAGCTGCCATACGGATCATCTTGTCCGCATCCGCAGGTAGCCAAGAAGAGGGAAGCATTCTACGCCATAATTCCTCACGTAAGTCTTGATCCGGCATCGGGAAATAGATAATAGACTGGAAACGACGGGAGAAAGCTTCATCAATATTACTCTTTAAGTTTGTGGCCAAAACAACGGTTCCCGGGAAATCCTCGATCCGTTGCAGCAAATAAGCGATCTCTTGATTCGAATGGCGATCATTAGAAGTGTTCGTCGAGGTTCGTTTACCGAATAAGGCATCCGCCTCATCGAAAAAGAGAATCCAATTCCGGTTTTCCGCTTGGTCGAATACATTCGCAAGGTTCTTTTCAGTCTCGCCGATATATTTGGAGACAATCATGGAAAGATCGATACGATATACATCCATCCCGTTCTTCTTGCCAATCAAGGTTGCGCAAAGCGTCTTACCCGTTCCCGGCGGGCCATAAAACAAAGTGCGGTAACCGGCCTTCAAAAAACGACTCAATCCCCAGTCCGAAAGGATGACCCGATGACCCGTAATCCAATTATTTATCTCCTCCAACTCCTCACGCACATAATAAGGCAATACGGCATCTTCCCAATTCAAAGCCGTACTAATCCGTTTGGCCGGAAAACCCATATTATAGTCCGGCTTATATTCTCCCTCAAAAGATAAACGGTACAAGAAATCCTCCGATATACGCAGTTGTCCGCTCAAGAACGGTTCACCATTCCCGGCTCCTTCCAAGCCAACAACGTGATACATATGGAACCAATGCTCCTCACGAAATAGACGAACCACTTCCAGACGGCGTTCCACACGATCGCCCGCCAACAGGAAAACGGCCGTCTCGCCCGTTGGCAAGAATCCTCCGTGCGATAGTCCTTTCCAACCGCCAAATTCCGTATAAGGACGGTCAAAATTCTTATTATGCACAAAGAAAATATCCAACACCTGCGGAGAAAGATGAGGCATTAAGGCCAACATCAACACCATCCACTCATCGAAAGTAGGATCAACCTGTTCCGGCAACAACGCCTTCCAAAGCGGTCCTGCCTTCGGGAGTGGGATATCATAGACGGAAGATAAATCGCACTCCTGCCGGAAATACAAACGAATGGAGACATCCAATACCCGCTGGAACCAATCGATCCACTCGTTCATAAGACAGAAGCAGCTTTAGCACCCATCACATCCGCCTCGTGTTCCAAGGATAAATCATCGTTAACGGCCATTCCACCTACCTCGGTAGTAGGCTGCACACGTCCCTCGGCTTGCTGGATGACGTGTGTCAACTCATGTCCCAATAGCTGCTGTCCGGCAGACGTATCCGGTTTGAATTGTCCCGGGGCGAAATGGATATCCGTACCTTGCGTATATGCCAAAGCCCCAACCTCCGGCGCTTTCGATGAATCCGGGTGTACACGTACCGATGAGAAATCCGTCCCGAAGGAAGACTCCATGCCTTGGATTACATGATCCGGAATCCCTGTCTGGTTCTTAGTTTGCCGTTGGGCCACAAATTTTCCTTGAAGAAGCTCATCCTCATCTTCCACATCCCGCTGAACGGCGAACTTACCTTGCAGCAAATCATCCTCATCCATTGCGTCACGTTGCATAGTTTCCACCATTTTAGCCTGCAAGGCAGATTGTACCCGGTTATCTTCCATCAATTGTGTTGATTCACCTTTACGGTTTTGAAATACCCGCGAAGGTCCTTCTTGAATCTGTATCCGATCCGCATTCATAATGTTATCTTTTAATGTTATTTACCGCCACTTTACTCTAAGTATTTTTTCCATCCATGGAGTTTTAATGAACCTGAAGTTCCAAGCAATCGAATCTAACAAGACGTCAAAAGCTCTCTCCTCGACCGTTAGCGTCCAATTATTCTTCTCCATCTTTAACACTCCCTTTCTCCGGATAAAAGTACTTTGAAGACCTTCCCAGCTCGTATTCCTCATCTTATCCCAATTCATAAGTACCGCTTTCTTCAATTGCTCTATCATCTCTAATTCATTCTCAGCTAAATCACACGAGCGAGGAAGCGGTTCCGGACTATCATAGCCCGTCAAGACTTTGCTTAAGAATAATTCTGGCTCCGGGATTTCCTTCTCATCCGTTACAAAACGTTGAGACGCAAAAATGGCCTTCACTTGGCATTCTCTCGATTTAAAGCCACGTCTGTCATCACTCAAGTAGCCTAACCTATGAAAAAGTATTGGCAGATAGACGGCTATGATCGTCAAGCCCGCATTGTTAATAGACACGCCATGATCTTCTAACTGGCCATTCAAAACATCCATATCCATATTATTTTTAAGTTGATATATAAAAACTGACAATTCAGATAAATTAGTTGTATGTCGACATATAAAAGTCTCTATCTTATGTAATTCCTCCTCGGGCACAGACTCCCTCAAATGCTGCCAAAAGAGGAACAACAATCCATCTTTGGAGTAATTCCGGTAAACGTTGCCGGAAAGAGCCTGTAACCACCCCAACCAAACGTTCTCTTCCAACCCGAAGTTATTGAGACGAAACAAGCGGATTACCTCCTCGACAAGTAAGCGCAAAGCGGGAGTCGCCCCTGTATATAATTCCTCCAATAATTCCATCTTTTGGGAATTGGACGGATAGATAGAGGGAAAAGCAGTACGGATGGGAAGCTCGGGCGCTTTCCCCGGTTTCGTGCCCAGTAAAGCATCCATGGTACGTGTAAACGCATCCATATTCTCCAACATACACTCATGCAATAACAAGCGCAGCCGAGCGGCATCTCCAAATGTACGATTCTCTTTTACATTCGTAAGGTATTGGATCAAGGATACCTGATTCGGAAAAGCCAGACCGTATTCACGGATGACAAGCAGTAATAAGGAAGCGAAGATACGAGCGGCCTCTATCGGCTCTTCAACCCTTATTCCGGATGAAGGAATATCCTTCAATTGCCGTAATTGGTCCAGTAAGATTTTCGGGTTCGTCTTCTCCAAACCACTCACGTACTCGAATAGATCGCCCAGCGGTTCATCGGAACGGCCTGTGATTATAAATTGTCCCAACCGATACGCTTTCCTCTCCTCATTCAACCAAACAGAGAATAAAAGCTCGGGAGATTCCTTATCCATATCCTCGTACAGCAGGTCTATTATCTCACGTAACTCTTCCGGAACCCACGGATATTCCCCATGTGTTCCCTCATGAAAATAGGAGATCAACTCCCGCACCGTGATATTATAATGAGCAGAGAACTGTCCCAACACCGAACGTACGAATTGTTTCCGGCTAAAAGCGGTTAATGGCCCGCTAAACAGCACCAGAAAGATAAATTCCCATTTCAACTGCCGGAACTCGTCGCCCACCCTTCCTTCCAAACGCCCTTGCTCTTTCCCCTTATCCAGCGTCTGGGCATACCGGATAATGAAATGGCTTTCCACCGGAACGGTTTGCTCGACCACCGAATATATTTGCTCCTCGCGCAAGAAACGGATAAAGCAACGGCACAAGCCAGGATTAGACAACCGATCTTTCAAATCTTCCGGGTAATAAACGGATATACCGGCGGGAGAATCATCGATAGCATTCAAGTACAAAGCAATGATCAATTCCCGAACGGCTGGATAAGCCGTTAGCAGCCCACTTGCCAAGGTACGGTAAAAATATCCCAACAACTCCATTACCGTCAGATTGTAATGCGCCGCCAATTCCTTTAACACGGAGAAGGCGAACTGATGGCGGGAAAATACGCTCCCCCCCCTACCGAGAATAACCTCGAAGATAAACACCCATTTCAGTATCCTGAAATCATTCCCGGCTTTCCCTTCGAGCATACCCAATTCCTTCTCCTTATCCAACGCTCTCGCATAGTCGATGACAAACGGACTCTCCGCAGGGATCATCTGTTCCACGATCTGGTAAATCTGTTCCTCATTATACCCGGATAAGAAAGTCAAGCTCTTCTCCCGCCGCACGAGCAAAGCCTTCAATTCTTCCAGAGAAAAAAGAGAGAGATTTTTAGTGAATTCCTTTTCCGATAATGTCTCTAGCCGGATATCCTTCAAGAGCGACAATAACTCGGGCATGAACAAGCGGGTAGAGGCGAACTTATCTAAATCATACGTCAGCATCCCCAGTAAATCCACAAAAGAAATGGAATAATAGCCGGATAATTCCCGCAGCGTGTACGTCACCATTTGTTTCCGGTTGAAATAGCCTTGATCCTGAGATAATAAATATCCCCATAGGATTATCCAGATGGCGTTTCTGTAATCATTCTTCCCTATCTCCGGACGCTTTATCTCGGGATAAGAGTCTTGCAAGAAACGGGCATAAGCGTTTATAAACGAGCTTTCCGAGGGTGCCACCACATGTACCAAACGTTCTTGATAGATATCATCCAATTGAAAGACCAGACGTTTACGAATGGTAAGCGCCTTTCCCTTCTCACGCAGGAAATGACTTAATTCTATCGGGGATATTCGTACTAATTTATCTAAAAGTTCCGGTAAGGTGAGCCGCTCCTCTTCCAGCCAAGGCCAATATCCGTGCGACATATAATAGGTAAATACTTCCAGCCAAGATTGCCTGATGGGAACAACAGCGATTCGGTCGGGATGCTCTTCCTTACTTCGCAAATAAGAAGCGAAAGTCTCGTCCAGTCTCTCTGCCAGTCTACGGGGGAATTGCTCATAGAATTCATCTTCTTCTAGCTCACCTAGATCCAAGTCTAAACTCTCGATCCGGATCAACTCATCTTCCGTATCATAACGGCTTAAAATCTCATCCACGATCCCTTCTAAAGAGGTTCGGTTAAAGGTATCCCAACGACCATATAAATCATGAACGAAAGGTTCCCGATCCGCAACTAAATCTAGTTTTAAGGTGCCTATTGTTATCATATGGTTTGCAGGGTATTTCAGTCTTTATTAGATGCATGCAATATCTATATTATTCTTCGATTAAACAAGTATTATCCAGATTCTTTTCCACAAAAACATATAAAAGTTGATTGTGCCAGAATAAAACTTATGCGTACCTATAGGTAAGCCTGATCGGTACCTATTCTATTCTTAAATTATCGCCACTGATTTTACAATCAGCGGCGGCATTTGTATATTCAGCGGCTGTGAATATAAATTCAGCGTCGCCAAATTAAGAAATAGAGCTTATTCGACAAAGAATATATAGGCTCTTGGAGAAGTATTTCCTAGGGAGAGAAGCGTTTTTCCTCCAACAGAGAGAGATATCAAAGATATTTACGTAATTCTGGAAAACTTCTGTTAGTACCTTATACAAAGGACTTTGGGATAATTACCCGTTTTTGAGGTAATGACTTGGCAACCGAGCTATTTGCAGCATTATGCTATGAATTGCGTTCAAGTAACTTGTTTCAAGCACAAAGGTACTCTTTTATTTGCAAAAGTGAAACATATTTTTGTATGAAAATGGAAGTTGTAAAACCAATTTGTCTTTATATGATTTTATCAACTTGACATTTGAGATTTTACATCCTTACACAGACTTTTCCATCCACCTCTGTTACTTCATTACTTTTAATCATTTGCTTATACACATTGCGGAGTGAATAAATTATGTTATCCCCTGTACGCTTAAACCCAAATTCTCTGGCAGTTACAATGAACAAATCTTCAGGAGTAATACCAAAGCTATGCTGAGCAATCGTTTTCATAGCTAACGCTAATTCTTCATCACAAATGTATGTGATAGGGCGTAAATAATCATCATCGGGATTAGGAATACGAACCTTTATATCTGTAAAATCCTTTATTCTGACAAACTCATTTTTATCCTCGGTAATCATTCCATTTAAGTGATTACGGAAAATGTATCTTACTTCATTACGAACGACAGATGTTGCCTTCTGGCGACCATATGCAGGTGCGATACGCCTACATAATTCTTCAAAATGTATAGGTTGCTCTAATGAAATAATATCCCAAGCTATATCATATCCATCTTTGGTTTTTCCACTTTCATCAATTATGTTTATAGGATATGCACGCTTATACAATTCAAATCCATACCCAATCGTTCCAACCTCGGCAGGTTTAACTTTTTCTTCTATCTCAATGATAGGGGGTGTGGTATCATTATTGACATCGTCAATAGAATAATGGTCTTCAGACTCTATCGCAACACCTCCTATAGCCTTCTCTACTGCATTGATAAGTTTATCTTTTTCTGTCTTTTGGTCTTTTATCCAATCTGTTGACCAAATACGATAAATAGTCCATCCCATATCTTCAAGTACGGTTTGACGCAACCTGTCTCGTTCGCGGGCAGTACGAGAACTATGATATGTCACTCCATCACACTCGATACCAATAGCAAATTTTCCACTTTCAGTAGGATGTTTAACCGCCATATCAATACGGAATCCAGAACAACCAACTTGCGTTACCACATTGTAACCATTCGATTGCAAGAAATCATAGACAGCCTCTTCAAAAGGCGAGTCAAATTCTAAATCACAATTAAATGTAAGTTCTTTTTCTAATGCTACAATTCCTTGTTGAGCAAACTCAATATATGAGCGAAGCATCTTTACTCCTTCTGAAGAAACCTTATCTAAATCAATATCAGTCGGCACAATAGACCCTACCAGTTTTATATTGTATTTAGCACGTGTAATCGCTACATTAAGGCGACGATAGCCACCCTCACGACTTAATGGACCAAAATTCATGTACATTATGCCCTTACTATCCTTTGCGTAACCAATGCTAAAGATAATGGTGTCTCGCTCATCACCTTGTACATTCTCAAGATTTTTAATAAAGAAAGGTTCTTCCTTATCCTCAATAAAGAATTTATCAAAACTGGGATTTTGTAGCCGTTTTTGACGAATAGCTGCATCTACTGCATTTTGTTGCGACTCACTAAATGTAACAATTCCAAGTGAACGCTTAGGATGTTTCTTAAAATGCTCAAAAACTAAATCAGCGACCCTTCTTGCTTCAATAACATTATTTTTCTTTCCTCCTCTATCATATATACCATCTTTTACATATACATACTCAACACCGCAATCAGGAGCTTTTTCTGTTGAAGACGGAAAAGTAATCAGTTGGCTATTGTAGATTTTAATGTTGGAGAATGCTATTAAATGTTCATGACGACTTCTGTAGTGCCATCTTAGACTACGTTCTGGCAAAATGGCCACAGCTTCATCCAAAATAGACTCATATGCTCCAGCATCGTTATCTTCAATAGCTTCATCTGTATCAACATCAAAATCTTCATCATTAAGAGAAGTGGAGAAGAAACTTGTTGGTGGCAACTGCTTAGTATCTCCCACTATTATAACCTGCTTACCACGCATAATTGCACCAATAGCATCTTCTGTATGCACTTGTGAAGCCTCGTCAAAGATAACCAAATCGAAATCATAACTCTGTGCTTCAAGGAATACACTGACAGACAATGGAGACATCATAAAGCAAGGGCGGAGTGACGTTACAAGATTGGGTATAGTCATAAAGAGTTTACGCAATGGCATCAACCGCCGCTGCTTATTAAGTTCTCGTTTCAATATTGCAATTTCGTCTCTTGCTCCATTTACCGAGTTAAAATCAGGTATTCTACTCAATGCACGTTCTCTCACTCTTGCCTGTGCAATCTTGAATTGTCCCTTGTCGAGTTCGCAAAATTCATTTATGGTTTGTGTTTGTATTCTACCTCTAAAGTTTTGTACTGCAGGGAAATTTGGCAATACTGCATCTAACCATAAACGATAGAAGCGCTTTAAATAGGCCTCTACGATATAGTTAGAATCAATCTTTAATTCTTCGGCTTTATTGATATATTCTTCGAGTCCTACATTTTTGCATTTTTCTCTATTAGAGCAATAATCTACCCACTCTTCCAATAAATATTTTTTATCCTTGCATAAGGACATACGATTGGCTAAATCAATAATATTATGCTGATAAAAGTCTTTTCCATTATTGAAGAGAGAGACAAACCATGTTATACTTTTTTGCAAAGCATCCTTTTGCTCAGACATTATTAGATTCTCATTATAACAATAAGTTCTGATGCCGCAATCCTCACATATATTTTTTATGAAAGATTCGGGAAGATTGTATAAAGAAACGAGATTTTTAAGGTCAACAGCATATTTAAGAGCTTCTATTAGTTTTTCCCAGTCTGTTTCCGTTCCATCATAATAATCTTTATACATATGACATATGGAATCCTTTTGTTTTGCCAACCTCTCATTTAAGCCATTAAGAGACATAAGCAAATCCAAATCAGAAATAGCAGATTCATAATTGCAATTTACTTTTTGCATATTCTTTAAGCTCTGATACTCTGAAATAAACTCTATCGCAATAGAGTTAGTTTCCTGTGCATATATTCTAATATCATTCCACTGACTCGCCTTATTACAATCACACTTTAGCAGAGCGCATAATCTTCCAAAAGCAGACTCTATATTAAATTCTGAATAATGGGTCTTAAATTGTATAATTTCAGAGACAGGTAATTGTCCTTGAACAATCAAATTCTTCAAGTCTGAAGTTATCATATGCAAATGACACACTGACTCTTCAAACTTTTCAATGTCATCAGACAACACATCCCATTGAGTATTTATGCAGGCATAATAATTACCATAATCATCATAATATTGCGATGTGTTTGTAGTAATAGTTCCCTGATTATCCGAATATTGTTTAAGCACATTCAATACCTCAAGGGCTTTATTGTATGATATTTTCTCACCCTTTGACAAATATAAATTGAGCTGTTTAATATCTTTATGGTATCTGCCATTAAAGATTCTGAAAAAAGATTTATATTCACTTCTAAATCGTTGTAAAACAGGATAAAAATCCCATTCTAAAATTTCTTTATCAAAATGTGATAGAATAGAATCTCTTGATTCTAATACCGCATTATGTAAAGACTTACAAACCTCTATACTTGATTTAATACGAGTTAATTCTTCGTTGTTAAACCACTTTTGAGTTGGTTGTATATTGTGAATATCAGCTAATGCTTGAATACTTTTAATAAAACAGATAACTTGATTAATTGTGTTGAGTTCTGATATTCCAAGTTTAGAGGATAAGAGTTTGGCTTCTTCTATTATTGAATTTATGCCATTGGTGATTGATATTAACTCATCATTTATCTTATCTATATTTTTAGCAATCCAATCCTTATCGTTTTCTTCGATTCTTGCTTGGAGTTTATGCATGAGAGAACATAAACTATTTTTACGTTTGGTTGCGTCGCAATCAAAAAAGATGTCACGATATTTGCTTTTTAATTCTGTGGTTATTTTAGCTATTTGTTCTACTTGTAATTTATATTTATGTGCATTCTCCATTAAAGAATCTGTATTATGATTCATAATCCATTCTATCGGAATAGTCGGAGATTTTGCAACAAAAGATAAAAGGGATATAAGGTCGTCGATACCAATTAAGGATGATTCAAATTTAACACCTAATTTGGAGCAAATAGAGGTGTGTCGTTCCGCAAGTTCTTTAATTAGGGGAATGGCTGTAGCTACATTTGAGTCGATCTCATGTCTTAATGCATTGGATAAGAATTTGACAGAGGAGTCACGCCATACATTATCAGTATAATCTTCGCTGCGCTTTCCCATGGTCTTAGACAATTCGTTTAGTAGATATCTCCTTTCATTAAGTACTGCTACCGTTACTGTATCGACATCTGATATGGAGAAAATAACATCTGGGACATTTTCTAATTTTGCCAACTCCCCATTAACAGAGTATATAGATACATTAAGTCCAGAGGTTTGTGTATGAAGTTCCTCTTGATACTCATTGAGTAAACATCTTTTTCTCTCTAAGAGATCGAGTTGAGTCAATGCTTCATCTCTAACACGAGTACGGTCAATATTAATAGAGTTGGCAAGATCACGCAGTATATCCTTCTTTTTGGCTTTATGGCTATGAAGCGTAAAGCAGAAATCCGCCAGTCCAACACTTGCTAAACGGCTGTAAACCACTTGTAAGGCTGCCATCTTTTCAGACACAAATAGAACTTTTTTACCATCAGCTATAGCTTCAGCAATAATGTTTGTAATAGTCTGACTTTTACCTGTTCCCGGAGGACCTTGTAAAACAAAACTCGCACCTTTCTTTGAAAGTAGCACTGCATCCTGTTGGCTTGAATCTGCATCTACAACTTGGAATGTGTCAATTGGGCGAATTTGTTTATCGTGATCAAAATTATTCAGATCTTCTGATACTTGAATTGGATTTTTTTCTCCAACCAGTGCTGCAATTACAGAATTTGCATTTAGCTTTTCCTCATTCCTCTCCAAATCTTTATACATATTGATTTTAAGGAATGACAGATTGGTTAGATGTGTACTTTCTTCTACATTCCATCCCTTGTTTTTGATTTTACAGGATAGTTTTTCTAAATAGTCTGTAGGAGAGTCGTGTGTCGAATCAAACTCTGGCATCAAAATACTAAAATCGTTATCTAATTTATGAGACAATGTTGGATTTATAACGATTTCATCGTCATGTAATACCAAGCGATATGGAGAGGTTATAGATTCTATAAGAAGCCTTACGGGTACTAAAATTATAGGTGAAGAAAATACTTGTGATGAATCATCTCGTTCTTTCCATTTAAGCATACCTAAAGTAAGGTACAAAGTATTTATACCTTGTTCTTCGATTGAAGTATTAGCTTTATATCGTAAGGATTTCAATGTCTTTTGAAGATCATCAATAGGTTTATTAGTTTCAATATCACCTCTAATTATGGTTTCATATATTTCTTCACCATCATCATCAACTTGTACTTTTTGGGCATACGGGAATACGATCTCTCGTTCATTAACAACAATGAATTCCCACAATTTATCAAGAGATGGCGTAGTAATCATTACGTTACTACGTTTTCCCTCAAGAAAGTTTATTAACCTATTTCTCTTGCCAAAATCGAGCAATAATTTTTTCCAAATTTCTATACGGTTGTGTAGCTTCTGCCCCATAACACAAAACCTTTATATATGACCTTAAATATTTCTATTATGATACTCTCAACTTTTAGTAGTAAAAAAGCGTGAACCGCAATGCCACTTCTAATTTGGAGGTCGTAGGAAACCTTGCATACAGATGTAGTAATAGCAGCCCACGCTATAGCGTGAGAACCACTATGCCATCTGAGTATGCAATTTGAAAATTTCCTACGTTTCCAAATACTTGATGCGCATAACGCTTCTTCTTTTTCTTATATTTTGGAAAGAGTCGCCCCAATCCATTTGCAAAATTATAAAAAAGCCGTGACAATCCGCACAATACAGGCAGATTATTACGGCTGTTGCTTTGATTTATAGTTTTATGCCTCTATCTTGTCTTTGCTTCGGTATTCCAATAGTTTCTCTAAACTCATTCATCTTCTTTCTGAACCAGCTCACGTGTGAAACCCCGTCTATCTTGAAATCGAATTTACCGCTTTCATCCTGTTTGATGGAGCAGACGGAATGTCGGGTATCAAAACTTCGGTTAAATTCGGAAGAATAGAGTTCACCTTTTATCCCGACCTCCTTGAACTCGCACAGTCTTCTGATTATCCCGTCATTAAAGCCCAAACGTTCACGTAGGAAATTTATTACAGGCATCAGTTTCTCCACATACGGAAAGTAGCGTCTAACAAAATCCGTAAACTCCGACAGCTTGCGGTGCTGTTGCTCGTAAGCGTTTCTTATCTCCTGTATCTGTTCGGCTTGTTGCCGTTCCCGTTGTCGGGCTTCGTCTTCAAGTTCAAGGATGCGGTCTTGCAAGTCCTCGTTCCTGCGTTCCAACGATTTCATTCTTCCACTTCCGAAAAGAGAACCCACACTGCTTGCAAGGGCGGTTGCCGTATCGGTGGCTGCGCTTTTGAGCTTGTCGGTGCGGATTTCCGCTTTTACCTGTTTCAGTTCCTCCTGTGCCTCGGCTTTCTTCTCCTGTAACAGTCTGGTTTCGGTTTCAAGGGTTTCATTTTTCTTTTTCAAGTCCCGATAATACTGCATGGTGGTAGTGTGCCGTGCTTCCGAGCCCCGTACCCCACGTTGCAATCCGTATTTCGTCATCACTCTTGCGTAATTGTCGTGGTAGGCAATCAGGGTCTGGCGGTTGAACAGGTCATCGGCACACAAACGGACGGAATTTGTTTTCTTGCGGTACTTGCGCTTGCCATCAGCCTGTTCTTTCTTGGCTTTGCGCCTTTCACCCGTCACGATGGGAACAACGGCTGCGTGGATGTGCGGAGTCTTCTCGTCCATGTGCAGATGTGCGGCAACCACATTGTCTTTGCCGAATGTGGCTTGCAGCCATTGGATGCTGTCGCTGCACCATTCATCGAGTTCTCCTTTTTCCTGTATGTTCATCATGTCCTCGTGCGTACCCGACAAGACCACCCGAACGACACGGACTTGGTCGTGTGTGATTTTCCGTCTGATGCCTGCCGTGTTCAGCCTGTGGGCAATCGCTTCATCCCTGCCATGAACGCCATCGGGGTATTCGACAAGCACCCTGTTCAGATGCGTTCTTGTCGGGTCTGCGTTTTTAGGTATTATCTTTCTCTCTATATGGTCGGACTGCGTGGTGTCCGATGTACCCTTTGCTTTCTTTATGTCTAATGAAAAATATCCCATATTATTCCTATTTTTGCGGTTATCGTTATGTTTCTTCTCTCTGCCTGTGACATCGGCTCACAGGGTTTATTATGCAAATGAACCATTGCTGCACTCGGCATAATCCAAACGGGTTTGGCTTCTGCTCTCGTTTGCACAGGGTTTCCAAAGGGATTTCCCTTTGGCTCGATAGGGTGTTTTTAGCGTTACGGAGTAATGCGTGAAGAAAACGCCCTATTGAGCCTATGGTATTTCTGCCTAAATACCTTTGGGAAAGCGAACGTGCATATTACAGATGAAATCCCCCTTTCTTTTTCGGTGGCTGCATCATCCGCCTTGCGGATTGGACTTGCTTCTTCTCCTTTATCGGCTCTGCCGATTGGGACAAGGGCTTACCGCACAGGTAGTCGTTCAAGTCCTTATACTCACTATAGTGTATGGACTTGTCGGAAATGCGTTCCCCGAACCTTGCTTTCAGCTGCTCACAGGCTGTCCGCCCTGCCGTGTCGTTGTCAAGGAAACAGTCGATTCGTGAATAGGTTGCCAATATGCCCTCCGCCTTTGCGAGATTGGAAACGGAGTTCAAGATGATATAGTCCTGTGTGGTCAATCGTGGGTGCTGCGGATTGTTCCTCATACGGATGGCAAGGAATGAGAGGTAATCCATGAAGCCCTCGAAAAGATAACACACATTTCGTGGTTCTCCACTCTGTCGGATATGGGTGATGTCCTTTGGAGCGACACAGCCTTTGAAATAGCGGTTGCGCACCTCATAGCCTCCTGCCATGTTCGGGAAGCAGATGGCGAAGTATGGTTTGCCCTTGTTCTCAAAACGGAGTTCCCGACATTCCCTCTTGGCGAGTTCGGCGTTTATTCCACGCTCCTGCAAATAGGACAGTAACGCAGGAGAGGACAGTTCCGTAACTTGCAGGTATCGGTACATCGGTTCTGAAACGGATTGCCGACCAAAAGAGAATGGCGTATGATTGACGGTGTGCAGGTGCGGTGTCTGTTTGGCAATGCACTCCAACAGATACGATACATTGTCGGTACGGTAGAGTTCCGAAGCCAGTGCGATGATGTTGCCGCCCCTGCTGATGCCGAAGTCATACCATTGGTTGAGTTTGGTGTTCACCTTGAACGAGGCTTCGGCTTCCTCTCTCAGCGGTGATTTGTACCAAAGGCTGTTGCCCTGTCGCTTGACGGGTGTGTACCCCAAACTTTGCAGATAGTCTGCTATTCTGATTTGTTTTGCTTCCTGTATTGTCATAATGTATATTCCTACGGATTTGATGATGGTTGATAAAGCGATGATTTGATGAATGGATGGTTTAATACATTGATTTATATTTATATATATCCTCATCATTTATTCATCAAACTACTTGCGAAAAGAGAAATTCATCGTTTACGGTGTCGGGCATGGTCTGTCCGTCCTGTTTTCTCTTTTCATCAGTGCGATACTTTTGATGAATGATTGATGAGAATGTAAATATCTATATTTCATTATGTTTATATACTTATTTATCATTTCATCAAAATAATCATAGCGTTTCCAAAAACGCTTTTGTCACAGTGTAGAATCGCCCTGTCTTCCGCATGGGCGAATAGTGGCAGTCACGGGTATAGTCCACTTGGTAGGTGGTATAGGTAAGCGTATTGGGGGCAGGATTAAGTTTCCAGCACTCTTTCAATACCTTGCGGACTTGGTGTTTCTCCACCCTTGCTTGTGAATACCGCAGCAAAAGAAAAATGTCGTTGCAGTCAAAAGAGAAAGTGTCCGTGCCTACACTCTCCATAATGTCAAGTATAAGTTCGTGTATCTCTATCTCCAATCTGTTGCGATTACTGCGAATGATGCGCTGCAAGGCTTCGGTATGCAGCAGCGATGGGACGAACCACATTCGGCTTTCCTTTTCGGTGGATAGCTGCCTGTACTGTAAATGGTAGAGAAAAGCAGGTATCTCGGCTTTCAGTTTTTGTAGGAAGTCGGTATCATCCGACTGCAAGCGGTCTATCCTGCGCACCCAATAACGTGTTTCCCCGGCATCAATGATGACGGGCAGGTACTCGTTGTTTGAACACAGCACGAACTTGGCGAAGAAGGCTATCTCGTCACGGTCTTTGCCTTTGGCTTCCACC
>ENA-OWPD01000791-OWPD01000791.1-human-gut-metagenome-genome-assembly--contig:-NODE-791-length-31829-cov-6.268270_pt1 | contig 31829 bp, 25 predicted proteins | sample MGYA00248262_ERZ651842 | MGnify/ENA primary metagenome ERZ651842 (study PRJEB26924, sample SAMEA4378253) | human gut metagenome | biome: human gut; feature: human-associated habitat; material: faeces... | reverse complement strand
GCTTCTCTTTCTTTTTTCGGTTGCAATGTCTGCATCCTGCTCTTCATCTGTACCCAAAGAGGGGGATATAATAAAAGATTCTACTTTCCGTTCTGTCGATTTGCACATGGTGGAGAAAGCAGAAGGGACAGTGATGTCTTTGAGTGATTTAGTGGAGTCATATGAAGTCATTAAATTAGAGAATAGGGATGAGGCTCTTGTTAAAACTTATCCGTTTGGGATCTTTGTGACAGATAATTATATCTTGCTGAATCCAGACGCTATATCTCCTATTAAGTTGTTTACGCGTAAAGGTCAATACGTGGCGGATATTGGTGGTATAGGACAGGGTCCTGGAGAGTACAAAACGATACATTCCTGTATGATAGATGAAAAGCAAAAACGTATTTACTTAGGTGCAGGAAGAGCAAATAAAATACTTACTTATGACCTGAAGGGGAATTATCTGTCAGATGAAGCTATCCATTTCAAGGAAATAGTACATAAGCCTTGTATTTGGATGGACCATGATAAAAAGCATGTAACTGTAGTGGGTTTGCCATTTTCTGAGAATGAGAACTCCAATTTTGCAATTAGTAACAATGTGTGCTGGGTGCAAAATAGGGAGGGTGATATCGTGCATCGGATTCCTGTAAATCATTACGGTTTAATTGGAGATTACAGTAATGGCTTAGTGGCATGTCGGAATGTGGATGCGATTTCTTTTTCTATTTTTGAAGACCCCATGTTGCGTACTCGTCCTGATACTTTGTATCACTATGATGCAGTAAAGAATATAATAACTCCATGCTTTACAATAGATCATGTTGTTTCTGAAAATCAAAGTGCTTGCACTGTTTTATATGAAACTTCAAGGAGTTATTGGGCGCAAGTTACTTTATATCCTAATAATCTTTCCTCAAGTGTTTCTTCTGTTCGTTTACCAGCCTTTAATGTTTGCGTTTCGAAAAAAGATGGCAATGTACGGCGCATTGATCGCTTTACTGATCCTCTTTTAGGTTTATCTTATCCTTATTTGGTAATGCAGAACGGTTATGTCTGTATCTCTTACGAACCTCTTGGACTGATGGATGCTTTAGATAAAGTTCTTGCCCAAACAGATTGGGAGCCTGACGTACGTAAACGGACCACCGATTTACGAAATAGTCTGCACGAAAATGATAATGACATTCTTATCATTGGAAAACTGAAACAATAACTATTAGTGACCTATAAATTATCATCATCTGAAGTTTGATTCTATCGTATAGTCTTTCACGATGTTATCTTTTTGAATGAAAATACTGAGCGGAAATAAATATTTCGTATATTGCAAAATACTTTCTTATTATAAAAATACTGAATGTAGTATCTTATAATAATCGGTTAGTTAAAACTAAATCTATTGGTATGATGATTAAAATCGTGTTCATATTGGGCTTTTTCATTCTATTTGGGTGTTCCTCAAAAACCTCAGGAGATTTGCGTTCTCTCAAAGAAGGTTCAGATAGTGTAGCAAAAGAAATCCCAACGGTCTTTTATATTGATAAAAATCAGTCTTACGAAAAGAAGAGTATTGATGTGCATACTCTTGCTGAAGTTGTAGATTACATTCCTTTAGAGACACCGGACGATGGTCTGATACCCAAATCAGATACTCGTGTAGAGTCCATCCTTGCAACTGCCACTGAGGTTTTCATAGTTTCATTAAACAAGATATTTCGTTTTGGACGAAATGGAAAATTTCTAAATACTATCGGACGGATTGGTGAGGGACCGCAAGAGTATGTGACATTGATAGATATGGTTCTGAATCGTACAAAGAAAGAAGTTATAATTTATGATGGTGGTAAACAGTCGTTGATGATTTATGCTTATGATGGTAGCTTTTTGCGTAGTATACCTTTGAATCCTAATTGGGCTGTGCGGATCGGATTATTGGACGAGAAGACAATTTGTGCAGTAAATGTGCCGAATAAGAATGTTCCTGGCTTCTTCTTGATTTCTTTGGAGAATGGGAAAATGATAGAAGCCCTTTCCAAGCCCTATCCGGCACGTAGTGGAATCAGTAGTCTGATATTAGGAATTATGTCCACTCCCAGATCGGATGGAAGTTCTGTTTTTTTTAACTCTATGTTGACTGATACACTTTTTGCTATTAATACTCATTCACGTGACCCCCGTTATATTCAGTTGCCGCCTAACAATGTTGTAGGTTCTGGCAAGTGCGGAGACTGTTCGAGTCCACATTTAATATTCGAAACAGATGCCTATGCTAATGTTGTAATTTTCGAGAATACTCCCCCCGCCAAGTCTTATTTTATTGATAAGAAAAAGCAAAAGATATATAGAGGAGTTATGTGTGATGGACAGTCAGGCGGAAAGCTTATACAATTGATAAATACCGGTGGAAAGAATGAAATTGCCACTTTATATCAACCTTTTTGGTTGAAAGAGCAATTAGGGGCCGGACTACTTTCCGGAAGATTAAAAGAAATAGCACAAAATGTCCACGAGGATGATAATCCAATTATTGCCATTTACAAATTGAAAGACTGAAGAATTTTGAATGAGATGCTTTTTAACATATCCTTAATAGAATAACACTCTACGAATAATTCGTATCTTGCGGTATGCTTTGTGAAAAGTAGTTTTTTACTTTCAGCCAAAATCTATTTTTATATGAAGACAAGATACCTTTTATACCCGCTTCTCTTTCTTTTTTCGGTTGCAATGTCTGCATCCTGCTCTTCATCTGTACCCCAAGAGAGGGATATAAAAGAAGGTTCCGCCTTTTACGCTGTCGATTTACTGGAGATAGAGAAAATAAAGAGTGAGGAAATGTTGTTTTCTGATTTGATAGAATCATTGGAAGTTATTAAGTTGGATGGCAGAGAAGAGGCATTGGTTGCCACTTATCCCTTTGGTATCGATGTTTCAAGCAATTATATCTTAATAGAGCCGGATGGCGTTTCTGCTTTGAAATTATTTACTCGTAAGGGACGATATGTGGCTGATATAGGTGGAGTTGGTCAAGGCCCTGGAGAGTATAAATATGCTGTGAATAGATTTCTTGATGAAAAGCAGGGACGTGTGGCTATTGCCGAGAATCAAAAAATGTTATTTTTTGATCTTAAAGGCCGATTTTTATCGGAAGAGAGTATTTCATTGCCGGAAACGATAACGAAGAGTTCCATTTGGATAGATTTGGAAAATGAAAAAGCTGTAGTGGTCGTTCTTCCCTTTGCTGATATAGGAAATCCAAAAGCACCGATCAGTAAGAATCTATGCTGGGTACAAGATTTTAAGGGGAATATCTTGCAAAAAATATCTGCTGTAAATTATGCGATTATGCCGGATTATAGTAATGAAGTATTGGCTCCCCGGAATGTTGATGCCTATTCTTTTTCCCTTTGTCAGGTTGTCGGGCGTACACGCCCTGATACTCTATATCACTATGATATTGCTAATAATGTATTGAAACCTTATTTTACTTTGGATAATGTAATGCAGGAGGATAAATATATTGTAACGTCATTGTATGAGACTCCGGAATATTATTGGAGTAGAGTAACTATTGGACCGGCTAAAGTGCCATCAGATGGTTCTCCCGTTCGTATGACTGTATTTAATGTTCGTGTTTCTAAAAAAGATGGTAGTGTGAAGCGCATTGATCGTTTTACAAATGACTTTTTGGGACTTTCTTATCCTTCCTTGACTATGCGCAACGGTTATGTCTGTATCTCTTATGATCCTCTTGAACTGATGGATGCTTTAGATAAAGTTCTTGCCCAAACTGATTTAAAGCCTGAAATACGTAAGCGAGCCACTGGTTTGAGAAATAGTTTGCACGAAAATGATAATGACATTCTTATGATTGGGAAACTTAAATCCAACTATTAGTAACCTATAAATTATCGTCCTATGAAGTTAGATTATATCGCATTGTTTTTGATATTGTTTTTTCTTACTGCTTGTGGCAGCAAGCCTTCTTCTCCGGATATGATGGATGATAACGCTTTACCGACTGAGGAAACCTTTAAAGACATTGATCTTGCTAACAACCTAAAAGATTGCGGCAAGCCTTTACTGCTGAGTGACATCGTAAAAGATGTGGAGTATGTGAAGCTGGAAACGCAGGATAGTATATTAGTCGGTGATATAAATCAGTTAAAGCGGACGGAGAAGTTTGTCTTTATTCATTCAAGAAATCAGAACCATGTCATGATGTTTGATACTTCGGGAAAGTTTATCCGTAAAATCGGTCGTGTAGGTCAGGGCCCCGGAGAGATAGCTAATATTCGCTTTTTCACAGTCAGTGACAGTTTGGTATTTATTTATCCGTTCAGCCGTAATGGCAGCCTGACAGTCTATGATATGCGGGATAATATCTTTGTAAAAGAAATTTCTTTAAAATGGCCGAATTTTTATAGTGGGGCCATTGATGTGATGGGAGATTGTTTGGTTTATTATCCCGGTACTGTTCCTAATGGAAATGAAAAAATCTTTGTAAGTGCCTGTGTTGTGAATGGAGAGGGGAAGACATTGATGGAGCAAATCCCTTACTTGTCTTCTGAAGCTAAAGAACTTATAGGTTTGTCTTCTGATCCTTCTTGGCTCTATCGTGGAAGAAGTAATGTTTATTCGTTTATTAATGATACGATCTACGGCATTACTTGTGATTCTATCTTTCCCCGTTACCATCTTTCTCTTGGAAAATATAAATTGCCTTCCGGAAGATATGATCCTACTCATGATTATGGTTGGGGAGATTTTGTTCTGATGCAAAGTGTTTATGAAACTAAAGAGTTTCTTTTTTTTAAATTTTGGTTTAATAAAAAGATGTGGTTCAGTCGATACGATAAAAAAACGGAGAAGATCGACTCTTGGGAGCAGACTCCTTTTAAAGCTCATTATTGGGTGATACTCGATGCACCGGAGATAACGAATGATATTGACGGCTCTCAATCGTCCAAAGACTTCTATAGTGCAGGTGAAAATAGTTTTTACTTTAAAATCACTTTGGATAATTTGGATCAGGTAAGGCGCAATGTTACTGAAGCTAAGGTCAAGTTCCCTGAGAAGCAGGCCGAACTGCTGAAGCTTCTTGATGAAATGGGCGAGGATGATAATCCGATTATTGCTTTCTATAAATTGAAAGACTAAAGTTACTTACGGGAAAAACTCTTATAAGAATACTGAATGTGCTGTTCATGTTTTGAAGGATTAGATTACGATGTTAATTAGTGATTTTTCATAAACGATATGAATTAATGATATGTATAAGTCTTTGAGTTGTATATTAGGTCTGTTTTGTATCTTTATTGCTTGCCAGAGCAGGAAGAACAATGATCAATCATCTGTTGCCAGTGATACGCAGTTCCACGTAGAGGCCTTTCGTGAAATTAATTTAGCTGATCATCTTTCCGACTGTGGTGAAGAGCTGTCGATGAGTCTGTTTATAGAGGATGTGGAATATATTAAACCTGAAACAACCGATCAATCGCTGATAGGCTATATTTCTAAAATACAATTAACTCCTCACTTCCTTTTTGTAAAGAGTGATGGAGAGAATTCTTTAATAAAAATGTTTAGTAGAGATGGAACTTATATTCGTTCACTCGGAAAGTTGGGACAAGGGCCGGAAGAAACAAATACAATACTTGGTTTTTCAGCTACGGATAGTCTTGTATATGTAAAAGCTGCTTATCGTAGTGGTTTTTTTGTATATCGGGTACATGATAATCAATTTATTCAAAAGATAGTTCCGTCCAAAGATTTTGAGGCATTGATGAGTGCATCTGCTGATTTTGATCTTTTGAATAATAACATTGTTTGTTATCCTGGTTTTATACCGGAAGGTCAACTCTTTCCTCAATATGTTTCTACTGTTTGTATTGTAGGAGCTGATGGTACTGTTGTGACAAATCAAAGCCCTTATCTCGGATCGAGTTTTTATACGAATTGTCCTCAGTTTGTGATGATTGATAGACCACGGCATTGGTTTTATGATAATTCCTATAATGCTTATTCTGTAATTAACGATACAATCTATGGAGTAAGTCTGGACTCCATCTTTCCCCGTTATCATTTAAATTTGGGACGGTATAAGTTACCTGTTTCCGAGTATCAAATAAGTCGGCAAAGCAGGCGAGAAAACTATATCTTAATGATGGCTATCGCAGAGACCAAAGATTTTTTGTTGCTTACTTATGTTTATGGAAAAAGGTGGTGGTATAGTTTCTTCAATAAGCAAACGGGAGATGTGAAGAGTTGGAGCCAATCTTCTGATAAGATAGGTGGTTGGTTTGCACTATATACTCCCGGGATAACAAATGACATAGACGGTGGTGTTAATATGGGCGGATTCCGCTATATTGATGATCGACATGTTTATTCGATTATTGATGTAGTTCAGGTAGATAAACTGAAGGCAACGATAAAAGATGCCAAAGTTAAATTCCCGGAGAAGAAAGTCGAATTAATGCGTCTTCTTGATGAAATGGGAGAAGATGACAATCCGATTATTGCCATTTACAAGTTAAAAAATTGAAGGGGAGCTATGATGGGCTGGTCTGGCAAAAGACTACTTAATTATGAGATAGCAGTAAATAGGCATGTATTGCGAATAAATACATCAGATTAAGCACCTTTCTTAGTTGTTAAATTGGCGAGTATCTCTTTTATGTCCTGTTTGCGAATTTATTAGAATATAGAGTTTTTTAAAACTCTATTATATTAAAAATCAGTTAGTTTACTCTATTTGTTTTGGGCGATTAGAAGAGCTGTTTTAACACACTGTTAAAGCAAGTCTTTTGATGATAAGGAACAGCTCTTTTAAATGCAAAAGACTTGTTCTTTGCATCCGAGAATAGAATGCTCTAAAAAATAGCATTAACAATGTTAATTGGGATGACAGTCTGGGACTATATGAAATCTGTTTGTTTGATTATTACTGATGGCTGTTTTCTATTCTTTTCTGGAAAGCGTTTAAATATGCCTTATTGTGCTATTTTAACTTTTGGCTTTGCTTTTAATGACATGTATGATATTAATGACTTTTATTTAGTCGATATTTGTAATATATCTTTGAGAACGAAAATATATACATTAGATTTCTGAATAACTATACTTTTTTGTGTTAAAACATAGAATTAAATATCATCTTTACGAGTATTGAAAGGGTCTATTATGGTATGAAACGATATAGAAGCGGAATCTGAAAAGCTAAAAGAGTAAGAGTAATTTTGTATTGTTTACTTATGAAAAAATTAAAGAAATTAACATTGAAGAAAGAAACGATCGCGAAATTGGATCAACAAAATCTATCTGATTTAAAAGGAGGATATACGACTTCAACCGTATGTGGTAATCCAACTACTGAAACAGTTGCTTGCCTTACACGAGGAAATTGTGATATTCCAACTATTGGTCATGATGATGGTCCAAATTGTCTAAGTAAGAGTGATTCTTGGTGTTGGTGTTATGGTATTTAATAAAGTTCCTTAGAGTAGGCCGTTGTCTATTCTAAGGAGCTTTTATTTTTCCTTTTACTTGGAATTATGAAAAACATAAAGAAAAGATATGTATTTATTCTAATATTGGTAGGTTTACTTGTAATTCCTATTTATAAATATGTTCGATGGTTGAATTTTTGTTATAGGTTTAGCTCGGAAATAAATTTATATACTGATTCTATATTTAAAGAAAAAAAAAGAATAGATAGCTTTGTGCCAACAGTCTTTGATGCTAATGCCCGCTTGTTTTATTTGTGTAAAATTTGGGGATTTATAAAGTATTACCGTGAAGATGCCCGTCTTTCTGTTAGTCAAATGGATAGCCTGTTACTTGCTAATATTCCCAGGGTGAAAAGGGCGGATTCTAAGGATAAATATTGTGCAATATTGGATAGTCTGATTGAATACCCAGCGATTTCTCAATCGAAAAATAAAAATCCATATCCTGATTTAAATGATTATGTCTTAATAAATAACGAATGGATGGATGATACTATATGTCTCGATTATAGAATTAAGAAAAAACTTGAAGCCATGTTTTATTCTCACTCCGGACGTAGAAATCGCTTTGTTTTTAATAAATCTATCGGTAACATTGCCCTAATTGATGAATTGGAATATGCCTCTTTCCCTAAAAGAGATATGCGTTTGGTTGGACTCTTTCAATATTGGAATTTGATAAACTATTTTTATGTTTATAAAAATAGTATTGAGGGTGACTGGGACCGAATCTTATATGAGTCTATACCACTTTTCGAAAAAGCGGATTTGCCCAAGAAATATCATTTGGAAATATATCGATTAACCAATCGGCTACGTGACACCCATGCTTCTTATCCGGCAACAATTGATGGACTTGTATTTGGCCCCTATCGACCTAATTTCAGAATGAGTTTGATTAATGATACATTTGTAATCAATCAAATCCGGATTCCGGCTTACGATAAAGGTGCTTTTGAAATCGGTGATATTGTTTTGAAAGTTGACGGACGGGATATTCATCAGTTAGCTGATAGCCTAAAGGAATTTGTTTGTGGAGGAAACTATTGGTCTGACCAAATGTTTATTTGTAATGCTATTTTGTCTCAATATGATTCTGCTACTGTATTCACGTTGCTTAGAGATGGGGAGACTTTAAGAACTAAATCAGACAACTATTCTGCATACGATTTATTTCAAAAAGAAAGACTAATTGATAGGAATAATGAAAAGCTTCCATTGTATCATTGGGTAAATGATAGTATTGCATATTTGAATTTACGTTCCGCTTCTGTTGATAATATTTATGATAATTATGATGCCATTAAAACTGCATCTGCCATTATTCTAGATTTGAGATCTTATCCTTATACCGATATAATTTCGCCATTAACTAAAATGTTTGTTCCTCCCAACTCATTTTTTGCTTATTCAACATATTCGGATACTCGTTTTCCAGGTATGTTGAGGTATCACCGATCTTCTTCCAGCAAAATAGGTAGTGAGAACTATTATAAAGGTCGAATTATAATTTTAGTCAATGAATGGACACGAAGTTTCTCTGAATATTTAACGATGGCTTTACAAGTTAATCCACGTTCAATAACGGTTGGCAATTCAACTTCGGGGTCTGATGGCAATGTTTCACTTTTTACATTTCCTGGAAAGGTGCTAACTACTTATTCTGGGATAGGGATTTATTATCCGGATTTTTCTCCAACTCAACGAGTTGGAGTACGTATTGATTGTATTGCAGAACCTAGTATTCAAAGTATTAAAGATAGAATTGATGTTGCGTATGAAAGGGCTGTTATTATCGCAAAAGGTGGAACTAACTAGACTTTTGCAATTAAAACTTGATGATATAATTCAATATTTGCTTAATGTTAACGACGAACATTGTACATCCCCAGGACTATTGACAGGTAATGCAGGGATAGCTGTCCTTCTATTTCATTATTCAAAGTATAAAGAAGACGAATTATATGCAGATAAAGCTATGGAGTTTTTATCTCGCTCTGTAGATGGTATGAACGATTATTTTTATCCTGCTTTTTGTGGTGGTATCAGTGGAATTTGTAGTGCCGTTTTGCATTTGGTTAATGAAGGTTTTATAGATCAAGAGAATATTGAATTAATTGAAAAATTTGATAATTACTTGTGTGAACAAGCTTTGTTTGAATCTTCAAATAATTATTTTGACTTTTTACATGGCTCTATAGGAGTGTCTAATTATTTGTTGCGTAGATCGGCTAAAATAAGTGTTTTAGAAGTGCTTAAGCAGGTTGTTGAAATATTGAATTATAGTAAGATAATTGTGAATGATACATATACCTGGGAATATAAAATTGGTAATAAATATAATATTGGATTAGCTCATGGGATGTCTGGAACCAGTCTGTTTTTATCGAATGCGTGTAAGTTGGGGATATGTGATCCAGTAATTTCTCAGTTGTTGGAAAAGAGTACATGGTTTATTCTGTCTCAAGAAATAAAGAATAATAATAGTATATCATTATTTCCTACTTTTGCTTTACCTCAATATACTTTTCGTCAATATCCCGTTGAAAGTCGACTTGGTTGGTGTTATGGTGATTTAGGTGTTGCTTTAGCTCTTTGGAAATATTCTCAGGTTACAAAAAATACTGTTGTAGGGAATAAGGCAATTGAGATTTTTAAGTTTTCGGCAAATCGAAAAGACTTAGAAGATAACTATGTAATTGATGCGAGTATATGTCATGGTACTGCTGGAATAGCCTTAATCTTTAAAAAAATGTATCAAGAAACTCATTTGGATATTTTTAGGGAAACTTCATTATATTGGTTAAGTGAAACTTTAAATATGTCAAAGTATGAGGATGGTATTGTTGGTTATAAATCAGACGGAGAAAAAAAATCTTTGGATTTATTGAATGGTGTTGCAGGCATAGGCTTGGTTATATTATCCTTTTTATCAGAACAGGATATGTCTTGGGAAGATTTACTTTTATTGGATTGAAATGTATAGATGTTTTAATAATTTTGTGTTGCGCACTCCTTTATGCTATTTTGATTGTGTGAGGGATAATTGGATTGTAAAAGTACAGGACAAGTTAGTCTTGGAGTCAATATATTTAGCATCGCCAATTCTTTATGACGAATTATGTAAGTTGTTGGATGGTAGTATCGATAAAGGGAAAGAATATAATCGGATCAGATATTCTATAGAACGTTATTTATGTCGAATGATGACTCGTTGTACTCCTTTTGGTTTATTTGCAGGCTGTAGTATAGGAGAGATTGGAAGTGAGACAAGTATTCAAGTAGACAATTCTTTGAAACGGAAAACAAGATTGGATATGTATTATTTGTCTTTGTTATATAACACTTTGCTGAGACACAGCTCTATTTCTGAAGGCATTTATTATTATCCTAATAATAGTTTATATCGTTTAAAGCATAAATATCGTTATGTAGAATGTTTCCATACGGATGGAAATCGTAAATATCAATTGCAAGAAATAGATAGTACCTCTTATTTGAATAAAATCTTGAAATTATCTTCTAATGGAATTAAGTTGAATGAACTTATTGCGAGTCTGGTGTGTGATGAAATAACAAATGAAGAGGCTCGGCACTATGTACATGAGTTGATTAATTCGCAAATACTTGTTGGGGAACTATATCAATCATTAACTGGTGATGACTATTTTAAACGTATTATTAGCCTACTTGAATCAACGAATTGCGAAGTTTCCTTGTTAAATAACCTCAAAGGTTTAAAAAGGCGACTGGATTCAATGGATTTGAATGAGAGTGTGGAAATCAGCACATATGCTGAGATTATTAATAATATAAAATTGATAAATGTACCTTATGAAAAACAATATCTTTTCCAAGTTGATATGGTAAAGAATCTATCGCAGTCTATCTTGGGAGAGAAAGTAATTGTAGAATTAAAATCAACTATGGAGTTTCTTAATAAACTAACTCCTTTACGTCAGAATGAGGTGCTGAAGAAGTTCCAAGAAGACTTTTTTTACAGATATGAAGAAAGAGAAGTTCCTTTAATGGAAGTATTAGATCCGGAGTTGGGCTTAGGGTATCCATCTAAAAGTATGGATGGTGATGAAGCTCCTTTGATAGAAGAACTTGAACTGCCATTCCTTAAAAATACCTTAGGAAATGCTTCTATGAGCTCATTGGAGATATTGCTACTTGGCAAGATGGTAGAAACTTTGACGAATGGTGGAAAAGAGATTGTGCTTATAGATAAAGACATTGACGGTACTCCTAATTGGGATGATTTACCATCTACTATGTATACTATGTTTAATATGATTCGTTCAGAGAAAAATGGATTATTAATACAGGCTAATTTCTTTTCAGGTAGTTGTGGAGCCATTCTTTTGTCTCGTTTTGCTCATGTTGATGAAAGAATAAAGGACTTTGTAAAAAATATTGCTTGTAAGGAGCAACAATTGTCGCCTGATAGTATTTTGGCTGAACTAGTTTATTTACCGGAATCTAGGACAGGAAACATTTTGATGCGTCCTCATATTCGTGAGTATGAATTGGCTTATATGTCAGACTCTGATTTACCTAAAGATAAGATGTTATATGTGTCAGATTTATTACTTTCTGTGAGAAATGGGAAGTTGCATCTTCGCTCTAAAAGATTAAATAAAGAGATTGTGCCCCGTTTGACAAATGCGCACAATTTTCGGAGTCATTCAATGCCTGTTTACCGTTTTTTGTGTGACATGCAGCATCCTTATGGCCGTAATTCTTTGTTTTTTAATTGGGGAATTTTAGAAAAACAACTGCCTTTTCGCCCAAGAGTAAGATATAAAAATACAATACTTTCATTAGCTTCTTGGAATATAAAAGTGGTAGATATAAAATATCTTTTTAAAATAGCAGATGAGGCTTTATTGTTAGACGAAATTATACGATGGCGTACACAAATATCACTTCCGGTTTATGTGGTAATGCCAGATGGAGACAATGAATTGTTTATTGATTGGGGTGATCTTGTCAGTGTGAAATCACTTTTTATGATAATAAAGCACCGTGATATTATTAGCTTAAAAGAATTCATTTTCGAGCCAGAAAATGCAGTTGTTAAAGGAGAAAATGGAGTGTATGTAAACGAATGTATTGTTGCATTTTATAAAAGTTAAATATATTGATGGTACAAAGACTTTTTATTCCAGGCAGTGAATGGGTATATGTGAAAATATATACAGGAGCTAAAACAGCTGATAAATTGTTGTCGCATAGTCTATTTCTCTTTATTAAAGAGCTCAAAAGAAACAAACTGATTAAAAAGTGGTTCTTTATTCGTTACGTTGATGAAGATTTTCATTTGAGATTAAGGTTGCTTGCTGAAAAAGAGGATTGTGTAGGAATAATTTTATCTTTATTTGCAAATCGATTTTCGAATTTGATAGAAGATGGAGTGATTTGGAAGATCCAGTTAGATACTTATAATCGTGAGTTGGAACGATATGGAAATTCATTGATTGAAATATCTGAGTCGTTTTTTTGTTTAGATAGCGAATGCGCTTTGTTTGTTGTTAGAAAAATCAATGGCTATTCAGATGAAAATTACAGATGGATGATTGCTTTGAAAATGGTAGATAAATTTATGACAGATATGTTGTTGGATACTATTTCAAAACAGAATCTAACCCAACGGATGGCTGGCTCATTTAAGAAAGAGTTTGGTTTTAATGAGTATAATTCGAAACAGTTGAATTCTCTTTTTCGTTCTAAAAAGAAGGTTGTAGAATCTGTATTAAGAGATGAAATTAATGATAGAAAATTTGCGGACTTATGTTGTTATGTTGAAGAAAGGTCTAAAAAGTTAAAACCTTTGATAGATTTGTTCTATTTGAAAATTAGTAAGGAAGAGAATGTAATTTACTTATTTACAAGTTATATTCATATGATGCTGAATAGATTGTTTTGTTCTAGGAATCGTTTACAAGAGTTGGTTATTTATGATTTTATGAATAGGTTCTATTGTAGTGAGATTGCAAAAGAGAAATATAACAGAAAGTGATTGTAAAATTATGAGCTTGTTGGGAGATTTACTTTGTTTATATAGATTGTTTTTTAGCTATCTATAGTGGATATGATAATTATGTGCTTGATTGTTAGGATTTTTTATTTTAGAAGTGAATTGTTTATGTAAGTGTTTGTTGTAGTCTGAATTTTTTATAGCTTTCTTTATTGTCCTCCCCCCCCCAAAAAAAAAAAAATTTGGGGGACTATCAATGCTGAAATATTTATTATATATTTAAATTTGAGGTTGTATTGTTTATGATGATTTATACCTTTTCTTACTAATATTTCATTGGTTTTAGTTAATAATTTCTAGCTATTTTATTCCATGTTGATATGTATTGTAATAATTCTTGCTTTGTCATGTTCGATATTTTTAAAAATTCACTTCTGTTTTGTATTTCTATTTGCTCATTGTAGAACCGTGAATTTTCATTTCTTGGATGGTATAGATGAAATAATTTACCTTTAGCCCGATATATAGGATATCCCAATATTTCTATTCGTTTTACCCTTTCTGCGTCTTCCGGCCCCCAACCATAGAATTTTTCATTTTCTCCTCCTATATTTAGATATGCCGTCCTGTTTACAAATAGAGCTCCACCTACAGCATATAAACCTTGAGGTAATAGATTTTGAGATTCTTTTTTTAATAGACTAAAAGAACGGCTTGTAATAAAGTTGATAGTTGTTTGAGGTGGGATCATATGAAAATTTCCCTCATATGGAAAACTTAGAATAGCTTTTGACTCACGAATGGCATTGATTGCGATGAGTATTTGCTTTTGTGGGATTATAACATCCGCGTCCCAGATTCCGATAATTTCTGTTTGTGCAATTCTTAACATTAGATTTAAATATTTGGTTCGATGAAATACTGGGTTGGTATCTTTAACGAATTGATATGTGACATTGGCTATTTGAGGCGGGATGTATCGAGGAGTACAATCTCCTTCGGTAATAATGATCCTCGTATTCTGTATTTTGGATAATTCATTTAGTACCATGTCTAAATTTCTTTTTCTTTCATCAGAATCAATTCGAATTGGGATGATAAAAGTAGTACCTTCACATGCTGATAATGGTTTAAGTTGTATCGTTGATATTACTTGGTTATTAATATCTGTTTTAAAAGCAACTTTAGTCTTTTCTGGATATATTTTCATTTTATAGAGTTCATAGAGTTCTGCTCTTATGGATTTATTTAATTTTTGTTTGTTTATTCTACGCATCATACTATCTATTGCATAGATAACGTGCTGTTGAAATATGATTCTATTTTTACTTTCTTTGTAGCCTTGTAATCTTAAACGTGAATATCGCATAATTCCATACCAGTCTATTTTTTTATTACTGCTTTGATAAAGTAATTCATGGACCATGGAATCATCAACTTGAGATAAAATATCATCTTCTTCTCCTTCGACTAGGTTATTTCTTAATAAATAGATAATTCCACAGCCAATACCTAATAATCCATACTCTAATGTAAGAGGAAGTGTTGTAGTGATATTGTTGAACAATTTATCGATTAAGGTATCTGCCAATTTCGCATATTTATGGTTTGACGTGTATTGTGTAAATGTATACAGTCCGATTATTCTACCCATTTTAGGAAATCCCAGATCACTCTCCATTATTGGGAATTGATTTTCTACTTTATATTTATTAGTGAATGTTTTTTGATATTGTTTTCGAATGTGGTAATCTTCTATTATATTTCTTTTTTCATAATATGCATGTATACTTAGAGGAAGTGTGAGAATTTCTATTTTTCCGGCTTCTACTAAGCGGCAATACAGGTTGTAATCTGCAGAATGTTTGTATACTTCATTGTATCCCCTAAGTTTATATATTATGTTTGTCCTTATCATTAGTGAGGAGATTGAAATATGGTTATTCTTTAATAAATGAATTTGTATATCACTGTGTGATACTGGTGTGTATTTTATAAGTTTATTATCTTTATTGTAGAAATTGGATCCTACGGCTATTAATTCATTATGCTGCTCTAAGTAGTCGTATTGAATTTGAAGTTTATTGGATAGAGCTATATGGTTACTTCTTATTATTGTTATATATTTTCCTTTTGCCCGTTTTATTCCGTGGTTGAGAGATGTATAATAGTTACTATGTTGTGTGGTGTTTAGGATAACAATGCGTTCATCATTGCAGGTTTGAATATATTGATTAATCTTTTTATTAGAAGGAGTAGTGATGATAATAAATTCAAATTCACTAAAAGATTGTGATAATATACTTTTGATGGAAGCTTTTGTCTGTTTGCTACTGTTATGTACATGTAGTATGACTGATATTTTTTTATTTGTGTATTTCATAAATAGATTTTTATTAATGAGTTGATTTATCGAGGTTATTATTTTATATAATACCCTTCGTTGGTTATTGTCTCTATTGTAAGATACCCGTATGTTGTTAAATACTTACGAATACTTGAGATTAGATTATTGAGGCTACCGTCTATACCACCGTTACCATTGGGCCATAGTTCGTCCATTATTTGATTACGGCTTAGCACTCTTCCTTTATTTAAGTATAATAGCTTAAATAGGATAACTTCTTTGTTTGAGAACCTGGCGATTTTTGCTGTTTTGAAAAAAAAGTCTCGTGTGATTAAATTTAGTCTATACCCTTCTTTGGTCAGAAACCATTCTTGTGGATTTGGTAGTAGTTTGTTTATATAGGCTTCTAATTCATCAATATCGAGAGGCTTCTTGATATAATGTTCTCCTCCTGCTTCTATGGCTCTTTTTATTTCAGATCCTTGTGTATGTGATGAAATGAATATCACCGGGACTTGTGGAAGTATCTTTTTAAGTTCAGGCAAAAAGTCGATGCTATTCTTATTGCCAATTTTCACATCTAATATTATAATATCCGGTGTCCATTCATTTATTAAACTTTTTATTTCTTTTAAAGAGTTCAAAGATTCTACCTCATATCCATTTTGTTTCAGTATATAAGTATATGTTTGGGTTATAAGTCCATCGTCATCTACTAATAGAATTTTCTTTTTCATATATTAATTATTAATTGATTGGTAATTTTATTAGAAAAGTTGTTCCTTTCTGGGAATTATTCTTTAGGCTGATGCTTCCATGGTGTGCTTCAATTATCTTTTTTACGTATGCTAAGCCAATTCCATAACCATCATTTTTCCGCGAATTCGGAGTTTGATAGAATTGATTGAATATTTTTTTATGCTCTTTTGCGGGTATTCCATATCCGTCATCACTAATGTCAATGTATAATTCGCTGAGTGATGCTGATAGAGTTATATCTATTTGAGTATTATTATCGGAGTATTTTAATGCATTTTCGATCAAATTGGTAAACACACTACTAATTCCAATTTCATCGACATAAATATTAGTTTCTTTTAGGTGATTGTTGACTTTGATATTGAATTGTTTGTTGATAAAGCACAATTTGATATCTTCGATAACCTTATAAATAATTTGGATTATATTTATTTCCTTTCTATTTATAACTATCTCTTGTTTCTGGCTTTTGGCCACTAATAGTAATGATTCAATAATATTTCCTAATCGCTTAATGCGTGCTTTTCCGCTTTTTAATAATTCTAGTTTATCTTTATTTTCTTCAACTTGTGCAAAGTAAAGCAATATAGCGTAAGTGGCATTTAAAGGTGACTTTAAATCGTGAATAACCCCATTAATGGCGGCAGCGCGTTTATATAATAAATTGTCTCTTCTTCTAATGATAATTAATTGGTATAGTAGACATGCTATAATAAGGATAGCCAGTAGAAAAGAAATAATGAGTGCACTGGCCATTCGGTCTAATATTAAGTTGGGGGGTAAGTTTACCAATAGTTTTAGGCTCTGTAGTGATTTTGCTCCAATAGGTTGTATTGCGCTTAGGATATGGGTATTTTCTGCAAATTGTAAAGTGTCTCCTGAAAAGGAGATGCAGCGTCCTTCGTTATTGTAAAGTATGAATACATGTTGCGTTTGTAACTTCTGTTTTTTAAGTTCTTGTTCGTAAATTGAATCTAAATCGTTGATATTGATGAATTTTCCTTTTGTTATTAATATGGTTTGATAAATTTGGCTGAATATTTCGGCAAAGTTATTACCGACGTTTTGCTGAATTGCATCTGTTAGCTTAATGGTATCCCCTGTATATTCATGTAGCTTTTTTGTAGGAATTACTTTTTTAGGAGTAAATTCATACATTTGTTCTTTGGCTTTGGCAGAGGAACGCATTCCTAGTTCCAATTCTATAGCTAATTGGTATTTTGATAGCATTTGTTCGCTTACATCTTTGCGATATTGTGTGTACATATTCATAAGCCAAAATCCTTGTAATATTAGGATAGCCAAGGTGCCAATGGTTACGACGCAGATTACTATTTTTTGCTTCATCTTATATTTGCTTTTCTCATATTGTAAAGATAGTTTTTGTATTTGATTTTTATGGAAAGAATTATTGTAAACTTTAAGTGATTGTTTTTAAATTTGTATTTATTAACATAATGGTTTGTTTTTCGTGAGATACGTGATGTAAATATGTCTGCTTTTTGTGACCTTTGAAAAAATCTTAAAAACAAATATTATGGATAAATTAACAACAGATGAAATGCAGGTTATTAAAGGTGGAGGAGTATGGGTTGAAATAAATGGTGAATGGATTTGGATTGCTAGTATAAAAGCTTCTGAAGAAGATCCCATAGATTCTCCTAAGTAACTCTATATAAATATGCAAAATCAGATATTTATATCTGGTCAAGGGTATTTACCTATAGAGGATCTTATTCAGGTAGGACGTAGAACGTCCTGCCTCGGACTTATTAACGGAAAAATGGGGATCGCCATTGCTCTTTTTCGCTATGCACGCCTTTCCGGCGAGTTGACATGTGGAGATGTTGGTTGTGAACTCCTTGATGAGATTTATGAACATCTTGATTCGTCTATACCTATTTCTTTTGGTAGTGGTTTATGGGGGATTGGTTGGGGGATTGAATATCTGATTCAAAATGGTTATATGGAAGGTGATGCTGATGAAGTCTTAAAGGATATAGATCAATGTGCTGCACGCTGTATACATGCCTATGGTATGTCGGGACTTTCATTAAATAACGGAATTGTAGGTTTAGGACGATATATTCTAATTAGGATTATTCCAACATTTTTGAAAGGTGATACGGTTTCAAGTGCTTTCCTGAAAGAGTATCTTATTTATTTGATTGATTGGTTGGAGGAAAGATTGGAATATACAAACGAATCTATTGATGATTTACTTGATTTTTTGTTTGACTTATACCCTACAGGTTTTTATCGGACAAAAGTATCAGTTCTAATCGAAAAATGTATGAATAGGTACAATCTATGAGTTATTTGGAGCAAATTACTATTGGAATTCCTGTGAGGATAGACAGTTGGGAGAGGAAGAGAAATCTTTTAGCCTTATTACACTATATATCCTCGTCTGGGATGAGGGTACATGTTTGGGATGCAGGAAGTGAAGAGTGTCAGTTCCCTGATGATATCTGTAGTAAAATTACTTATACTTATGAACGTGATGAAAATTTAGTTTATCACAAAACGAGGTATGTTAACTTATTATTAAGAGAAATTTCTACTCCTATAGTTGCTATTTGGGATGCTGATATTATATTTTCTTTGTCGCAGTTGGAGGTCTCAATACAAGCAATTATAGAACGAAAATATGTGATGAGTATACCATATAATGGAGTGGTAAAAATGCTTTCAAAAAAACAAAGTGAAGCATATATACTTTCTGGACAAAGGTATGATCATTTAGTTTCGCATGATGATATGTATGCTCGTTTGATGTGGCGTCCTTCCTGTGGGGGAGTTTTTGTTGTAGATCGTGAAAAGTATTTGAGATCTGGGGGAGATAATGAACGTTTTATCAGTTGGGGACCTGAAGATGCTGAGCGTATTCGAAGGATGGAAATATTGGGAGAATCTGTACATTGGACAAATGGAGGACCATTATACCACTTATGGCATCCTAGGGGAGAGAACTCCAGATATTCTATAGAAAAGTTAGCTTTTATTAATCGAATGGAATTTATAAAAGTTTGTAGCATGGGTCAGAATGAATTACGTGCATATGTTAAATCTTGGTAAAAATATAGTTGAGATGAATGGACAATTATTGAGACAAATAGCTAATTATCAGATACTACATAGTGCCTGTTGTAAGGATTTAGGGCTATTGCGTGGCAAAATAGGCATTTCACTTTTCTTTTTTCATTATGCTCATTTTTGTGGAGATTCGCTTTATAGTGACTATGCAAATGAACTGATTGGGGATGTGTATGATGATATTAGAATAGATACTCCATGGGGAATTCAAAATGGCTTATTAGGAATTGGATGGGGATTAGAGTATTTTATGCAGAAAGGATTTGTTGAATGCGATTCTAATGATATCTTAACAGAACTTGATAATAAAATAATTGAACGTGACTTACGACGTGTAAAAGACTATTCATTTGATACGGGGATAGAAGGGTTGGCGTGGTACGTGTTAATACGCTTATTGTCATCTGAGAGATATTTGCAGAAACCATTCGATAAGATGTATTTGGATGATTTAAGAGGTGTTTGTGAGAATGTTCCGAATAAAGTCTGCCATCCTGGAATTTCTTTATTGTTAGACTATTTAGTGGGTAAACAAATAGATGATTGGTATCTCGTTGTTCTGGGAAAGATAACGTCACAGAGAACTGACGGAGAGAAGAAAGAAGCCTTGTTGTGGGTTGAAGGATTAAAATACTTATTGCGATGAGGCATATATATTTGATAAATAGTGATAGCCGTGCGGCACAATATGGTATTGGGACATATATAATTCAAGTTATAAACTGTCTTAGCAGTATTGATTCTTTGCGTTTGACTGTAGTTAGTATGAACTCAGAGGATGGGATACTGACTGAAAAAAAAGATAATAATGTTCGTTATCTAACTTTTCCTAAAGTGTATGATTGGAGGAGTGAGAAAGAAATTCAACGATATTATAGAAGTGTTGCTTTCTTGTTGGCATTGTATGTTGATTCAAGTGAAGATAATGTATTTCATTTTAATTATTTACATCATGAACCATTGGTTGACTTGTTGAAGAAAATATATCCTACCAGCCAATTTGTGTTGACTTTACATTATTTGAACTGGTGCTTCACTTTGAAAGGGAATATAAAGAGGTTACAAACCGTTTTGGATAAAGCTGAGAACGATAGAACTGAGGAAGAAAAATACATATATGACGAATATAAGCAAGAAGTATCTCTTTACAGAAAAGTAGATAGAATAATATGCTTGGCTCAATATACTAAAATGTTGCTGAATGAATTTTATGGAATTGAAGAATGTAAACTAACGTTGATATACAACGGTTTAATTGATCAGGCTATCTTCTTGGGTGAAGTGGAGAGAATGCAAAGAAAAAGAGATTTATTTTTTGGAGAAGGGGAGAAATTAATTCTATTTGTAGGGCGTTTGGATGATATAAAAGGGATTGACTATTTGATAGAAGCTTTCGCAAAGGTGATAAAAAAGAGTTCGAACACTCGTTTGTTAATAGTGGGAGACGGGAATTATAGTAGGTATTTACAGATGTCTGCAGACATTTGGAGTAGGATTACTTTTATAGGGAAAATTAGTAAACAGAAATTATATGAATTTTATCAAATTGCAGATGTTGGAGTGATGCCGTCTTTTCATGAGCAATGCAGTTATGTAGCCATAGAAATGATGATGCATGGATTACCATTAATTATCACTAATACCACAGGATTGAGTGAAATGATTCATCATCAAAATGTAGAGTGCAGATTGATATTAAAGGAAGATCAAAATGAATTAAGGTTATCAGTTGAAGAACTTTCGAAATGTTTATTGAAAATGGTAACGGATGATTGTTGGGCGAGAGAGGTTGGTAAGTTAAATAGGTGTCGATATAAAGATGCTTTTTCATTAGAAAAAATGAGGATGGCATTTGAGTCTTTTTATAGTTAAGAATAAATTGATGTCTTTGATTTAGTTTTTTGAATACTATTATGTGGTGATCTTGTGAAGATTCAAAATAGAAATTAAAAAAGAATGTATATGAGAGAGTTGACTTATGTTTTACGCTTTATTTTTCCCATCACAATCTGGATGTTGGGGAAAAATAATTTGAGTTACTAAGGTATTTGTTTGGCTCTTTTTCTTCGTTCTAACAAATACCTGTAACGTTGGAAATCTATGTGATTTTTACGAAGAACATTAAATATTGATTTTAAAATGATTAAAGTATGAAATTAAGAAAACTGAAACTGAATGAAGCTTCAAAAGCTGAATTGAATGAGCGTGAGATGTGTCGTGTTTTGGGAGGTGGTACTCCTGGGTGCTGCCAATGTGGTTGCAATTATGAAGGTAAACCCGGTGGCTCTAGTACTAGTGCTAATGATAGTGCCAATAATGCTCATGGGTATACATCAGATGGTTCTCATCCATGTTGTTCTACTACTGACCCCAAACCGGAATTTCCGAAATTTCCGGATTTTCCTGTTATGCCTCAAGATGCTCTTTGTGGGGCGACTCAAGGACACTCGTGTGGTATATGAAAATAATTGATTGGGCGTTTATATTTGTTTGTATGAACAATTGAGCGTAGTCCTTTATTTTGTAATACTGCTGAAATTAACTTTCAGCAGTATTACTCTTGTGGAAAGCTAAATTAAAGAATATGAAGTTAATTATAGGCAATGGGCTGATAAAGTGTATTGTTTTTCTTTTTTTGCAAGCTACTGTTTTAGGTAGTTGTACGAAAATATCCAAAGGGAATAAAAGAGATGCAAGAACTTACTTTACAATTGATTCTTTAGATAGAAAGATAGTGCTTCCCGTGTTATTTAATGATAGCATTGTTTCAAATTTGGCATTTGATAGTGGGGCTTCTTTGGGAGCTTTTATTGTTGACTCTACTTTTTGTTCAGCTCACCCTTCTATCTTATCGAATTTGTCTCCTGACACTATTGCTCCATATGGGTGTGCATGGTCTGTATTACGTATGCCCGCATCTATGTATACAATTGTTCCGACTATAAAAGTAGGGAATTCCAATTTGATATATGATAAAATGTTAGTTTATAATTGGAGAGATTACATGGGAGGTACTCAATCAGATGGTTTGTTTAATATTCCACAAAATGATACTGTTAATATATGGGAGTTTAACTTTGAACATAATTATATGGCTATCCATTCATTTCAAGATTTTATTATGCCTAAGAATTGTATTCTGATTCCTTTTGTAAGAGGAAATGATAAAAGCTCACTTTTTTATGTTAATCTGCCTTTAAATATTAGATGTGCTGATGGAGACACACTGATGCTTACTCATACTTATCTTGTAGATACAGGTATGCCACAAGACATAGCTCTGATGGCTCAAGCTTCTGAATTGTCCTTTTTTTCTAAGAAAAAGAATGCCGTTTGGACGCAGGCACCATCTGGATATTATAGTCATCATAATGTAAATGCTACTTTGTTTGGTGGCATACAACTCGATTCCTTGCGGATTTATATATTTGATCAACCTAATCAAGTACCTTGTGATTATCTTATTGGTCTGAATTTACTTAAAAGATTTAATGTTTTTTTCGACATGAAATCACAAAGATTAGGTTTGCAGCCAATAAAGAACTACGAACGAGTGGTCAACCCTCGGAAGAAACGATTTCACATGTCATCCCGTATGAATAGCCATGGAAAAATTATTATTACTAAAATTGCCGATTATGAGGGGAATTATGTTAAAGAATCTGGTTTGTTAGAAGGTGATGAAATTATTGCTATAAATGAAATTCCTATTAAAATGATCTCTTTGGAAGAGGATGCGGAGCTAAGCCGGCAAGACACATTGATATACGATATTGTCCGTCAAGGTAAATCTTATAAGATACCGGTGGTTATTGATAAAAAAGAGGTTCAAGGTGATTGAATGAAATAATAATATTAGATAGGTAATGATATGAATGATAAAGCTAGTAGATACAATATTGAAATAGAATACTATAATGGAATCCTGCTCTATAATTCGCTTACTAACAGGATACTACCAATTAGTCTTAAGGATTATTCTATAATTGAGACTTTGATGGAACATTTGCCTACATTTCGACAGAAATTTCCTGAATTGTATTCTGCTTTTCAGAGGTCAGGATTTATTATAAGTCCAGATTTTGATGAGTTGGCGTATTTGAAATTACAAAATAAGCGATGTATATTTATGAATCGGGATTATCATCTTACAATAAATCCGACTTTAGATTGTAATTTAAAGTGCTGGTATTGTTCTGTTGCCTATGCTGGGGCAAAATATGATAGAGAACGAATGAGCGATGAAATAGTTGATAATTTGATTAAGCACATTAATTTATTAGTGACACAAAAAAAAGCAAATTCAATTTTATTGGATTGGTTTGGTGGAGAGCCCCTAATGTATTTTGATGAAGTAATCAAAAAGATATCAGATTCAGTATTCCCAATTTTATTACAGAATAATGTGAAATTTAGGCAACAAATTACTACTAATGCTACTTTATTGAGTGAAGATAGAATTCGATATATGAAGGACATGAACTTTGATTTCTTTCAGATATCTATTGATGGTAATGAGTGCCGCCAGAACCTGATTAAACGTTATTCTGATAAACATGGTACTTATAGAGATGTGGTTGACAATATTAATTTGCTTTCTGAGGTGATTCCAGATGTTTCAATTTGTTTGCGTGTTAATTATGATAAACAAACTTTGAAGAATATAAAAGATATAATAAATGATTTTACGGAAAAAAGTATAAAGTGCATTACTGTAGATTTTCAGAGAGTGTGGCAGATTTCATGTACAGAAGAAATGCGAAAGTTATTAGAGAAGGCAAAAGTTGAATTTGAGAAGGCTGGTTTTCGTTCGCGTTTTTGGGCATATAGGCCATTTAGATATAAGTGTTGTTATGCGGATAGTATCAATCATTATGTTGTCAATTACGATGGTAGAATTTTTAAATGTACAGCACGTGATTATGGGGAAGAACTAACTCTTGGCCATTTGTTAAAATCTGGAGAAATTGATTGGAACGATGGAATATTGAGTAAGATGTTTGTAAAGGCTACATTTGAGAATGAACGTTGTGAAAATTGTCGAGTTTTACCTTTGTGTATGGGACCATGTATACAAAAAAATTACGATGCACTTATAAATTGTAAACAGCTTACTTGTGTATATGATAACGTTGAATACAGTTTGTCTTCTTTTGTAATAGAAATGGCAAAACAAAGAAATTTAATATAATCGATGAAAAAAAATATATTACAGTTGATGATATTAAGTATCAATTAGCTAACCTGCGTCAGCTGACTTTTGAAGTGACAGATGCTTGTAATCTGTGTTGTAAGTATTGTGCGTATGGTGAATTTTATAATGATTATGATAAGCGTGAAAATAGCACAATTAGTTTGTCCGCTTCTTTGAAATTAATTGATTATTTAGTTGATTTATGGGGTTCAGAATATAATACGTCAGCTAAACGTAACGTATATATCAGTTTCTATGGGGGAGAACCTTTATTAAATATGCCATTTATTGAATCGGTGGTGACGTATATTGAAAAACTGCATTGCCAATATCGCAATTTTACTTTTTCAATGACAACGAATGCTTTGTTGCTTGAACGTCATATGGATTTTTTGGTGGCACATGATTTCAATTTGCTTATCAGTTTGGATGGTGATGAATATGGCACTTCCTATAGAGTGAATAAGGTGGGTGATCCTGCATATCCCAATATTATCAGAAATATAGATGTTTTACGAAATAAATACCCTGAGTTCTTTGAAAGAAAAGTGAATTTTAATGCTGTATTGCATAATCGTAATTCGGTTACTTCTATTTATCACTTCTTTAAAACTCGTTACAATAAAGTACCCAGTATTGGAGAGTTGAATAATATGGGGATTCGACCGGATAAGGTAGAACTTTTCCAAAAAACGTATCGTAATTCACAAGAAAGTTTACACCAAGCAGAGAATTATGAAAAAATAGAGCAGGATATGTTTCTAAAATCAGCTACTTATCAGACTCTTACCAATTTTCTCCATCAGTATAGTGGGTTTGTTTTTCGAAGTTATGTTGATTTGCAATATGGTAAACCTAAAAAAACAATTCCTACCGGTACTTGTATCCCTTTTGGTAAAAGAATGTTTGTCACTGTTACTGGTAAGATTTTACCTTGCGAACGCATAGGACAACAATTTGCATTGGGAAAGGTAACGGCAGATAGCGGTGTTGAACTTGATTTAGAAGCAATTGCAGATAAGTATAATACTTATTATGCTAAAATGGAAAATCAATGTAGTAAATGTTACAAAGCAGAATCTTGTATACAATGTATTTTCAATCTTAATAACTTGGATACTTGTCCTGTTTGCTATGGATTTACTAGTAAACAAGCTTTTGAAATCTATAAAACAAAACAAATAGATTTTCTAAGAAAGCATCCGGAAGAATATTATCGAATTATGGAAAATGTGATGGTTGAATAAAATAGGGTATAATATGTTTCAAGTAGATAAGAATTATTGGCTGGTAATTGCGCCTTATGTATATTGTTGTATAAAGGGTAAGAAGGCTCTATTATATAATACTAAGAATTGGGAGTATTTAGAGGTGGAAAATGAGAATGTAATAGGGCTATTACGACAGTTACATAAAAGAGATAATCTTGGTGCGGTGTTTTGTGAAGGGAAAATGTTGACAGAGCCATGTTACTCAAATTTTATATCTGATTTTGTGTCAAAGGAAATGGGAGGTGTTATAGATGTGGTATCTTTTCCCGATAAACCGATACAAATGATGCCTATTCTTAATTTACAATGTGATGTGGATAAATTACAGCAAATAGAAGATAGGGGTATAGGAGAAGATATTTTGTTTAATTTGTTAGAAATAAATGTTTTTCTTTATAATGTTTGTGATCATCATTGTTTATATTGCAGTAAATATTCACAGCAAAATTTGTGCTGTCGCGTAGCAGAAACAGAGACGTCTCAAGTTCTTGATATCTCTGCTTTGAAGTCTATTATAGCACAAATTCGATATGGAGTGGTAGGTCGGTTGAATTTATTTGGTGGAAATATTTGGAAGTATCCTAATTATAATGATATTCCTTTTTTATTATCAGGTTTTAAAGGTCAAATTCATATTTGGAGTCATTATGCTGATTTTGTGGGTAATAAAATCTTAGATTCAGATTTTTTTTATGATGTAATTGTTCCTTTTCCCATGGAAGAAGAATTACTGCGAAATTGTATCTTTTTATTAGGAGATTTACAAATAAAGATTCATTTTTATGTTACGCAAATAGATGAATATGCTAAGGCGGAGGAGATTGTACATAAATATGCTATTAATGACTATTCAATACATTCTACCTATGTAAGATGTAATTTGGATTATTTTGAAAAATATGTTTATATGGATAAAGGGGATATCCTGCAATCTCAATACTCAATGAGCCAAATTTTTGCTCATCAAAAAATGAATTCACATTTTTTCGGTTCGTTATCAATCTCTGTTAATGGAGACGTATATGCTAATTTGAATAGTTTAGTTTTGGGAAATATCTATAAAGATAGTTTGATTGATATTGTTAACAAAGAAATGCTTGATAATACAGCATGGCGGAAAATACGAAATGATTATCCTTGCTGTGACTGCATTTACCAATGGCTGTGTCCTTCGCCCTCTAATTATGAATTGGCTATTGGAAAACCGAACCTCTGTCATGTGAAACCGTAAATGATAATAGCTTATGAATCGTACTTTCTGTTTCGTTCCGGTTCGCAAAGGGAGTAGAGGTATCCCCGGTAAGAACCTGCGTATGCTGGGAGACAAACCTCTGGTATGTTGGATTATCGATACCGTCCTTGCTTCCGGCATAGCGGACGAGGTATGTGTAGCGACAAATTGTGATGAAATGGAAAGTCTTATACGAGGCCGTTACAAAGGAGTTGTACAGATATTCAGGCGCAGTGAGTGGAGTGCAAGGGATGAGGCTTCCAGTCTGGAAGTTGTACAGGAATTTTTCCATTTTTGTAAGCCGGACCGGAATGATGATTTTATTTTGTTACAGGCTACTTCTCCTTTTACGACTGCACAAGAACTAAGGGGGCTTGCAGAAGAGATGAAAAGGGGTGAGGCGGATTCCTATGTTGCTTGTTGCCGTTTGAAGAAGTTTCGTTGGAGTGATGAGGGGAGACCTTTGGACTATTCATTCGAAACCAAACCTCGCCGGCAGGAGTACAAAGGTTTTCTGATAGAGTCGGGAGCTTTCTATGCTTCTACGGTGGGGAGGATACTGGACTCTGGGCAGCTTCTTTCGGGAGTTGTGAAGGTGGTGGAGGTCGGTCCTGCAGGGATGATAGATATCGATGAAGAAGCGGACTGGAGACAGGCTGAACATTATATTGAAACCGGGCTTTAATAAAAAAAGATATGGATAGACAGGACTATTATGTGGAGTATTATGAGGTGCTGGATAGGGTGCTGTCTGACTACGTGAACCATTTGAGGGAGGAAAAAGAGTATTGGCTGAAAATAGGGGGGCATGATGTGGGCGTGCCTTTGATCAATTTACTATTCTGGCAGTTCACTTGGCATAGAGAGGAGTACGACCGGTTACGTAAAGAAGGAAAGAGCTGTGGGGAAGCATTGGGTAGCGTAAAGGAGATACTGGCAGATAAGCAGGTGGAAGAATGGGGGCGACAGGAAGAGGAATACAAAATCTACGACCATGAATGGTATGAAGCACTGGCACCTTATGGCGGGCAGTTGGTGATCTATATTTATAATGCCCGTCAATTGGCTTATCTGACTCCGTTGATTGAACGTCTGGAAGAACCGGTGTTGCTCTTGTCGGAATATGAGATTCCGGATGAAACGGAGTTGCCGGACTTTGTAACGGCCATTACTCTTGAATTTACCAAAACAGCTCCGTTGATTAATCCATTTCTGAAAGAGTGGTTCCCCTTGATTTTTCAATATGCGAATACATTTGATATATTGATGAGGATCTTGCAACCTAAAGGATTGATTTTTCTGGAAGGCTGCCATTACCAGCAGTTATTGCTTGCCACCATAGGGCGTGATTATGGAATACCGACCTTGTGTATCCAGCAGGGATGGCCGTCATTGATGCACGCTGCTTTCAGGAGGATGCCTTACCGGTACTATCTGATGTGGGGGGAAGGTTTCCGGACTTTGTGGGAGAAGCATAATCCGCTGCCGGACTTTGTTCCGACGGGCTATATGTATCAGGTGGAACCACGCAATGAAACGAAAAAGGAATGTGTTACTTTTTTCTTGCAGGGACCTTTTTTTCTGAGTGACAAAAGGTATCTTCAAGAGATGATCTGTCTGATAGGGACGGTTGCTGCGGAATTTCCCGCCCGGCGGTTTCTGGTGCGTGAACATCCTGAGTTCAGGATAGGTGAGGAGGTACGCATGGAATGGGAGCAGATTCCCAATATAGAAATGGTAACGGATGGAAAGCTGGCAGAGGTATTTGCCCGCACACGGGTAGGGGTGGCACACTATTCTTCTTCTTTGATGGAGGGAGTAGCGCATGGTGCTGTCCCGTTGGTGTACGATCCGACCGAGGGATCGCGGTATTCTCCGGATGTGGAAGCCGAGGGGCTGGGGATGATAGCGAAAACGAAAGAGGAGTTGATCGGCGGTTTGTCCCGGATACTGGAGAATTATGGAGATTTTGAACAGAGGATGGAGAAGGGGCAACCTCTGTGGTTTCAGGCAACAGGAGAAGAAACTCTCCGGAATATGGTCGGGTTTATTAAAGAAAAAATGCCTCCTGTTACTTTGAAGGAGATTTATGTGGTTGATACGGATACGTTGACACGCGAACGGCCCGTCGGGGTATCGGGGTTATTGCGTTGTAAGAATTGTGAGGATTTTTTGGAGATGTGCATTGATTCGTGTATCGACGGATTGGATGAGTTGATAGTTGTCTATCATGATTGTACGGATCGTACGCCGGAGATTCTCAGGCAGAAGGCGGCACAATATCCGGATAAAATCAGGGTCTTTGAGTATCAGCCGTCTGTATATCCGATCGATCTGGATGATGAGGAGTTTGAGAAGGCAAAGCTGTTGTCGCCCGACTCTATCCATACGCTGGCAGGTTATTGCAACTATGCATTGTCGAAAGCAAGCTATCGGTACGCAGTGAAGATCGATGCCGATCAGATTTATTTTACGGATCGGCTGAAACATATCTGTGATGCTTACCGTTCTGATAAAAAAGTGCGGTTCAACGTGACGGAATGCATCTCTTACAACCTGTATCGGGCTTATCTGGACTCTTTCAACCGTATAGAGATGCGACCGTTCAGGTGGCTGGAACGAATTGCGTTGTGGACGCATGCGTTGTATGCTTCTTATCTGGAGAAGATGATCATCCGGTATAAAGTGCCTGTCTCGATGTCGGGCATTAACTTGTTCCGGAAAGACCGGGAGTGGATGGTAGGGTTGGGGCAGGAACATCCGGAGCCTGATAGCAAAGAGATACTCCCTCCGTTTAATGGCGTGCGTGATACTTTCTTTTTTGAGGTGTCTGCGGACCGGATATTCAGGTATGTGACGGAAACGAAGCCGGATGGCCGTCATCGGGGGCTGGAGGTGATGTGTTGTCCGAATGAAATATTGGATGCCGGTTTTTGTTGGTTTCATTTGCGTGCCCTGATGAAGGAACATGAAGAGACGTTGAAAAACATTGAAAAGTATGAAGATATCCTGAATAATTATGATTCGATGACGAATGTGATCATTGATGAACTGGAAGGATATAAAAAAGCTTACGCAAGAGAACGCCGTACTGTGATCGAGAATGGAAAAGAGGCAATTTATGAAGAGAACAAGGTGGAAGAACAGGATGTGATCCTGCTTCTGGATCGCTTCGGATATGCAAAGACTGTGGATGTAGCAACGTATGAGCGGAATAAAGAAGCCGCAGACAGCGAGAACAAGCACATTGTTCCGTGTAAAAATACTGGAAAAGTTTGTATTTTTACGAATACCGGAAAGATGCATCAGGTAAAAGTCTCAGATATTCCATATGGAAAGTTTCGAGATAAGAGTGTTCCGATCGATAATCTGGGGAACTACGACAGTGCGCAGGAAGAGATCGTATATCTCTGTGCGGAAGAAGAATTAAAAGATGCGAAACTGTTATTTGTGACAAGGCAAAGTATGCTAAAACAAGTGGCCGGAGAAGAGTTTCTTGTATCAAAGCGGACGACTGCGGCAACGAAGCTTCAGGAAGCGGACGAAGTCGTTGCGGTTATAAAGGTTTTGGAAGAGCAGAATATCGTGCTTCAGACGGAAGGAGGATATTTCCTGCGGTTTCTTCTTTCGGAGGTGCCGGAGAAGAAAAAAGGCGCAGTCGGTGTGCGCGGAATGAAGCTGCAAAAGAGTGACCGGATTGAGCAGATTTATCTGTTTGCAGACGGGGTTGACACAAAGGGAAGTTATCAGGAAAAAGAAGTTTCCTTAAACCGGCTCAAGTTAAATAAGCGGGATGGAAAAGGGACGAAGACACGATTATAAAGCGAAAGCGGCAAAAAGCGCTTGCTTTTCCCAGAGAGTTGTGCTATGCTCTTTAATAGATTGATATGTAACTGACAGAAGAGTGGGCAAGACGTCCACTCTTCTTTGTATCATGCAGATTTGTCAGAGACGAAAGAACAAGAACAGAAAGGAAGAGATGATTTGTCAAAAAGAGAAGAATATGAACAGAAAACAGAAGAACTTTTAGAACCGATCGTGTCTGCACTTGGATTTGAACTGGTTGACGTAGAATATGTCAAGGAAGCCGGAACATGGTATCTTCGTGCGTATATCGATAAACCGGGCGGGATTACGGTAGATGACTGTGAGGCGGTCAGCAGAAAGTTTTCGGATATTCTCGATGAAAAAGATTATATCCCGGATTCTTATGTATTTGAGGTGAGCTCACCGGGGCTTGGCAGACCGTTAAAAAAAGAAAAAGATTTTAAGAGAAGTATCGGAGAAGAAGTAGAGATCCGTACTTACCGGGCAATCGATCGTCAGAAAGAATTTACCGGTATTTTGAAAGGGTTTGATGAAAACACTGTGACCATTATATATGAAGATGAAACAGAACAAGTATTTGACAGAGCAGAAATTGCATTGATTCGTCTTGCTTTGGATTTTTAA
>ENA-OWPD01000783-OWPD01000783.1-human-gut-metagenome-genome-assembly--contig:-NODE-783-length-32055-cov-7.067687_pt1 | contig 32055 bp, 26 predicted proteins | sample MGYA00248262_ERZ651842 | MGnify/ENA primary metagenome ERZ651842 (study PRJEB26924, sample SAMEA4378253) | human gut metagenome | biome: human gut; feature: human-associated habitat; material: faeces... | reverse complement strand
ACTGAAGGGATGGCAACTTCTACCGAAGTGATTGATGCTGAAACCATGCTTGCCAGTGTAAAAGTGGCTCGCCTAGCAGCATATTATGAATATGATGTGGCACTAATGAATCTACTCTCGCTTTGTGGCACACCGGAACAATTTGCAAACTATCAACCTAAACCGTAACAAACAATGAAACCAACTAGTAAAACCCTATCATGGGCTTTTGTCATCATTCTTCTGGCTGTCGGTATTTTCACCGGCCTAGGAGTTATATTATAATGCATAAACAGCCGTTGGTCTTGCAGGGACAAGCTGAAGCAACAGAAATCCGTATCAGTGGGAAACTTCCCGGCCGTATCGACACTTTCTTCGTTCAGGAGGGAGACTGGGTACACCAAAGAGATACCCTTGTCGTCATTAATAGCCCTGAAGTACATGCCAAGTATCAACAAGTGAATGCCTTGGAACAGGTGGCAGTGCAACAGAACAAGAAAATAGATGCCGGAACCCGTCGTCAGATTGTAGCTACTGCACTGCAATTATGGAATAAAACGAAGAGTGACCTTACTCTCGCCCAGACAACTTACAACCGTATTCTTACTTTATATAAGGACAGTGTCATTACTTCTCAAAGAAAGGATGAAGTAGAAGCTATGTATAAAGCGGCTGTAGCAGCCGAACGTGCTGCCTATGAACAGTATCAGATGGCTGTAGATGGTGCACAAAAAGAAGATAAAGCGTCTGCTGCCAGCATGGTGGATGCTGCTCGAAGCACAGTGGATGAAGTCTCGGCTTTGCTGGTCGATGCTCGGTTGACCGCTCCGGAAAACGGTCAGATAGCAACAATCTTCCCTAAACGTGGAGAGTTGGTTGCACCGGGAACTCCCATTATGAATTTGGTGGTGGTGGATGATATACATGTTGTTCTTAATGTGCGGGAAGATCTGATGCCGCAATTTAAAATGGACGAAACATTTGTTGCGGATGTGCCCGCTATCGGTAAAAAAAATATTGAATTCAAAATCTATTATATTAGTCCGCTAGGCAGTTTTGCTACCTGGAAATCAACCAAGCAAACCGGAAGTTATGACTTACGTACCTTTGAGATTCATGCCCGTCCAACCCAAAAGGTGGATGACTTGCGTCCCGGCATGTCCGTGTTATTGACTTTAGATTAATCGACATCAAATAAACCAGAGAATGGATGAATCACAAACATATTCCCCTTTTCGTTCCGTACTGCTCAGAGAGTGGTGGCGAATGACTTCACGGCGCCTTTATTTTGGTGTCAGCATTGTCTTGCCATTGTTCACCCTTTTCTTTATGGCTACGATCTTTGGTAACGGACAGATGGAAAACATTCCTATTGGTATTGTCGATCAGGATAATACTGCTACTTCCCGGACGATAGTCAGGAATATTTCTGCCGTACCAACTTTTAAAGTGACAAAGCATTTTGTAAATGAAGCAGCTGCCCGTGAATCTGTGCAAAAGAAAGAGATTTATGGATATCTTTCCATACCTCCCCAATTTGAACAGAATGCGATTACCGGAAAGAATGCAACACTCTCCTACTATTATCATTATGCATTAATGTCGGTAGGTGGTGAGTTGATGGCGGCATTCGAAACTTCCTTAGCTCCGGTGGCTCTTTCTCCTGTGGTGATGCAAGCGATGGCACTCGGAGTAGAACAGGATCAGATTACCACCTTTTTATTACCCGTACAAGCTAATAACCATCCGATATATAACCCTAGTCTGGATTATTCGGTATATTTAAGTCAGCCCTTTTTCTTTGTGCTGTTTCAGGTTTTGATTCTGTTGATTACCGTGTATGCGGTTGGCATTGAATTCAAGTTCCGCACAGCAGATGATTGGCTGGCGACTGCAAAAGGCAATATAGTGACAGCTGTTTTAGGTAAATTATTACCTTATACCATTATATATATACTGATAGGATGGTTGGCTAATTACGTCATGTTTGGTATTTTGCATATTCCTTTTCAGGGGAGTTGGTGGTTAAATATCATGACTGTGCTTTTCATCATTGCAACACAGGCTTTAGGGCTGTTTTTATTCTCGCTGTTTCCGGCAATATCGTTGGTTATAAGTGTAGTTTCTATGGTAGGTTCTCTGGGGGCTACTTTGTCCGGAGTAACCTTTCCGGTTCCCAATATGTATCCGTTGGTGAGGGATGCTTCCAATTTGTTCCCTGTCCGTCATTTTACGGAAATGATGCAAACCATGCTCTATGGAGGCGGTGGGTTTATCCATCTTTGGCCGTCGGCTGTGATACTCTGTATCTTCCCGTTGCTGGCCCTGTCGCTGCTTCCTCATTTAAAACGAGCTATAGAAAGTCATAAGTATGAAAACATTAAGTAAGTTACAACAGTTGTCATTCATCATTCGTCGTGAATTTCTAGCTATCAGTACCAGTTATGCGGTTTTACTGGTGTTGATGGGAGGAATCTTCGTTTACGGGTTGCTCTACAATTATATGTATGCACCGAATATTGTAACCGATGTACCTGTTGCCGTAGTCGACAATTCGCACAGTGAATTGAGCCGTGATTTTATCCGTTGGCTGGATGCTACTCCCCAAGCAGAGATTTTTAGTCAGGCTATGGACTATCACGAAGCAAAAGAATGGATGAAAGAAGGCAAAGTACAGGGAATACTCTACCTGCCTCATGATTTTGAGGAACGGGTGTTCCGGGGAGATGAAGCCGTATTTTCCCTTTATGCAACTACTGATGCCTTCTTGTATTTCGAAGCTTTGCAAGGTGCTTCTTCACGTGTCATGCTGGCTATTAATGATAAATACCGGCCAGATGAAGCAGTGTTTCTTCCACCACAAGGATTGCTCGCCGTAGCTATGGCGAAACCGATCAATGTGGAAGGCAATGCACTCTACAATTATACCGAAGGATATGGTTCCTATCTTATTCCGGCAGTCATGATGATTATAATTTTCCAGACCTTGCTGATGGTTATTGGTATGGTGACCGGAGAAGAATACAGTAGTAAAGGAATCCGTGCATATACTCCTTTGGGGTATGGCTGGGGAGTTGCTATTCGTATAGTGGCAGGAAAAACGTCCGTGTACTGTACTCTTTATGCCATCTTTGCCTTTTTTCTATTAGGCTTGCTCCCTCACTTTTTCAGCATCCCCAATATTGGAAACGGATTGTACATCGTACTATTATTGATTCCATATTTGATGGCAACTTCTTTCTTGGGATTGGCTGCATCCAGGTATTTTACGGATTCTGAAGCTCCCCTACTCATGATCGCCTTCTTCTCCGTAGGATTAATCTTTCTTTCCGGCGTTTCCTATCCAATGGAACTAATGCCCTGGTATTGGAAAGTAGTCCATTACATTTTCCCAGCTGCACCAGGCACACTCGCTTTTGTGAAACTGAATTCTATGGGAGCCAGTATGGCTGATATCAGACCGGAATATATAACTCTCTGGATACAGGCACTTATTTATTTTACAATAAGTATATGGGTCTATAAGAAGAAACTGGAATCAAATCTGATTAGTTAAATTAACAAAAACAAAACATGCGCTAATTATAACATATAGCAAAAGAACACTTTCAGATAAATCAACTTCGCAAAGTAAATAATCAACTTTGGAAATAAAAATGTTTCTAAATAGATGTTTTCTTGTAGAATCTCTCCTATTTCTTTGCATTTGTCATTGTTTTTGTCTAGTTTCGTTAACTGTTATGTTTATATGATCGTTAGAAGTAGTTTAAAAAACAACTATTTATATGAAATACATTGTATATATTCTTCTCTTTTTTCCTGTTTGGGTTACAGCACAAACATACAAATATATAGGAATAGAAGATGGCTTGAGCAATCGCCGGATATTCAATATTCAGAAAGATGCTCAGGGCTATATGTGGTTTCTTACAAATGAAGGGATGGACCGATACAACGGTAAAGATATAAAACACTATAAATTAAATAAAGAAGGCACTATTTTGGATGCTCCCATACGTTTGGGATGGTTATATACAGAACCACATATCGGTATATGGGTGGTTGGCAAACAAGGACGAGTCTTTCAATACGAAGCCGACAGAGACGATTTCAAAATGGTATATAAATTACCGGATACCTCTGAAGCAATAAGTTGTGGTTATCTGGATCGCAATGATAATATCTGGATATGTCGTAAAGATACTGTATTGCTGTATAATATTAAAGATGCTCATATAGTTCGATTTCCCAATGTATTGCATAGTAGTATTACGGCAATAGAACAAGTAGATGAGCACCATTTCTTTATAGCAACGGAGACGGGCGTACGATATGTCAAACTGGAGAATGGTATTTTAGAGACCATGCCTGTTGAAACACTGGACTATTTTCATGCACAGGTGAGTGAACTGTATTTTCATCGGCAATTAAAAAGATTGTTCATTGGTTCATTTGAAAGAGGAGTTTTTGTGTACGATATGAATACACAGGAAATTATACGTCCGGACGCTGATCTTAGTGATGTAAACATAGCTCGTATCAGCCCATTGAATGAAACAGAGTTACTGATTGCAACGGAAGGAATGGGGGTGTATAAAGTTAACGTAAATACCTGTGAACTGGAAGATTACATTATTGCTAATTATCAGAGTTATAATGAAATGAATGGAAATAATATCAATGATGTTTTTGTAGATGAAGAAAAGCGGATATGGCTTGCTAATTATCCAACAGGAATTACAGTGATTGATAATCGCTATGAAAATTATCATTGGATGAAACATGCTATGGGTAATGCACAGTCATTAATCAATGATCAGGTACAAGCGGTTATCGAAGATCATGAAGGTGATCTGTGGTTTGGAACTAGTAATGGTATTAGTCTTTATAATTCAAAAACAGGTCAGTGGCATTCATTTCTAAGCTCTTTTAATCATCAACTAAAGGACAAGAATCATATATTTATTACTTTATGTGAAGTGGCTCCTGGCATTATATGGGCAGGAGGATATACTTCCGGCATTTATAAAATAAATAAAGAAACGCTATCAGTTGAATACTTCTCTCCTTACCTTCTTTCTCACGTCAATATGCGTCCGGATAAATATATTCGTGATATAGTTAAAGATTCAAGAGGACATATCTGGTCGGGAGGCTATTATAATCTAAAATGTTTTGATTTGGAGACTAACAGTGCACGTCTATATCCGGGACTGAATTCCATAACATCAATTGTTGAAAAAGACAAAGATAATATGTGGATCGGAACTGCTGCTGGCTTGTATTTATTGAATCGAAATACTGGTGAATATCAGTATATTGAAATGGAGATAGGAATCACTTATATTAATACGCTTTATCAGGCAGATAATGGGTTGTTATATATCGGGACAAATGGTATGGGAGTATTTATCTATAATCCTCAAGATAAGACTTTCGAACATTATTTTTCTGATAATTCGGCTTTAGTTTCAAATAGAATATTTACAATATTGCCGGAAGTAGATGGACGTATAATGATGAGTACAGAGAACGGAATAACCTGTTTTCATACTAAAGAAAAGATATTTCGTAATTGGACTAGAGGAGAAGGCTTGTTGCCTGCATACTTTAACGCAGCGGCAGGAACGGTGCGTAAAAATAAAAACTTTGTATTCGGTAGTACGGATGGAGCAATTGAACTTCCGATGAATGTGAAATTCCCGGATTATAAGTTCTCCAGATTGGTATTTAGCGACTTTCATCTGTCTTATCAACCTGTTTATCCGGGTGTCAAGGATTCTCCTTTACAGAAAAGTATCGATGAGACAGATGTATTAGAGCTGGCTTATGATGAGAATACGTTTTCATTTGAAGTTTCTACAATCAATTATGATTCTCCCGGAAATGCACTATATTCGTGGAAATTAGAAGGCTTTTATGAGAAATGGACTCAACCGGGAGCAAATAATTTGATTCGTTTTACCAATTTGCCTCCAGGTAGATATATTCTTCATGTACGTGCTATATCCAGAGAAGAACATGACATTGTTTTTCAGGAACGTGCTATGAAAATTATCATCACGCAACCTTTTTGGTCGAGTTGGTGGGCTATCTTGTGTTATATTCTGTTGGTAATAGGGGGATTTTATTTTGTTCTACGTGTGATAAATCTAAGAAAACAAAAGAATATATCTGATGAAAAAACGCAGTTCTTCATCAATACGGCCCATGATATACGTACTCCATTAACTTTAATAAAAGCACCTTTGGAGGAATTATTGGAAGAAGAGACGCTTACCGACAATGGAATAACTCGTACGAACATTGCATTGAGGAATGTGGAAGTTCTTTTACGACTGGTCAGCAATCTGATTAATTTTGAGCGAACGGATGTATATTCCTCTAAAATGAGTGTTTCCGAGTATGAGTTGAATACCTATATGAATGAAATATATAATTCATTCTCTTCTTATGCTGCCATTAGGCGTATTGAATATACATACGAGAGTACTTTCAGCTATATGAATGTATCGTTTGATAAGGAGAAGATGGATTCTATTTTGAAGAATATAATATCGAACTCGCTAAAATATACTCCGGAAAATGGAAAGGTCAGCATTTCCGTGTCCGATACGAATGATTCATGGAAAGTGATAATCAAGGATACAGGTATAGGTATTCCTGCCAGTGAACAAAGTAAGTTGTTCAAGCTTCATTTCCGTGCCAGCAATGCTATTAACTCTAAAGTGACGGGTAGTGGTATCGGATTAATGTTGGTAGGAAAACTGGTGAGCCTTCATGGAGGTAAAATTAGTGTAGATAGTGTCGAACATCAAGGTACGACAATCAAAATTGTTTTTCCGAAAAAGAATAAGACTTCTCAAAGTATCAGTGACGAAGCATCTTCTAAATTTGAGGCGTTGGCTCCTGTACTGCCCGCTCCGAATGTACCGGCAAAGACAACCGCTACGATAGATGATCCAAATTTACGACGGATTCTTGTTGTAGAAGACAATGATGAGCTACGCTCCTATCTGGTCAGTTCATTGTCTTCTATATATAATGTACAAGCTTGCGCTAACGGAAAGGAAACATTGATTATTATCAAAGAATATTGGCCGGAACTGGTTCTTTCTGATATCATGATGCCAGAGATGCGGGGAGATGAATTGTGTGTGGCTATCAAAAGTGATATTGAAATTTCACATATTCCTGTGTTGTTGCTCACTGCTTTGGGAGAAGAAAATAATATTCTGGATGGACTGTCGATTGGTGCGGACGAATATCTCATCAAACCTTTCAGCGTGAAAATATTACGGGCGAATATCGCTAATCTGTTGGCAAACCGGGAACTGTTGCGCATGAGATATGCCAATCTGGATATAGAAGCGAAATCAACGGTTCCATCTGCAAACGGTACTAACAGCCTCGATTGGAAGTTTATATCAAATGTAAAGAAAATCGTGGATGAGAATATAAACAACCCTGAATTTTCCGTTAATGTGCTCTGTGAATCAAGTGGCATGAGCCGTACCAGTTTCTATTGTAAATTGAAAGCATTGACGGGACAGTCTCCGACAGAGTTTATTCGGGGGATGCGTTTGAAACGTGCTACCGAGTTATTGAAAGAGGGTGAATATGCTATTAATGAGATTTCAGACATGGTTGGATTCTCTGAAACTAAATATTTTCGGGAAGTATTCAAAAAATACTATAAGATGAGTCCGAGCAGGTATGCTAAAGAAGGAGGCAATCCCTCTGCTGAACTGGAAGATGACGAAGAAGATTGATAAATAAAAAGCGAATAGATACGTTGTATTTAAAAAAGTTCTCCTCTGTTATGGGTATCTATAACAGAGGAGAACTTTCTTTTTCAAGGCTTATAACTCTTTTCAGGGAAAAGCGGTTATTGATAAGGAAGTTATTTGCGAATCAAATATCTAATGAATAAATAACCTCCGAATACTTGCAGGCACATTCCGGGAATTCCAATGCGGAAATCCTGAATGGCATTGTAGAAATTTCCTATATACATCCACTCTCCCAATGTCCCTACAACTTGATAGGTAAGTACTACGCCAACCAATACCGGGATGGAGATACGTCCGAAACGTTGTGCGGCCCAACCGGCAGCAATGGCGAGCAATACGGACTTTAATAAAATAGCAGGCAGCACCACCGGCATCGGCATACCAAAAAGTGAGGAGTTGATAATAGGGGAAAGAACAGCAGTCAGCAGACCGACTTTCCATCCGTACTTATAAGCTCCGATCAGTGTGAAGAAATAGATAGGCAGCCAGGTTATTCCTCCTTGCGGTATGAGATGAAAAAATTGGGGAAAAAGGATGTTGCCAACGATGAATAACGAGGCTGCCAGATAAGTTCTCACATTGCCGTAATTCAGCGAATAGAGTTTTACAGTAGTTGATTCCATATCATTTTATTATTTAAAAGTTCAAATTAATACCGCCCATAAACGTAGCTTTGGGCATGGGATAACCTGCATTTATTTCATAACGCTGTGCCAGCAGGTTCTCTCCTTTTATGAAGAGGTTAGCGAAACGGCAGACACGATAATTCCCACGAAGATTCCATAAAACAAAATGATCCTGTTGCTCGCTACCCTTTACAACAGAAGTATAAAGTCCTTTCACATATTGTACTCCAGTCGATATACTCCAACGTCCGGAAGTATAGTCCGCCCCTGCATACAATTTATGTTCGGGGGCAGCAAGAACGGGATTCTCCATGTGCAACCAGCTATAATTGGCGTTCACATTCCAGTGTGAATTGATGTGGTAGCCTATATTCGTTTCAACTCCCCAATTCTCTATCTCTCCGGAATTGATATTCAATGGAGGAAAGAGTCCGTTTGACATAATCAGATTGTCGCCATTGATATAGTAAAGGCTGATTCCATAGGACAATACCCCTTCCAGCAGACGTTGTGAATAGGAAAGTTCATAGTTGATTAGTTTTTCCGGTTTCAATTCCGGGTTGGCAGGAGGAAACATATACATCTCACGAATGGTTGGATTACGGTATCCTTTGCTGACCATTGCTTTAAGTTCTGCATTCTTGGGTAAATGAAAAGCCAGTCCGCCTTGTGGAATCCATTCTGTACCTACGTGTGAATGGTGGTCTACACGAATACCTGCGTCCAGTGAGAACCAACTGCTGATATCCTGACGGAAATCAACGTATCCGGCAAACTCATCCATTTGCTTGTCTACTCCCGGAGTATGTTCACCCGTAGCCAGTACTTTGTTCCATGATTCACCTCCGAAGTGTTGATAATCAAATCCTACGGTCAAACGATTACCGGTAAAGAAAGTGGCACTCTGATACCATGATACACCCAGCATTTTGTCTTTAGAGTTGAAATGTGATTTTTGCGGTTCTTTTCCTATCTGATAGCCATCATTGATTTTATGCCGTCCCCAGTTATAGAAAAAGCTCAAACCTCCTGAAGTCTTTTCATAATGATTTTCCAAAGCGAACGATGTCATTCCACGAGTGATACGAGAATCGTTGTCAATCAGTGGTACTTGGATAGTCCCCGGATTGGAAGCATTAAAATGGGTTACATTCACATCTCCCCATACTTTCCAGAAAGAACTGATATCATAACCTAACTTTGCGTATCCACCATATTGCTCGAACCCCATATCGGGACGATGTCCATCTGTACGATTATATGATCCGGTTACGACGCTACTGAAACGTCCCTTCTTGACACGGTTGGAAAATTCAGTCTGCAACGTGTTATATGAACCGTACCCAACTTGCATATTCGTCTTCACACCTTCTTCCTGTTGCCGACGGGTAACAATATTAATCACACCACCCATGGCATTCGAACCATAAAGTACAGATGCAGGACCACGTAAAACTTCCACTTTCTCTGCCATCATAGATTGATAAGCATCCGCTATCGGATGTCCCATCAACCCCATGTACTGGGGATGACCGTCAATCAGTACCAATAATCCCGCTGTCGGACTACCACCGATACCACGCAAGCTCATGCCACCTGCAGCTCCGGTAGATACGCCATATCCCATGATGCCACGACTGGTAGTGAATAATCCCGGTACCTGCTCCGTTAACAACGGCAAAAGAGAAGGCTCATATCTTTTCTCAATTTGTTGCCTGCCGACTACGGAAATGGTCATCGGAAGATGACGCACATCGGTTTCATTACGTGTTCCGGTGACTACGACTTCATCAATCATATAATTTCTTCCGGCCTGTATGCTATCCTTTTTAGTATGTGTCATTCCCGAGAGGGAAAGCAAGCTACCGAACAGGAATAAACAAGCTGTATTTCTTCTCATACTTTATTTCGTGTTTCAAGTTTCTTCTTTTTACTTCTTATTTCTGATCTTTTCCAGAAAATCGCGGATCAGTGGTAATATTTCTTCTGCTGATTCCACTTCACTGCACATTGTCTCTACAGGACATCCTCCTGTATGGTTACGGTTCCAGATAAAAGGTACTTCCTCTGTAAAATCAACTTTTATATCTGATTTCTGAAGCAACTCCAGAGCTTTGGTACTGATAATATCGGTATATAACTCTTTGATACCTCCCAGAATCATCAGGGCGGCAGCTCCCTTTCCGACCACCTTATCAGCAATCGAAGCTCCTTTAAGAAACTCCGGTTCCTGAGTCAGTAAATCATAGATATCAGCCACACCGCGTTGGGTGAAAGTGCGGATTTCTCCTTTGTTGGCAATAGTACAGGAATATCCTCCCGTATGTAGTAAATTGATTAATTCTTCCATCTTTTTTTTATAAAGTACCTTGTTTCAATTGTTCTACGAACTGATCTATCCGATGCAGCTCTTTCGGAATATCAATGTTCTGCGGACAGTGTGCCACACACTGGTTACAACCGATGCAATGGCTTGCCTGACGAAGTTTAGGCACGCTGCGGTCATATCCGACAAGAAAAGCGCGTCGGGCTTTCGCATAATTTTCATCCTGTCCGCTTCTGGCGACATTACCTTCATTGACACAACGGTTGTAATGTAACAACACAGCAGGTATATCCAACCCATACGGACATGGCATACAATATTTGCAGTCGTTGCAAGGGATCGTAGGATATTTCAACATTAATTGTGCCGTTTCTTCGAGAAACTCTTTTTCTTCATCTGTCAACGGTTCCAAAGGAGAATAAGTGCGAAGATTGTCTTGCAGATGCTCCATATAAGTCATGCCACTTAATACAGTCAGAATGTCCGGGAATGAACCGGCAAAACGGAAAGCCCAGGAAGCGACACTGCTTTCCGGACGGCGTTGTTTGAGTCGTGCTACCAGGTTGTCGTTCAACTTGGATAAACGTCCTCCTAAAAGCGGTTCCATGATGATAGATGGAATTCCTCGTTTATGCAGTTCTCCATACAGATATTCAGCATCCGTATTCCGGGTATTGGTTTCTTTTGCATGTTTCCAGTCTACATAGTTCAATTGTATCTGTACGAAATCCCACTTGAATTCATCGTGCCGTGAAAGCAGATAATCATACACTTCGATATCTCCGTGATAGGAGAATCCCAAATTGCGGATACGTCCTGCCTCCCGCTCTTTCACCAGAAAGTCAAGCATTCCGTTATCCAGGTAGCGTCCTTTAAGGGCTTCCATTCCTCCCATTCCGATGCCATGAAGCAGCATATAATCAATGTAATCTACCTGCAGGTCCGCAAATGATTTGTGGTACATCTTGAGCGATGCTTCACGAGACCATGTATCGGGAGAGAAATTGGATAACTTGGTGGCGATATAATATTTGTCACGGGGATGACGGCTCAATGCAATACCCGTTGCCTTTTCGGAAAAGCCCTGTACGTATGCCGGAGATGTATCGAAATAGTTTACTCCGTGAGCGATTGCATAATCAATCAGTCCATTCACGGCATCCTGGTCGATGACTTCACCATTACCGTTGGGAGCAGTTTTAAGAGGCCAACGCATACAACCATATCCCAAGAGTGAAACACGGTCACCGGTAGTCGGAGACGTGCGGTAAGTCATTTTATCGGTAGGCACCTCTCCTTCTCCTGTTGCGCTGCTTGAAGAGGAAGTACCTTTTGAAGAGCATCCGTATAATAGCCCTGTCGACGTGGCTGCACTAATACCTACAATCTTAATGAAATCTCTTCTATTTATATCTTTCTTATTTTTATCTTCCATAATCTTATACTGATTTAGATCAAATAATTCTATGCATCTGATGTCCGCTCACATAAATGGCACTGAAAGGACGGGACGGACAAAGGTTCTCACACGCTCCGCAACCAATGCATTTTTCTACATTCACTACCGGAATCTTTAGAGAATCCGCTTTGTCAGGATCGGAAGCCACCATTTGTATGGCACCTGTCGGGCAATGGCGGGCACAGTTGCCACACTCCATTCCATCCGTCAAAGGCACACAGTTCTCTTTAATCCATACGGCATGTCCGATCTGAATAGCTGATTTCTCGGCAAGACTGGTGAGATGAATAGCGCCGGCGGGACAAACTTCCGAACATTTAGTACATTCGGGACGGCAATACCCACGTTCGTATGACATTTCCGGTTGCATCAATGTCAATAGGTTGTCTGACGGACGCAATACCTGATTGGGACAAACAGAGACACATAATTGGCAGGCTGTGCAATGTTGAGTGAAATTGCGTGCGCTTAATGCACCGGGAGGATAGATAGGATTTTCTCTTTGGGGAATCTTTTTATCTTCGATAGTAGCCAATCCTCCGTCTACTTTCTTCTCTTGTGCTTTCAGTACAGAAGTTGTTGCAAAAATGGCCGATGCTGAAAGGAAGCTACGACGGGCGTTGTCTACCTGTTCAGTAGTGACAGACTTTGCTTTCGAATCTTCGCTCGTAGCTGTTTCGTTCTTAGGTTTCCGTCTTGTGTATGTAATGGCTCTATGCTTACACTTTCCGATACAATCCATACAAGTCACACAACGGCTATAATCTATTTCATGGGCTTTCGGATTAATACACGATGCTTTGCAATTGCGGGCACACAAACCGCAACTATTGCATTTGGAAGTATTAATTACCGGTTTGAATATCGCATATTTGGATATAAACCCTAATACAGTACCTACGGGGCAGATCGTATTACAATAGGTTCGTCCGTTGCGCCACGCCAGAATGAAAAGAACAACAAGGGTGGCAATGGCAATCAACATCGTCGAAAGACTCTTCATCCATACATCTACCTCATAAAAAGCATAACTATCCATTCGTTCGGCGAAATACGCCAACAGGTTGTTTCCCCATTGCCAGACTGGTGCAAAAAGACTGGAAGCTATCCGGCCATAAGCACTATACGGTGCCAGCAAGATAGCCAAAGAGTTCAATCCTGCAACCATCATGATAATGAATACTCCTAAAACGCCATACCGAAACCATTTCATTGCTGGTGAATAACGGAACCGGTTTTTCTTTTGTTTGCCGGACACCCACGAAACAATGTCCTGAAACACTCCCAACGGACAAATAACAGAGCAGTAGATACGTCCGAACAGGAATGTAAGTACAACTAAAAACAATACGACACCTATGTTCAAGGCTAATAAAGCCGGCAGAAATTGAATTTTCGCCAACCATCCGAACCATGTGTGCAATGTACCCGTGAAGTCGAGGAACAGAAGGGTGATAAGCGTAAAGCACACAATGGCAGTTGTAAGTCTGATAGTACGCAGCATAAATTTATTAATTTTCAAATTATAGTAGTTATATCTCAATATCCGAAACGTTCCGTCCTAATATACGATATTCCATCAGAATTGATTTTTGTACTTTTTATCGCTGCAAATTTAATCAGATAGATTCGGTTATCAAGTATATATATTACCGAATGTTATACCAAAATTACAGATTCGTGATATTTGATTATAACGCTGCCTGTCAATACAGCGAATTGATATTGGCAGGCAGCGTTATAATGATTATCTTATTGTAGAACTATTTTAAAGGAGTAAGTTCCAAATATTCTCTCGACATATGTATCTGACCATATTCTCCCCATCGGTCATAAACGGCAAACTTTTTTGTAGTAAGTTCTTCTATATCCCAATAGTGGTCATCGCCGAAGTATATCGTTTTGGAACTCGGATCATAGAAACTCCATCGTCCGGTGATACTGTTTTCATTCACTTTCCCATCAGTGTCAATACTTATAAACTTTCTTATATACGTGCCGTTTTTCTCCAATTTATATACGGTATAGTGTGTATTGCCTTCATCATCGACTATTTTCTCACTCGCCCATGTATTATCACATATCAAGGATATGGTATCTTCTTCTCCATTAGAATAATATCCCGTTTTCTCAACGCAACTGGATGCAAGAATCAGAGTTACAAAAACGATAAAAATAGATTTCTTCATTAGTGTAGGAAATTAAGGTTCGCGATATGAGCATCTCCATTTGTGTTTATCACTTCAAAATTCCAGTCTACATCATTTCCTTGATTGGCAGACCACTCAAAACTGGGATTGATATGAAAACCTACACCACAAAATAATACACTGGCCAATTCTTTATTACCATTATATCCCACTCTACAAGTGACAAGAAATGCCCACGCGGCATTTTTATAAGATTGGGGATATAATTCTATTACTGTTTCTATGTAATCGCTCGAATTGATATAAAACTGTTCCTTATAATCCGTTATGTTGCATGTTGCTATTAAAGAACGGCTCATACGGTCATCGGATAGTTTTCTCTTCAAGTGGACAGGTGAGTTACCTTTTGTCTGACTGATATAAATTTCACTTTCAGTAATCATAACAATGTAATCTACTCCATGAGAAGATGACAATTGACCGGACAGACTGTTTATCTGACTAATGCTCTGCTTGAAACTGTTAAGATTAACAGGATTTACAGCGTTAAATTCTTCCGCATCTGTATTCGTTAAATAAGAAAGTGCAGTACTTTTTTTGTTTGGGTTGACATAATACTCATGAGTAGTCTTGTTAATATCCACAAAATCATTTAAAACTGCAATATCCTGTTGATAATTCCGGCTGGCTGGTACTGGAAGGGTCAGATTGTTTTGGCAACTCTGTAGGAACAAGGTTATTAACACTACTAATAAAGAATAGATTTGTTTCATAATAAAAGGATTTAGTAAATTTATGTTGAGAAATATTTCTTCACGAAGTTATCATTTTCCTCTGGAAACAAACCGTTTACAGTGTGAATAATACGTAATGAGTTTAGATTTAACTTCCTTTCATTGCAAGATCACTATTTCACCAATTACAGGCATCAATACATCCAAAGAATCTTTATTCTTCATCTCTTCTGCATTTTTGAGAGGTTCATCCCAACGATGTTTGGCCAGTGCATATTTAGAATGATGTACGGTCAGGACTCTCTTCGCTTTTAAGTCTCTGGCTGTCTGCGCCATATATTGGGGCATGAGGTGAATTAAGCTCCACTCTTTGTCGTATTGTCCATTTTCAAGAATGGCGAGGTCAATATCGGAAAAACGTTCACCTATTTCTGCATAATGGGTATCATACCCTCCATCTCCGCTGATATAGATCTTCTGTGAAGGTGTCTCCAATAGAAAAGAAGCCCAAAGTGACTGGTTGGCAGTAAGTCCGCGGCCGGAGAAATGACGGGCGGGCAAACAATGTATCATAAAGCCGGGAGCAAGACGTGCATCTTCATTCCAGTCAAGTTCTACTATACGATCTTTATCAAATCCCCAGTAGTCAAAATGCTCACCGACACCTAACGGACAAATCACAGTTTCAATACGGTCTTTTAGTCTTTTGACCGTATGATAATCCAGATGATCCCAATGGTCGTGACTAATCACCAGATAATCAATATTCGGCATATCATCCGGTTGATAAAGTTCCGTGCCTTTGAATGGCTTGTTAACAAAAGAAACGGGAGAAGCCATACTAAATACCGGGTCAACCAATATTCGCTTTCCTCCCGTTTGAATCAAGTAAGATGAATGTCCGAACCATACCAATATTTCTTCATTACGGTCAATCTTCCGTAAATCCGTTTTGATTGCTTTGACAGCCTGTTCGGGGCGCAAACCGTCTATCTTTTTGAAAATGAACTCCCAGATTCCGATAAAACGTCCCCTGTCGGAAGTCATCAATAGGGTTTCATGCTGATTTTTAAATTCTCCGTTTCTGTAATTAGGAGATTTCATGACTCTTTCCAGCCGTTCCCCACGGGGAGTTCTGCCGAAACTGGCTTGATTGATAAAAACAATGACTGACACCGCCAGCAATGCTATTACAGCTAATATACATCCTACAATCATACGTGCTTTGAATTTTTTGAATATGATACGCATATAATTCATCACTAAATTATTTCACGCAGCAAATATACAGGTATTCAGAGAGCTTGTTAGTATATATATTACAGATTGTTATACCATAATTACTGAAAGCAGTTGTCTGTTGGGTGTCAATCTATTGTGTGAACAAACCCTTTTCTTGTTCAGTTCTTTAGAAATAAATTTTGTAGCTGATGTTCGGAATCAGACCCGCTCCGTCTTTTTCTTCGACTACGTTCGTTCTTTCATTGTATTGATAGAAATGCATTCCGGTACGCATGCCTACATTCAGTATCTTTAGAGAAAACTCATGAGATACTCTTTTCTTATTGATCCGGAAGCTGATGGAAACATCACCGTTTATAGATGGATTGAATCGTTTAGTATATGCTTTGCTCTCGTCAAAGACAATGTCTTTTTCTTCCTGACTTTTTTCTTCATCCACAGGTGTATAGCGTCCTCCTCCCTGAAAGAACAGGCGACCGTTTATACTTAATACATTCTGTTTGAGTCTGCCAACCATCCATTCTTTTCCGGCGAGCAGGTTCACTAAAAAACTTTTATCCAGTCTCGTATTTCGCCAGATACGGTCTCCTCCCCTATATTTCGATTTGAATAATGAAGCTGTAAGCATATAGTAGAAGCCATTTTTCATGTATTGTTCCAGTGTTATATCTATTCCATAGTTTTTGGCTATTCCGGTGTTTGTCAATATGCGGTCTAAATAGAATTCTTCGTAATTGATAATCGAAAAGGAGGAGTTTTCCTCAACCGGTATGTGGAACAAGTATTGATAATAGGGTTCTATTTTCAGATGTAGGCTCTGATTGATATTCCAGTCATAAGTAAATCCGAAATGATGCGCCTTTGAGAAGTCCAGGTACCGGTTTGATTCCTTTTTACCATTGATTATCTGTTCAACAAAGTAATAGTCGAGCCTTTCCCGGCGGCTATGCAAGCCGTAAGCTGCTGCTAAAGAATGTGCAGGATTTATTTTCCATTTGAGGGCAACTCTCGGTTCTATCGACCAGTTCTTGTTTAAAGTAAAATATTGTCCGGTAACCCCTAAACTGGTTGTCAGATTGTTGCTCAAGTTTATTACGGAATTACTATATGCCGAGAGGACTGTACTTTCTCCACTGCCTTTCGATATTTGTTCCATAGGTTTGTTTAATCCCAAATAAGGGCTGACTTTGTAATCAAGATCATATTTAAGTTCCGTAATGGTAATCCCTGTTCTGTTGGTATGCCTCGGACTGAATTTCTTATTCAGATATGAATTGAATACTAAATTCCATCTGCTATTCTGAATATCTGCTACATTAATAATAGCGTCGTCGGTATGTAAGTCCGCCAATGAACGGTCTTTGGAATAGGTAGCGGATAGAGAAGAACGGATATAAGTATTTTCATCCAGTACATATTTGTGCGCTAAGCCACCTGCCAGTTTATCCAGTTTATTATATCCCGACGACCGGTCTCCCATCGTTTCCCATTCGGAACGTTCCAAAACATCTGCTTTATTCCTGTCTATCAATCCTAATCCCCAGATCGAAAAGGTTCCGGCTTTACGTGTGGGAAAATTTAGTTTGAAGGCTAAATCCTGATATTTCAGGTTGATGTCATTACCCGATGCTAGTGAAGTAGTAGAAAAGCGATAATTCACCAGATAGGAACTTCCCCGTTTTTTACTGATAGGACCTTCCGAAGCTAAATCTATGCCCATGAGTCCGACCTGAAAGGCATGTTCGTACTTCTGATTATTACCATTGCGCAAATGCATATCGAAAACACCGGATAAGGCATTACTGTATTCCGCTGGGAAAGCTCCATTGTAGAAATCGGAGTTTCCGATAACTTGCGTACTTAAAGCAGACAGGAATCCCCCTCCCAACCCTGCTAAATCGGCAAAATGAGTCGGATTAGGTATTTCAATTCCCTCCAGTCTCCATTGGGTAAATTGCGGAGCATTTCCCCGGATGGCGACCGCATTGGTACCGACATCTCCTGCCACTCCAGCAAATGCAGAACTTAACCGTGCCGGATCATCAAACCCATTGGCAAATCGGGACGCTTCTTCAATACTAATCATACGTCCTCCCGTAATAGCCATCGGGTTGAGTGTCCGGTCTTTTTTTATTTCCGGTTTGACAAGCACTTCAGCCAAATCCTGCACATTTTCATCCATAGGGATTTCTACAAATACTTCTTTGGATGATGTGACAGACACTTCGCTAATGATACTTGGGCGATACCCCATAAAAGATGCCTGAATATTATAACGTCCTATCGGGACGTTATTAATCCGGAAATTTCCCCGGTTGTCAGTTGAGCCTCCCAGTGAAGGTTTCTCTGCTATACAGACGGAGGCATATTCTATTGGCGTATTGGTTTTGGAATCAACAACGATTCCTCTTATCGTTTGAGTCAGTTTTTGTGTATCGTCATTGGCAGGCTTTTGCCGGTTATCTTGCAAAGAAATAATAATATGATATCCTTTTATTTTATATACATATCTGGTTTCTTTTAAGAGTTGAGTCATCGCTTTGTCGACAGCTACATTTTTAAGAGATAAAGACTGCTTCTTTTCTAAATCCAGATTCGATTGTTCGTAAGCGATGCTATATCCGGTTTGTGATTCAATTTGGGCAAAGGCCTCTTTTAATGATATCCTTTTATTTTGTATGGTAATCTTTTTTTCTTTATTCTGCGCGACTGTTGTAAGAGAGAGAAAAGCAAAAAATAAAAAAATGGCGAGCTTAGCTGCCCGTTTATTCGTATTAATTCGATTCATTATTCTATATTTGTATGTTGATACTTCATTTTACGTCACTTGTTGAATGAGGATAGACATTTCAGAACTGGGAAGAGGGTCTCAAGCTGCTTCCCGGTTCTTTTTGTTCATAGGCTGTTTCTTTTTATGGTTGGGTTAATACTATTTTATTTTCATGTTGTTGATAATCAAAGCCGATGATATCTTTCAAGATATTCAGTATTTCATCCAGATCTTCATCTTTCAGAAATTTGACAGTATATCGTTTGGACACAGGGATATTTGCCTCATTATCAATCGTGGTGTTATAGTGTCTTTCGAGGGTTCGGAATATTTCTCCGGCAGTAGCATTGGTAAAGATCAATTTTCCCACCACCCAACTGTTGGTATCATTAGTATCTATCACTGATATATGGATGTCTGACGACTTCTTATCGTATGTAAGCTGTTCATTGGGTTTAAGTATGCGGGGAGGTTGGGACTGGACGCTCACTTCTACCTTGCCGCTCGTCAGTGTAGTCGTTATTTTTTCATCATTAGGATAGGCTTTCACGTTGAATTTGGTTCCAAGAACCTTCACGGAAAGTTGGGAAGTTTCCACGATGAAAGGACTTGCAGTATCTTTTTGGACAGAGAAATAAGCTTCACCGTTAAGAATGACCAAACGTTTATCTTTAGCAAAAGTTTCCGGATATACAATGGTGCTTCCCGCATTCAACCAAACTTCTGAACTGTCCGGCAAGATTAGACGCTTCTGTTCTCCGTAGGCAACGGATACCTCTATCATCTCGTTTTGGGGAGAAAGATAGCAGAACATTCCTCCTGCCAATAAAAGCAATGGAACAACAACAGCAGCAACACGGGCAAACCTCTGATAAGAAGCGATACTCGCCAGATGTTCCTTGTTGTATCCGGTTCTTAAATTTACCCGTTCCAGTGAGGCATAAGTGCTCGAATCGGCTTCTACGTCCAATTCATTCCAATAATCCAATGAAGCTTTTGCTTTCGCCTGTTGGTTTTTATCTTTAATGATCCATTTCTGCACTTTCTCTTCCGTTTCAGATGGAAAGCGGGCGGAAAGGAACATTCTGATGATTTTGGTGATATTACTTTTCTTCATTTTTGCTGCACTTTACTATATATACAGTTTGGTGGCAAAAAGCTCAATAAGAAAATGAATATTTTTTATGAAAAAATAAGTAAAGAAGAAAATAAAGTTACAATAATGATAACAGAAAACATGAAATGACCTTCCGTATCTCTTTCAAAGCGAGGCTTAGCTGGCTTTCAACATTTCTTTTGGTAGTGTTCAGTCGTTCGGCAATCTCGGCATTGGATAATCCTTCATTGCGACTTAATGTATAGATCATTCTCCGTTGTTCGGGCATTCCTCCGACAAGTTTGTCAATCAACATTTCCAATTCCTTGGCAATAAGGTCTTCTTCGGAAGTAGAGCTATATCCTGTTTCTTGATTATGGTTCAGGTAGGCATCGGACACATATTTATGTTTCAGAAAGTTGATTGCTGCATTTCTTGCAATGGTGTGCAAATAAGAATTGAATGATTTAGACATATCAATCGAATGACGGTTGATCCAAAGATTGACAAATAAATCCTCTGTCAGCTCTTCTGCATCAGGCTCCGATTTTATATATCCGTCAATAAATGCTTTGGTTTTGTTGTAGTATGCAATAAAAATAGTCTCAAAGGCCTTGTGATTCCCATCCTGAAAGGCCTCCAACGTTTTTATATCAATATTGTTATTCATACTATTTCCCAACTTTCATTTCATTGGGACAAAAGAAGCAATAATTTATTTTATAAAGATGGTCTTTTTTGAAATATTAATGATATTAGAAAGATTTATTCTATTTTAATGACCGATAGAGAATACCAAATACATTCAGCAGATACCCCAATAAACACAATAACGGGGCAATGCGTATACGTGTTCCACTAAATATATCGGGATTATAGGCGGCAGAGGTACTCCCCTCGCCGCTCATTAATATATATCCTATGATAATCAATATCGAGCCGATAATTAAGATGACGTAATTTCTTTTGCCCAATACAGTTTTTATTTCTTCTTCTCTTATTCTTTTCGATTTCATATTCTTTGAATTTAGTTGTGATCATTCATTAGTTGAGTAAAGCGCATATATTTCTTTTCAAATTGCTGAATCCTCTGTTCATATCTCTCTTTATCCATATTCTTCAGTAATTCATTGCACTGATTCCATTGCCAGAACCTATACAAACAATCCCGTTGAACCATCCCTATCCGGTTATCTCCCAATGAGAAAGCCCAGTCGATATAATTTTCCGATTCTGCTATCAGATGATTCAATAGATCGGTCGCTCTCTGCGTTTCTCCTATGGAAGCATAAGCGGTGGCTATATCATACGAACCACTCTCGAATACTTCGGGAACATTATATGCCGGAATAGCTTGCCTAGCATATTCCAATACTTTTCTGGCACGGATGTCGTCTCCTTGTTTCACCAGTTCTTTAGCCAATTGTGCAAAGAGCCTTCGATGAGAATAACAGATGCGCAGGGTTGTTTCGTCCAGATAAAGTCCGGGAGTATCCAATCCTCCGTATTTATATCTGTTCATCACATTCTCGTAGAGTTTCTCCGTATCTATGGCATATCCATTGCCTTCTTCTACGTCTCCCCATTCTTTATAGTTGAAAGGAGTAAACCGGAATGCTAACCCTTCCTGAACAAAGTAGTCATCAAACTTCAGTTTACTGGAGTTGCCTACCGAGATAGCCATGTACAGGGGACGTTCCCAGTTACAGTTAGCCAAAATCTCGAGCATGAGTAAGTCTACTTTAGTCAGCAGACGTATATCTTTTAGAGAAATAGACAGTTTATCCGGTATTGCATCTCTTAGTTCTTCCCCTTTTAAATGACGAATGGCTTCAGGCAACATCATTCCCGAACGGAGTACTGCATCCTTATCAATATGGATATTTATTGTATCGGTAGGTATCACATGGAATTCCTGTTTCTCCACAAACACCCAATATTTCAGGATATTCTTTATTTCATACGGATCATCTCCAAAACTATCACGGGCTTCTTCGGGATGTTTCTGATACAATGCTTCTATCTGTTTCTTCAATTCCGGACGAACAGCCACATATTCGTTCTTCCCTTCCTGGTATTGATTTTGATCCCAACTGATCGGTAGTCCGGGAGCATCGTATAGAGGACATTGTTGCTGATAAATGTACCAGTCGGTCTGCGCATAACTTAAATTGCAGATACGTACATCTCTGCGTACTTCTTCCGTATCCTGATTATACCACAAGGGGAACGTATCATTATCCCCGTTACAGAATATGATTGGATTTCCTTTGTCGGGAAGTGTCATCAGATAGTTAGCTCCAAAGTCACGACAGGTATACCGGTTGCTTCGATCGTGGTCATCCCAAGTCTGGCTTGCCATTTGTATGGGGACAAACAGGCAAAGCAGCATGAGTAAGTTGACCGGGAGGATTTTTGCCTGTTTTCTGCGAAACATGTCACAGCATCCGGCGGCTCCCATTCCAATCCAGATAGCGAACGCATAAAACGAACCTGCATACGCATAATCCCGTTCACGAGGTTGTCCGGGAGTCTGATTCAGATAGAGCACAATAGCCAATCCCGTCATGAAGAAAAGGAAAAATAAGACACTGAATTGCTGCTTGCCTTTTTTCCCGCGTGTCCATTGCCAATAGATACCGAGTAATCCTAATAATAATGGTAAGCCATAGAACACATTGTGACCTTTGTTCTCACGCAAAGATTCCGGCAAAAGTTTTTGATCCCCCAGCCGCAGATTATCGAGCCAGGAAATTCCTGTAATCCAGTTACCATGTTCCGGTTCACCGCTTCCTTGAATATCATTCTGTCGTCCGACAAAATTCCATAGAAAATAGCGCCAGTACATGTAGTTGAGTTGGTATGTGATAAAATAAGTCAGGTTCTCTTTTTGTGTGGGAGCCTCATTTGCACCTCCTCCGGACCATCCTTTGTAAGAAGCGGCCGAACGATCATTCCACATTCGTGGAAACAACATATTTTGAGTGTAGCACACGTCTTCTTTATAGCGGATAATTTTATACTTGCCTTCTTTCTTATCCGGTCGATAGATAGCAGTCCCTTTTTCGGTCTTTACCTTGTAATAGTCTCCTTCGGGCACATACTCCGGTTCGGATGCATAGGTTCTCCCATAAAGTAAAGGAGCACTTTCATACTGTTCGCGATTCAGGTAGCTTTTGAGCGTGAAAATATTATCCGGTGCATTCTCGTTGAGCGGCGTATTAGCATTGGCACGAATGAGTATGACCGTATAGGTGGTATATCCTATGGTGAGCATGAGTAAACACCACAAACCGGTATTCACAATGCGTTTTCTAAACCGATAAATGGCTCCTATCAGTAAAAACAGGACCAAACCCAGAAAGACGATCAATCCTGACTGGAAGGGTAATCCCATCACATTGACAAAGAATAATTCGAACCATCCTCCTACATCAGCCATTCCGGGTATATAAATAAAAAGAATCAATACAATAAGAATACCGGATAATGCAATGGCCCCAATAACTCCCTTGAGTGATAGAGTCTGATATTTTTGGTAATAGAACACTAATACAATGGCAGGAATACAAAGCAGATTAAGCAAATGCACTCCGATTGAAAGACCTATAATATAGGCTATCAGGATAATCCAGCGGTCACCGGACACAGAATCTGCTTCATCCTGCCAGCGAAGAATCATCCAAAATACCAAGGCTGTAAGGAAAGAAGAGAAAGCATATACCTCCCCCTCTACCGCACTAAACCAGAATGTATCACTGAAAGTATAAGCTAAAGCTCCCACAAAACCTGCTCCCAGAATGATAATAACATCCATGACAGATAATTTCCGTTCATCGCCCACAAGCAAGGCTCTCACTAATCGGGTAATACTCCAGAAAAGAAACAAGATACAACCGGCACTCAATAGTGCATTTAAAAAGTTAACCATTCCCGATACTTGCGAAGCATCGGAAGCAAACTGGGTAAACAGGTTTCCGACAAGCATATAGAAAGGTGCTCCCGGTGGATGCCCTATCTGTAATTTTTCAGCACAAGAAATAAATTCGGGACAATCCCAAAAACTTGCGGTTGGTTCGATGGTCATTCCATACACAAACGCTGCTATCAGAAAGACCAGCCACCCACCGAAATCATTCCATCTTTTAAATAATAAGTTGCTCATTGTTCTGTACTTTTTTGTTTGCAAAGTTACAGGACATGTTGCCAAAACTGGTATTTTTTACCGGACGGTTACGGACGGGAGTTAACGATAAGATATTGATAATCAACAATAACAAAGATGAAAGAATAGACGAAAACAGACAGAAGATAAATCAGGTACAAATAAAGCAATGGCATAGGATAGTAAATGGCATGAGAATGCCAAGGTGTCACATATGGATTCATTAGGATATTAGGAAAAACAAGTGTCACTCTTGCTTTTTACTATTTAATTTCGTATCTTTAGTGATTTCAATCTTTTTGAAGACAGATAATCATATTACAGAATGACAAATATCACCTTATAAAGTGACATTTGTCACCCTATAGGATGACCATCGTCCCGTTATAACGGGACAACTACCCGACTGCATAAAAGATTACTAATTTCTGTACTAAAAACCATTAATCTCTGCAACGAGAATCCTTAAATGTAGTAAGGAGATAATGAATCATTACCAGATAATAATTAATTGCTGTACTAAAATGAAGGAGCCCCCAATGATTTCACAATATCTTCCAGTGACTCTTTAGAATTTGCCAACATCAGTTTCTCCGTTTTTATTCTGGAGATTCTCCGGGTCAGCGTTTCTGTAGTCAGTTTCATTAAATCAGAAAAGCAAGCAGGTTGGACTCCCTCCCGCAGAAAAGCACATACCCTTAAATCCTCTTCCGTGAGCTTCGGACCTATTTCTTTTAATTTAGATACAAGTCCATAAACATTTTCCTGAAGTCGCAGTAACTCTGTCCAGTCTTTCTCGGAGAAAGAAGGGATCTTAGAAGACAAAACATTCCGTTCTTTAAACTGTCGTACTTTTGAGATAACGGGAGAACTTTCATAGATATGTAGTTGAAGAGACTGATACTTCTCTTCAAGGTGGTTACATTGCAACATCAGCTTATCCGATTCAACATCTTTCTTCAGTATTTCTTCTTTGAAAAGATCCAGTTGGGAAAGTACGTGCCGGTTTTTCTTCCAGAGTAGTCCAAGCAATAAAGACATCACACCAAACATTCCTAAAGCAGAAGAAAGAATCACTGAGGAATCGTTTTTACCGTCATTCAACATCAACTGACTGGCGTATGCCTTTCTTTCCATTTCCAGTGCTTCATCAAAGTTACCGTATTTCTGATAATAAAGACTACATCGTTTGCAGATTTTTGCCAGATGATCGTATTCCTCTGTTTCTTTGGCAAGTTTGATTGCCTCCTTAAAGTGGATTTCTGCCTCCTCTTGCTGTTCCAGATCACTTTCTACACACGCAAGATAATAATATGCTTTTGATTTTTGATATTCATTGCCATTCTTCTCATAATAAGATGCCGCCTGCCTGATCTGCTTATCAGAAGAATGAGGAATACTTTTGTCCTCGTTGAGTTGGGTACACAATAAATTATATTCTGCCAGTTGAGCTTCATTCATTTGACTTGTCTGAATAGTCTCAAGAATAATAGATGCCGTATCCGGGTCCTGCGCCATGAGCTGTGCGGCTTTGTCTAACCCTTGCTTCACACTCGTTCCTTCCGGATGGCATGCAGCCAATGAAAGGAGCATCATATACAATAAAATTCGAAGGTTATTCATAACTCTATTTCTGTCTTTACAAAGGATTGATTGGATTTGCAAATATAAAAAATAATCGGTATTTATCCTTCCCTAAGTCATACAAAAAGTATAGTGACGCCATCCTGCCCTTATAGCGACACTATCCGGGTGTTATAGTGACGCTATTTGACACGGATAGCGTCACTATGTTTTTTTTGACAAATATCAAGCCGTTGCGGGCTATTAATTAAGAAGATAAGCCGTATCTTTGTAGCAAACAAGAAAATTATATATCATGATTAAAAACATTGTATTTGATTTTGGAGGAGTGATTGTAGATATTGATCGTGACAAAGCGGTTCAGGCATTTATCAAACTGGGACTGGCAGATGCTGATACCCGGCTGGATAAATATCACCAGACTGGAATTTTTCAAGAACTGGAAGAAGGAAAGCTAAGCGCGGATGAGTTTCGGAAACAACTGGGGGATTTATGTGGCCGTCCATTGACGATGGAGGAAACCAAACAGGCATGGCTGGGCTTTTTCAACGAAGTGAATCTAAATAAACTCGACTATATATTGGAATTGAGAAAGTCATATCATGTGTATATTTTAAGTAATACCAATCCTTTTGTTATGTCGTGGGCATGCAGCCCCGATTTCTCATCGAAGAAAAGGCCGTTGAATGATTATTGTGACAAATTATATTTGTCTTATCAGGTCGGTCATACAAAACCTGCACCCGAAATTTTCGAATTTATGGTGAATGATTGTAATATCATCCCTTCCGAAACTTTATTTGTAGATGACGGTGCCTCGAATATCCATGTAGGCAAGGAACTTGGATTTGAAACGTTCCAACCGAAGAATGGTGCGGATTGGCGGGAAGAAATGACTGCTATCTTGGAGAAACGATAATTGAGCAGTTAGTATCATACCGCAAATAAGAAATATGCAACCACAAGTCATACTTATCACCGGAGCATCTTCCGGATTCGGCAAGATTACCGCTCAAATGTTATCGGAACAAGGGCACATCGTTTATGGAACAAGCCGGAAACCTGCTGAAGACATGAATCATGTAAAAATGCTTGTTGTCGATGTTACCAATTCCCTTTCCGTATGTCAGGCCGTAGAGCGGATTCTATCGGAGCAGGGACGGATTGACGTATTGATTAATAATGCCGGAATAGGTATTGGCGGCGCATTGGAACTTGCCACTGAAGAAGAAGTGAATATACAAATGAATACAAACTTCTTCGGCGTAGTGAATATGTGTAAAGCTGTTTTGCCATCTATGCGAAAGGCGCGAAAGGGCAAGATTATCAATATCAGTTCTATCGGTGGTGTAATGGGAATCCCCTATCAGGGATTTTATTCTGCTTCGAAATTTGCAGTCGAGGGATATAGCGAAGCATTGGCTTTAGAGGTTCATCCGTTCCATATAAAGGTTTGTGTAGTAGAACCGGGAGACTTCAACACCGGATTTACTGATAACCGGAATATCTCCGAACAGACAAGACTGGATGCCGATTACGGAGAGAGTTTTCTGAAATCATTGGAGATTATAGAAAAAGAAGAACGTAATGGATGCCATCCGCGGAAGTTGGGGGCTGCCATCTGTAAGATAGTGGAACGTACCAATCCTCCTTTTCGGACGAAAGTAGGTCCCTGGATACAGGTATTGTTTGCGAAGAGTAAAAAATGGTTGCCTGATGCAGTGATGCAGTATGCCTTACGGATATTCTACGCAATTAAGTAAACGATACGATATAAAAAAGAAATTGTTCCACAAGTTCCTAAAAGAAAAATCGTCCTTACTACAGTCTATCGTAATAAGGACGATTTTATAAGATCAAGGCTTTTTTGAACGGCCTCTTTTCGGTTTGAATATCTTTATGTGTCCGGATCAGTTCTTCGGAACTAATTCCAAAAACATGGTAGTAGTCAGCAACACGGCCAGTCCGACACAAACGCTTATCAATAGCCAATTGATATATTTTGCTTTCGGCTTGGTGTCGGCATGCAGATTATTCAGGAAATACTCCCTGAAGAAAAGATACAGGCCGGGGATTGTGGCACTTGCCAATAAGAAATCTTCCGGAATCTGAAAGAAATAAGTTTTGGATAATCCGATCAGTGACCAGTGGCAAAGGAACAATACCAAAAACATATTGACCTTTTGCGCAAACAGCAATAACAATCCGATAGTAAACACAACTACCGAACAAGGCATGACCGGAGAAGTCATTTCCGGGAATGAAAGACCGCGTGCCAATGAAACCAAAGGATATATAAAAGGCATTGCCAACAGGACATAAGACAGCAGATCATATTTGTGAGTACGTTCAAAGGTAGTATATCCCGTAATCGCATCCCAAATCCAAATGATAGCCATAACGCCCCAAAACATAGCCATTACGCCATTATAGCTACGTTCTTCACAATAGATATAATAGTAGACTAGAGAAATCCACGTATACAGACCTATCATATAGAACTTCATCGCCATTTTCACCCACGGACGTGGTTTGCCGATAAGCAATCCGGTCAATGCAATACCAATCAGAATGATAACTATCTGGAAAAGCCAGGTAGCTGAATTATAATATGCAATTGTTCTCCAAAAAATCTCCATAAAAGTTCGTTTTAGTGTCTTGTTAATGAAAAGGCTCTATGTGGGAACAGGAACATCGGGAACGTAGCTCCTACCGCCAACATAAAAATCACTGTACTTGCTATCAGAGTATTAGAGAAGAACATCGACATAAACTTATCCAGCTTATCCGGATCATTCACATTTTGCAGACACATGATAAGTGAAAATACCATGTTGTATGCAAACTTTCCCGGAATCATAGGAAGTAACGCCGGAATGTACAATACCGTCATCGGACAATATACTTTTTTCCCTAACCACAAACTGCCGAAGCCGATGACTAATCCGGCAAACAACGAACCGGTGGCAATATCCATGCCTAAATAGTTCATTAAACAAAAACGACAGGCGTGTCCCAATGCTGCCAGTATGGCAATCATCTTGAATGCACGTAAAGGAGGATCGGAAATCGCACCAAATCCTATACCAGCTACTGCTGCAAAAAATCCATCAGTAAGAATGTCAAGTGCTATCATATCAAATTAAACTGTTTTTTACCATTAATAATGTGAAGGAAAGTCCGATAGCGATGCTGACAATCAACAAAGAAGCCTCTGTCAGACGGGCAAATCCTGTTAAAACGTACCCTTCTACTACATCAATCACGCCATTAATCAAGGGAACCCCAGGCACAAGATAAAGCACGCTGGTTGCCATTGCGATCTCCGACGTTGTGTCGAAAATCAGCGCGGTGGAAGCACACAGGGAAGCAACAAAAGCCGAAACAATAAATACAACATAATGATTGATCTTTTTCGCTTGCATTTGTTGTTTCAGGTAGAATCCTGTAATGGTAGCCGAGAACACAATTCCCATCGAAATTAAATCACCGCCGAACAATTTACAGAAAGACGCATTGGCAAATCCTACCAGTAGTAAAACGAAAAGCGGATGTATCCGCGGAGCAGAAATAATCTTCTTGTATTTGTCTTTCAATTCTTCCAATGACAAATGATTGTCTACTGCTTCCCAGCTCAATGCGCTTAACTCTGAATTATGTTCAAAACTGATCGGGTGTGCAGGAATGTCTATAACCTCGTTACAAGCTTCGTTTGTTTCTTTATCTATAATAGTCAGAATGATGTTTCTATGAAATACGCTTAATTTGACATCTAGTCCGAAAGCCTCTCCAATACGCTTTGTGTTGCGTACTACCCGCGAGGTGTGTACTCCGGCCCCCATTAAATGGGCTGAATATTCTGCAATAAATTTACCTATGGATAATAAAGATTCGCCTGTCTTCATGAATATGATATTTTTAAATCGGGCGCAAAAGTACAAAAAAAATAGATACCTTTGCCGTGATTAAAAATAAAAAATGCATGAATAACCAATTTACGCATCCAAAAGAGAGAATACGTTTTGCCATATTGACTTTTTTCTTTGCCCAAGGACTTTGTATGGCAAGTTGGGCTAGCCGAATCCCTGATTTTAAAGACGTTTTTGCTGCAAATTATGCTTTCTACTGGGGATTGATTTTATTTATGATCCCTGTCGGAAAATTTGTCGCGATCCCCTTGGCTGGCTATCTTGTTTCGAAGTTAGGAAGCCGGAGCATGGTACAGGTCAGCATCTTGGGATACGCTTCATCCCTGCTTTGTGTCGGACTGGCTCATGAGGTCTATCTTTTAGGCTTTCTGCTCTTTTGCTTCGGAGTGTTCTGGAATTTGTGCGATATATCATTCAATACACAAGGTATTGAGGTGGAACGTTTGTATGGTAAAACCATTATGGCCACTTTTCATGGAGGATGGAGTCTGGGGGCATGCGCAGGAGCACTTATCGGCTTCGTGATGATTTTGGCAGGAGTCTCCCCCATCTGGCATTATACACTGATATTTATCATCATCCTTATAATTGCACTTTCCGGGCGAAAATATTTGCAGGAGAGCGCACCGCAGGAAGCGGAAGTTTCTGATACAAAGACGAAGGAAAGAAATACAGCCAAAGCTCCCAATGGCTTTCGCCTGTTATTTCAAAAACCGGAAATGTTGCTTTTGCAGTTAGGACTTGTCGGACTGTTTGCGCTGATTGTAGAAAGCGCAATGTTCGACTGGAGCGCCGTTTATTTCGAATCAGTGGTTCACGTACCTAAATCATTGCAAATCGGTTTTCTTGTATTTATGATTATGATGGCAACGGGCCGTTTCCTGACTAACTACGCTTATCAACTTTGGGGAAAGAAGAAAGTCCTGCAACTGGCGGGCAGCTTTATCTGTATCGGCTTCTTTGTTTCTGCCCTATTAGGAGGAGTTTTCGAAGCTATGGCCATGAAAGTAATCATCAATTCTTTGGGTTTCATGCTGGTTGGCTTGGGTATTTCCTGCATTGTGCCTACTTTGTACAGCTTCGTGGGAGCCAAATCAAAAACACCGGTCAGTATTGCACTCACCATTCTGTCAAGTATCAGTTTTATAGGTTCGTTGATTGCTCCCCTACTTATCGGTGCCATTTCGCAGGCGTTCGATATCCGTATCGCTTATATGCTTATCGGCATATTGGGTGGATGTATCGTATTAATAGTCAGTTTCAGTAGCGCTTTCGATATTCGGGAGTCCGCAGCGAAACCTGAACCGGACAAATAAAAACGCAGTCTTTCACAGTGTTTAAAGCTAAACCTCCTGTGAAAGACTGCGTCAATCTTTTAATGCCTTAACTAACCTAACTACTTTATCTTAACTAACCTATCTACAAAATACTCGAAAAATCTTTTATACTACTAATGATCCTATCTTTCAATTCGTTATTTTCAACTATTGAGAAGTCACAGTCTACATTTGCCGGAGCCAATAATATCGCTTTAGCTTCTTCTGCATCTGCCATCTCTTCCGGGTGCTCTCTGTAATAAGTTTCCCATTGGGAAGCTGATTGCGGAGTTACACCTAGCACATAGTTGATAAAATCATCATCCGTCAAAAAATCCATTACCTTTGAGCACATATCGCATCCTTTTTAAGCGTTTACATAAGTAGGACGGCGTTATCTTGTCTATGTACTCAACCAATTTACCTTTTTACTAAAATTAACTCGCCAGACTACGCAACTTTGTCAATCCGCGATGCATCAGGTTGCGTACAGACTGATAATTCATATTCATAATCTCGCAGATATCCTCGTATTTCTTTTCTTCTATATAATATAATGTAAGCGCTTCACGCTGACGGGGAGATAATTGATCCAGCAGACGTTTAACCAATGAAAATTCATTATTGCGTTGCTCTTTTGCCATATAATCATCTTCTACATCTGTAGGAGTGGATAAGCTGACTTCTTCTACTACCGTATCAGACATATACATACGTCTGCGAAGTTCATCACACAACTTATTCTTTAAGGAGATGAATAAATAAGATCTCAAATTATCGATTGTTCCTAATTCATCTCTCTTTGTATAGAGTTTCACGAAGATGTCGTGAATGCAATCTTTCAGTAACTCTTTATCAATGGTCAACTTCAATCCGTAATTAAAAA
>ENA-OWPD01000778-OWPD01000778.1-human-gut-metagenome-genome-assembly--contig:-NODE-778-length-32215-cov-77.869061_pt1 | contig 32215 bp, 28 predicted proteins | sample MGYA00248262_ERZ651842 | MGnify/ENA primary metagenome ERZ651842 (study PRJEB26924, sample SAMEA4378253) | human gut metagenome | biome: human gut; feature: human-associated habitat; material: faeces... | reverse complement strand
AAAAAACATTTAAATATAAAAAAAGGAGATGTGCCTTAGTTTTGACACATCTCCCCGAGGCTATTTCATATCCGTCGGTTTCGGGAGCGAAATCGAATGCCAGCGGCACCGTCACCAGTTTCTCATTATCCACCGGGATTTCCCCCTCGGTTATCTTATCCTCACATCCTGCCAGCCCACTCATAAGTGCAACCAGCCCTAAAAACATAGTAAAAATACTTCCAAATTTCATTCGTTTCATATTTATATTAATTTTATAAAATAGTTCATTATCTCCAAAACAGACGGTCTATTCACGACAAACAGACCATCCGTTTCACTGTTACAGATAGTCTGTTCTGCATAAACAGACCATCTGTTTTTATTCTTCATTCCTGCATACAGCGCAGGCGATCCGGAATATCAGAAAACAAACCATCCCGCCTCATGCAGCATTCACTGCATAAAGCGGGACGGAAAACTTAATGACAAATATCTTTTTTCGGATATATCCTCCTAAATCAACTTTGCTTCTCTACAATCCACTTCTCAATGTTTCGCGTCTTGTTACTGAAGTTCACGCCAATCTTGAACAGTTGCCGGCCGTCCTTCTCGAAAGGCTGTGCATAGCCTTTCTCGTTAATTTGCGCCATGGCCTCCTCGGCGGTACCGTTCAGCTTGAATTCCATCACATAGATGAAACGGTCCGTCTGCAACACCAGGTCAATGCGTCCGTCCGAGGTGTGACGTTCTGCATTGACATAGAAACCCAGGAGCTTGTAAATGATGAAAAGCACATTCTGATAATGAAGTTCAAGATCGCTCACCAACTCGTAAGGGGTATCTGCAAAGAAACTACGAAGACGTTTGAAGAAAGCATCAACGTCTCCGGCACGCAATTCCATCACGAACTTTTGTATCTCAAAAGGAGCCTCCACTTTACTGAGCCGGGTATAGAAAGGTACCAAAAACTTAATGAACCCCTCTTCTACCTCCCTATTCGGGAAACCGAGACGATAGAGGCCGAATTCCTTGTCGTACCCTTTTATGGTGAGATACCCACTCTGAAAAATCACAGGAATGAGATCTTCGTCACCATAGATACTATTCAGAACATCGGCATCAGTCTGTACGTGTGCCATACGTTCTAAATCGTAATGGCTACGCTTTAACAATTCCACGAGATAGGTAGGCGTACCTGTCTCAAACCAGTAGCTGCCGAACTTCATCTTATAGAAAGTGTTCAGCACGCTGAAAGGATTATAGATGCCTTCCGTATTCTCAACGAAATGATAGCCATCGTAGCACTCTTTCAGTTCGGCAGCGGCTTGCTCGTAAGTCATCTTTTGCGCGGCGGCCAGCTCATGCAATTCGGCTTTCAGATTCTCATGTATTTCCCGCTCCGTCATTCCACAGATAGAGACAAACGGTTCGTACATAGAAATATCATTCAGATTATTCAAGTCACTAAACACACTTATCTTACCAAACTTCGTAACTCCCGTCAGCAAAGCGAACTTGATGCAGCCGTCCAAGGTCTTCAATACCCCGTAAAAGGGTTTCAGCATGTTGCGGAACTCACGTTGCAAGGCTTCATTGCCGATAGCTTGCAACATAGGTTTACCATACTCGTCCACAAGGATTACGACACGCTGTCCCGTTTGTTCATAAGCCAAACGAATGACATGGTAAAACCGTTCTTCAGGCGCACGATCGGAATAGGGGCTGCTATAGGTCCGCTCCCAGATTTCAAGATTTTTATTCAGTTCCTCAAGCAGAGAATCGGCATCTTCATAGTTACGGGCATTCAGATCAAGATGTAGCACTGGATAATTTATCCAGTCCTTTTCCTGCTTCTCCATCGCCAACCCGGTGAACAGTTCCTTCTTCCCCAGGAAATAGGCTTCGAGGGTAGAAACCAGCAAACTCTTTCCGAAACGGCGCGGACGGCTCAGGAAATAATAACGTCCCGTCTTCACCATTTGATAAATCAAGGCCGTTTTATCTATATAGAAATAGTTATCTCTACGAAGACTTTCGAAATTCTGAATACCAATAGGATAAATCTTGCTGCTCATACACATTGCTTTTTACATTGTTTACGTAATGCAAAGATAGCAATTGTTTTCCGTTATTCCAGCATGTCAAAGAGCGAATGTATTCAAATTACTTTGAATCATTCCTTATCGTTAATCAGCCTTTTCCTGCACGCAACGAAGCGGATGGGCGTCAGACTGGTACTTAGTTATGATAGTAAACAATTCACTGGAGGTTCCTCCTGAATTAAACCATCCTGCATAGGAATTATAGCCATTATCAGTTCCCTTATTTCGAGTCCATATCGTACACAAGTCTCCAATAAACTCGAATGTATCCATGTATCTGCCATAACCTGTAAACCGGAAATAAGAGGCATGCCCGCCATTCAACTGTTCGAAATAAAGCAGATAGCCGCCATCGTCATTTCTCGTATTATAATTCTTTATATTATTGTTAGGCAGACTGCTTCCATTCTGATTCACAGCAGCCAGATCAACCCGGGATATAACTTTCCACCCGGCAGAACATGGTTCCCAAACAGGTTTATCCGTTTCATCCCACCCTTTGAATGACGCTGCTGCGATATTTGTCCAGGCAGGACCTTTGCTACTGGCTGCATAAAATACAAGCGGCTACCGGCAAGATGTCTGGTAACTGATTGTCCTCCATTCACCACGTATGTAATCCCATCCTCTGCATAGCGGTTCAACATACCTTCGGGAGGCGTAGATGAATTCTTATTATTAATTACGCTGATCTTTTTAGTCGTATAGCTACTTGGGAACGGGTCTTTGCGCCCCCACTGATAATGGAAACCATTGGTCTTGGACATTTCGACAAATGAAGTCGGAGCTTCATCTACATATCCCGCCATTGCTCCCAAATTACGGTCCATCATCGGAAGTACACTTGCATTGTTCAGCGAAAAGAGCAGCTTCCGCTTATTAACCGGCTCCAAGACTTGTTCACCTCCACGGGTATCCGGCTTATAATCCGTCACCCAAACATGCCAGCTCCAGACAATGTTTCCCGTACCATCCGGACCGTCGTATGCAGCAATCGCTCCGTTACCTCCGGTGGTGTTAGCAGCTACACGGCAATAGATGCGGCATTGCCCTTTATCATTGGCTGGCACCGTATTGGTATCACTATTATCTATCGTTCGTTTTATGTCTACAATATTGGTATGGTCATCATCACTATTAGCAATTCCCATTACAGGATCACCCACATCACCGTTTTCACGGGTTTGCCAAAGCAGCTTTACCGACTTGATGCCTGTACTGGCAGTACCATACCAGCCCGTCATTTGTGAATTGGTGATCTCTGTTCCGTTTTGCTGGCATGCGAAAGGGTCGAAGCAGAATGAACCGCCCGGCTCCACCATAAAGCAATTGGCGGTGGGCACCAGATTATCGTTATTTTCCGAAGCAGGAATAGGGGCGATATAGGTCACACGATTATCACCCGTAGGGATGCCGACGTGCGCAAAGTTCACGGTATAAGAGTAATCCTTATTGCGATACATATTAAAATCCGTAGAAGAACCGGAACCGATATAAACACGGTAGTCGAGCTTCTTCTTTCCGTCAGTCGTGTTCACGGCTACGAAATTGAAAAAGGTACTGCCTACAGGAGCATTCGCTTTCGTGCGCTGCGTTTCCGTGGTAGCGGCAGCACTTTCGCCACGCACATTGGCGGGTATCCAGCAGGAATAAGAACCATGTGCGGCATTGGCATCCGCAACAGGTATTTCAAGCATGGTGAACTGCGAAACGATGGAGGGATAGGTGTCGTCAGTCTCCGGTCTATCCACGATGGTATAGTTCAACGGTACACTCTGAATCAGGAGTTGTTTCAATTTATAATCTGTAACACTATAATCCCATGTTACAGTCAGACGCGTAGCCAGACGTTTCAGCATCAGGCGCATGTCGTAGCTGCCGTCCGGACTCTGAGTGATAGCTTTACCATTTACCTTTACATGCTTCAAATGAAGCACGTAAGGCATAGCGTTCATACTCCCCGTAGCCGAGGGGTCAATCGCATTTATCACGGAAGAATTTACTATCATACTTTGTACTTGTTCTAATGTTTTTGTTCCTAAAGCCGTCACTGCAGGACCGTTACCACGGGCTACCAATACTAACTGGCAGTTGTCAGACGCCTGCAAAGTGACGTCCAGACTTGTGCCGATGTTGACGGTACCGTAATCATTTCCCGTCAGGTGGTTTCCGTTGACGTCGTACTGACGGATTTCCAGGTTGTAAAGCTGATCCGGAACGTCAGTCGAAGCACGCGTTATCACACCGGGCAACAGGCTCGCGTTGAAGGCGGTAGAACCGCCTTCAACGCGAGCCGTTGCGGTATAACTCACCAAATGATTCTTCGGCGAAGCCGAAACTCAAAGGTACTGTGACCAACTCTTGTCCTGATACCGGAGACACCGAATCATCTATCCGGTCATCACACCCGATAATACCGCTACACAGGGCTGTAAGCCCAAAAAGCAAATAAATATTTCTTTTAAATATCCGTTTCATATATTCTTTGTTTTAATTATCTATTCAAAGCCGGAACGCTGGAAAACAAACCGTCCCACCTCGCGGACCTTGCGGCACACGGGGCGGGACGGAAAACAATGTTATTTCATCAGATTTACTACAACCTTTCTTTTGCTAACTTTATTGATTTCTTCAATTGAACCTCTAAAACCTTCTTATCAGGTAATTCCGTCAAATACTGGGCGATATGTATTCCTGAGTTACCCAACTCCAACAGTTCTACCAGACTATCACTTTTCTCAGCGCAAAGCAAAATTCCCATAGGAGAGTTTTCACCTTCTGCTCTTTCATGTTTATCCAGCCAGCGTAGATATAATTCAATCTGGCTCTTATGCTCTACCTTAAATTTACCTAACTTCAACTCGATAGCAATGAGTCGTTTCAGCTTTCTATGATAGAACAATAAGTCAATATAATAATCCACATTATCAATAGTTATCCGTTTTTGGCGAGCAAGAAACGCAAAGTCGCTTCCAAGTTCCATGATGAAATTTTGTAAATGAGCCAAAATTGCAGATTCAAGGTCTTTTTCCGAATAAGTATCATTCAAACCTAAAAAATCCAATATAACAGGATCCCGAAATGCCATTTCAGGAGTCAGTTGCTTCTCTTTACGCAGTAATTCGATATCATGAGCTATGGTTTGCTCCGGTTTCTTACTGATAGCGGTACGTTCATACAACATAGAATCAATGCGTTTATTCAACTGACGCACACTCCAATGTTCCATTTTGCACATTTCAATATAAAAATCCCGTTTCAAAGGCTCATCAATAAACATTAGTGTACGAATATGCGACCAACTCAATTCTATACACAGTGTGTATAAAATCTCCCCATCAACAAAAACTTCGGCACAACGTATGCAATGCCTTAACTGTTGTTCACCCCATCCTTTCCCAAAAGCCACTGTCAACTCTTTACTCAGATTGGATAATATCTGTTTACCGTATTCAGCACGTTGATCTTTCAGAACTTCTTGCTTTATACGCTTCCCTATATTCCAGTAAAGCAATGTAATAGCACTATTTACCTGAGTAGCCACCTGCCGCCGACTCCTTGCTATAAGTTGTTTTATCTCTGTGGCAAGAGGATTGGACGCACTGTTCTCCAATATTATATTTTCGGATTCATTCATTATAGTTATTCTTTTGTTAATCAACATTCTACTGATTAAATAGATAATATACACATTGTCTTACAAAGGTACTAATTATTTTCCGTTATTCCAGCATGTCAAAGAGCGAATCATAAAAGAAACCCAAGGCTTCTTTTGAATATTATTCCTGTACACAACGAACAGAGAAACCAAAACCGGGACTCGGTGAATGCCCACAAGCTATATGTATATATTTAGTAACCATTCATTCAGGTTTTAAAAATCCACCACTTTATCAATCGTCTCCACCTTATCGAACACCACCACATTACCATTCGTAATGATTACCCGCACATCACCACTGTTGGCACCGCTGATCTGCACAGTAATTGTATAGTGGTAGCCGCGGCGAACATTGTAATCATTCACCAGATTGCCGCCCAGATACAAACGATAACGAACAGAGATAGGGTTCGTGGCATCCGGAGCGGAAGTACTATAATTGTACCAATACGACCCGACCAGATCAATATAGGTACATTTCGACAAGTCACCACCCGATTCAGGTTTGCCGTCACCACCCAATGCGGGTGCCTTGCCATCGGCTTTAGGACCATAGGCATTGAGGTTTTTCTCTTGGAAAGATTTGCCGCAACCTACTCCGCGAAGATTTTCGGGCATATAGAAAGTATAGGTACTGTTTGAATTAAGACCAGCATCGGCAGAATTAGAGCCAACACTACAAGTTCCGGTTATTTCCGTTGTTACCGGCGGATAAACACCAGCAGTTGTTCCGGCACGGCTTTCAATTGCTAATGATTTAGGTAGATTGCAAGCAGTTATGGATTGGAGAGTGAATCGTGCAGGGGAGCTGACTTTATTCGTCCATTTCACATCTATCCAGCTATAGGCATAGCTCAAACCTGCCAGAAGAACAACTTTGTCCTGCGTAGTATCATACACACCAGCAAATTCTATTGCATCCGATACCAGATAATTCGGCTGATTCTTATAATCTGTATAGTCGATTATAATGCCTTCCAAATCTGATTTTGTAGCATTAAAATTGTTAGAGAATGCAGTCAACTTAGAATTATCAACACCAAAATTCACAAGAATACGAAAAGTTCCTTTAAGATTTGAGAAACCGCTTGTAGTTACTTCTACAAGTGCTTTATTCTCACTACCATCCGAATTTTAACATTCTTAATTGCATCACCACTATAACATACAGCCTTTATCTTCTTATCATCTGCACCGAACTGCACTACCCATACATCGCTGAGACTAACGTCACCGATAGATCCGGCACGGGTATCTACCGACAAGGCCGGAGGCAGACTCAAATAAATACTGAGTCCCCCACTCTCATTCTCAACTGGTTCCGAAGATTCGCAAGCCACAAACAGGAAGGTGGCAGCAACACAAAGAAGGGTTATTATCTTATTCATAAGCATACACTGTATTTTAATCAATCTTTTCCCAAATCCTCACCGGTCAGATTGGTGGTTGTCCATTCACGGATGGCAAGCGTAAGATCGGAAGGAACAATCGCACCGTAAAATGTCAATGAGAAATCGAACTGATACGTCATTCCCGGCAACAAGGCTTTTTCAATAGTGGCAAAATAGGAATCGGTAGAAGTTTTCGTCTCACTGCCGGATTTATATTGCACTGTCAGATTCACATCAAACTTCATCTTTTGTGTTCCACCTACAGGCAATAGTACAGCGAGATCGCTGGTACGTGGAGCTTGAGGATTATAATCCAACGTATTATTTGCATCGAACTTTTCAAAAGAATAGGATGCATCGGCAGCAGTAGTCGGCGTCTCCCAGGAAGTATTATTCAGTTTATAAGCCAAACTTCCATAGAGGCCGCTCACCTTGATGAAATTTACGACTAACGCCGTAGGAAGTACCGGCTGCATGGAGTTTCTTGCCTTCACAGTGGTTATCACCTGCGCCCCCATACGAGTAAAAGGTTTGGGCAGAGACACCAGCATGGCATTGTCTCCTGTTTTATCCGGTTGCACCACAATGCCTTCCAACTTCGTGTACATGAAGTCCTTTCCGTTACTTACGGTGAATGCTCCGCTGCTATCCAACTCCGGCACTTCGGTAGAAGAATTGTAAGATACCAGATAGAGGTCGTACGTTCCACGATACAGGGTCAGACTGCCTGTAGCTTGCCGGGTTTTGAAGGAGTCGCTTCATCAGGTTGAACAGTGTAGTTTTTACTATCCAGCGGAGTTCCCAGATTCGTGCTTCCTGCCGGGAAGGCGTAGATGCGGAATATCTTACCGATTGCCATATCTTCTGATGTAGAAGCAGCATCGGCACGCGTCACCGAGGCACTATACATATCGAACGTCAATGTCACAGGTTCCCCCGGCTCCGGATCGGGGTCAGCATCCGGCAGTACTGCATCACCGGCACTACATCCTGCCAGCAATATTCCCAAAACAAGGCCGGAAAATACCGGAAAGCGGGAGGCTAAATTTAAAGATTTGTATTTCATAAGTCACTTATATTCCAATTCCCGTATTCTGATTTGCATCACTCTTCCATACGTCAATCTTTACATTGGTCAGACTGCCGCCCATCTTGTCTACCGTAATGGCGTAGACATAATGATAGCCTGCTTTCCATTGCACCGCACTCACAACCGCCGTTTCAAAAGAACGGGGAGTGACATTGCCGTCAGCTTCGGTGACATTCACCGTAAGGCGAAATGAAAGGCGCGTTTCGGCAGCACTCATAGGGGCTACCAAAGAACTGACATTAGGGTCTTTTTGCAAGGTGCTCAGCACTGTCGATCCTTCCAAAGCGATGGAATTGGTAGATGCCAGACCGTTCAGGGTTCCAGTACTCAGATTCATAGTATCACTCGACCCCATTTGCAAACGGCTGGTGCTACTTAGCAGTTCTATCTTTGTCAAAGTCAGCGTTTCCTGTACATTGGCAGACTTTGACACCCGGAAACTAACCTTTGCTAGAGCATGATTCATGGTGAAGGTAACCGCACGGGAAGCAGCCGTAGCAGCCAGCGGGGTGGCACGGAGGTAATCCACCTGCTGGGAAGCGTTGAAATTGTCCGCTACCACCTGAACAGGTACGGAATGATTACCGACAGAAGAATTTGTGACCGATAGATCCGACGGAGCAAAGGCATACAAACGATTGGGAGTACTCGTATTCGTCACCGTTATATCGGGAGGAGTAGTTGAACTCCATGTTCCATTCGCCAATTCGTACACGGATTTGGCATTCTTTGACAGTGCTGCATGCGCGTTATCGGTGACATATACACCGATTTTAGTCAACTGGGTGGCTCCCAGCGCACGAGTGACCGAAGGATCGGACAACTCCACCGAACGTAACTGCAAAGCATTTCCCTCAGTGTCCGGTTCCGGTACACCATCTCCATCACAGCCCAAGAATACGAGAGCTGCTACGGAAGCCAACAAGATATCTGTATATTTCATTTTCATCATTTTTTCTCGTTCTACTTTGTTACACCGGTCAGGTTGCATTGCCGGCATCTTCTTCACCATCAGTACCACTGAAACCCGGAAGAAACTCCGTCACGACCACACTAGTAAGGTTCAACTCATTCGTTCCGGTAAACGTGTATTGATATTCGTATCCCGCATGAAAGGTCAAGCCACTGCCTTTCTCCTGATAAGTACGGGTCCCAAAGGGGCTTGCCGTCACCGAAATGGTATAGGAAGTGGCAGCTTTGGGTGAAAAGATACCTGAATAGGTATGGCGTCTCACGGCTTCGGAGGTTTTCAATAAGGTGATGGTTTCCTCGGTAGCGTTTCCACTACAGAGTCCCTTTCCGGTAACCTTAGCACTTCCACTACTATTATCAACCTGAAAACTTACAATAATCGTAATTTTACAGGCAGCCAGTGCAAAACTGAAACTGACACGGTTTCCGGTGGCAGCGGCGGTAGCAGTCAGCCGATTGCTTTTCCAGAAATTAGTAGGCGTGCTTTGATTCGCCAATATACTTGAAAAATCATTGGGAAAAGTGGCTGTAAAAGTCTCCCCGCTGCCCGTTGTAGTCATCGGAGTAGTGGACACAGACGGGGTCCAATTTCCGGCTGCCGTCCGTTTATAATTGACGTCTGTTGATCCTGTTTTTGATATTTTAATCACATCATCGGTCACAAATTTCTTTTTATCATAGTCCGATAGATGCGGGTCGTCCGCACGCGTCTGGGGATTGCCGATTTCGGCAGATATTTCCAACGGCGTAGCGACGCCTGCACCGTCCTGTGTACACGATGCGAATACACCTGCCATCAATAACAGTAGTAACCGGAATTGCGACCGGATACCCGTGTAGTTAGTATATATATGAGTCTTATTCATCATGCTTACTTTTAAATAGAGGGATCAAAGTCCCCATTATGCCTGCTTGATACCGTCCAGTCCTTTATTTCGGCCTGACCTACCGGGACGAGAATATTATTCTGCAATTTCAGTGTATATGTATAGCTGGTTCCTTTTGCCATGGCACATTTGACAATAGCCTTATAGGTGAGGCCATACGCATCTGTTATTGTTATTGAAATCTCCGTATTCTTGGCCCGCGGATAAATCACCGTGCACCAGATGTATTCGGAATCGACAGGGCGCAGCATATTGATACTTTCAATAGCCGTACTGCTGCCCGTCCTCAATCCGATTGCCTGTATGGTCATCCGGCTGAAAACAGGCAATGTATTCACACCGGTGAACTTCAGTGTCCGTTTCGCATTTTCATGATTGAAAGCATTGTCGCCTGTAAATTTCACTTCAGCACCCGAAACAGGGACTTCGGGTGTACGGAGGTAGTTACTTTTCAGGAAATCTGCTTTCTTCTCCTGGCTTGCCTGGATGCCATCGTAACCGACCGGGAAAGAAGCACGATACATCACGGCAGGAAGAAAACCCAATTCACTACCTGCGGATGCTTTCTAATTACCGGTTGCATTCAGGGTATATCCGGAGGATGCCAGCAGGACGGAGTTACGTGTACAGGTTACATTGATCTGGGCGCCGATTCTGAATTTACTCAGATCGTAGTCATTGGCAGGTGCAGCATCCCCCAGCCTATCTGTAGATGAAGGGGAAGCGGAAGTGCCGATCTCGGCAGTAATGGTGAGTGGAGTGCCTGACGCTACCGGAATACCCGATTGCTCGTCGGTGCAACCGGATGCCAGTAACAGGAAGCCGGAAGCGATATAAGGCAGTATATTTAAAATCTGTTTCTTCATTGCTTCGTTTCTCCTTTCGTCGGTTTATTCTATAATGGGCGGCACGTCCTGCGAGCCTCCATCCTTTTCTGTCCAAGCTTTTATTTCAACACTTTTCAGGGTGATATCATTCTTGTCGAGTTGCAGGTTGTAGGTGTAACGATGTCCTTTCTTCCACTCACCGTTGAACAGGGCGGCGTTGGCAGCGGTCAGGGTGCGGTCGTTGGTTGATGCAGACTTTTGCCCCAATACGAGGTTCAGGGATATCGGGTTGGTACTGGTTTCGTCTTTAGCTTTCGGGGCAACCAATCCGTAAGCTACCGGTTTCGGGGCACCGATATTACCCGGAAGTTGGGAAGTTCCTGCGGTTGCGGTAAAAGTGATGGTGGCTGTTGTGGCAAGAGTGATCGTACCGTCATTCAGTGCCAAGGTGCCAGCTGCATTTGCAGCACGGAAAACGGCTGTGCCCGTGCCAGTGGTAAGACTGATACTTTTCACATAGTTCCGTACCCGTCTTCTGGCGATGGCAAGTCAGCAAAGTATCATTCAGGTCCGCTTTATGCAGATGCGCCAAGTCAGTATAAGGCATCCCTTGCAACAGTACCATCAATGAAAGAACGTCTTGCGCTTGACGAACCTTCAGCGGTAGCTGTCGGTTTCGGGGCGTATGCACCAGCTTCTGCATCTGTGAAGCTGTAACTGCCAGCTTTTTTTCCGAAACCACTCCTGTCTTCAGGTTTGCAAACAGACGGAATTCACCCGCCACCAATCCACGGTCCACTGCTCTATTGTAAACCGCACGCAGCGCACGGATATAAGTAGAGATAGTGTTGTAACTCTTCTGCAAATCTTCCAGATAAGTCTGGAAGCGATGCAAAGCTCCCCTGTTCAGACCTCCCCAGAAGATTTCACCACCTCCCACGGATTGGGTAAATGCCCGCAGGGCATACTTGTAGATATTAGCAGTGGCGAAACGCCCCTCCTGCTGCAACTCTACAATGACTTCATTTATGAAGTCGGTTAAACTGTTTTGTTTCATAATCAATTGTATTAAAAATAAAAAACACCACACGAACAATGTCGTGCAGTGCTATGTTTAAAATGATAGGATTTATCTGTCGATTCTTATGATTTTCTCTTAAAATGTTATTTTATGATCCATTGTTCTATGTTCCTGGTACGATTACTAAAGTTCACCCCAATTTTAAATAACTTACGGGAATCGGATTCAAAAGGTAGAGCATATCGTTTTTCTTCTATTTGCCGCAATGCTTCTTCGGCAGTACCTTCGAGCTTGAATTCCATAACATAGATATACTTATCTGTTTTCAGCACCAAGTCTATACGTCCCTCAGATGTATGATACTCTGCTTCCGTATAGAAGCCTACCAACTTGAAGATTATAAACACCACATTCTGATAATGAAGTTCCAGATCACTGACAAGCTCATAAGGAGTATCGGCAAAGAAACTTTGCAAACGACGGAAGAAAGCATCGGGTTGCCCACTCTCTACTTCACGAACAAACTTTTGTATCTCAAACGGAGCTTCCGCTTTGTTAACCCGAGCATAGAATGGCATTAAAAACCTCATAAACCCTTCTTCTACTTCTCTATTCGGGACCCCCAAACAGTAGGTGCCGAAACGAGAATTGTATCCCTTAATCGTCAAATATCCGCTTTGATAAATCACAGGTATGGGACTATCATCATCATAGATACTATTCAAGACATCCACACTGGTTTCTTCGTGAGTCATCTGCTCCAGATCATAATGATTATGCTTCAGCAATTCTACGAGATAAGTAGGTGTCCCGGTCTCAAACCAATAACTACCAAACTTCATTTTATAAAAGGTATTCAGTACACTGAAAGGGTTGTAGATCCCTTCAGAATCTTCTACAAAATGGTAGCCATCGTAACACTCCTTCAACTCGGCACAAACTTATTCATACGTCATCTTTTGTACCGTTGCCAGTTCATGCAAATCTTCTTCCAGATTATTATGTACTTCTTTCTCCGTTAATCCGCAAATAGAAACGAACGGCTCATCCATAGAGATGTCATTCAGATTATTCAAGTCACTAAAGACACTGATTTTACCAAATTTAGTAACTCCCGTCAACAGAGCAAACCGGATACATCTGTCCATCGTCTTGAGTACACCATAAAAAGGTTTCAGGGTATTACGAAATTCGGTCTGAAGCTCTTTGTCTCCAATAGCCTGCAACATAGGCTTGTCATACTCGTCAACAAGGATAACAACACCTTCGCCGGTTTGCTTGTAAGCCCGCTCCACTACACCTGCAAAGCGCAGAGCAAGAGTTACCTCACCGACACCGGTACCATAAATGGCTTCCCACTCTAACAATGCCTTATTCAGAATATCGTCAAGGCTGTGGGGCGCATCATATTTCCCGATATTGAGGTCCAGATGCAAAATCGGATGTTTTTTCCATTCTTTCTCCAACTGTTCCAAAGCAAGTCCTTCAAAAAGTTCGCGTGCACCCGAGAAGTAAGCCTCTAAAGTAGACAAAAGCAGACTCTTGCCAAAACGTCGCGGCCGACTCAAAAAGTAATAGCTACCAGTCTACACTAATCTGTAGATCAGTGCCGTCTTATCAACATAAAAGTAACCGTTTTTACGAATCTTCTCAAAACGTTGTATGCCGATCGGATAGATTTTATTACCCATGATTTGTTCTCCTTTTAACGTTAAACGACACAAAGATAATAATGTTTTGTGATAGACAGTGTGACAAAATGAAAAACCTTGCGACAGATAGGGTAAATATCAATTCAATTATTTATCTTTGTTAGCTTTTATAAGTTAGCATACAAAAAACAATAACTACAATGAAAGATTTTTTTAAATTTACGCTTGCCACCATCACAGGTATTATCGTGTCATGCGTTGTGTTGTTTTTCGTCAGCATCCTGATACTGTTTAGTATGCTGTCTTCGTCGGAGTCTGAAACACAAGTACGCAAGAACTCTGTGATGATGCTCGACATGAGAGGCATGCTCTCTGAACGCAGTCAGGACAACCCATTCGACATGTTCCTGAGTGAAGATGAAACCACTTATGGTTTGGATGACATTCTGTCGTCTATCCAGAAGGCTAAGGATAACGAAAACATCAAAGGTATTTATCTGCAGGCCGGTTCAATGGGTGCAGGTTTTGCTTCCATAGAAGAAATACGCAAAGCACTGGCTGACTTCAAGACCAGCGGTAAATTCGTAGTAGCTTACGGCGACCAATATTCACAGCGTCTGTATTACTTGGCAAGTGTAGCCGACAAGGTGATTCTGAATCCACAAGGTTCAATCGGCTGGTATGGTCTGGCTTCTACTCCGGTTTTCTACAAGGATTTGTTGTCTAAGATTGGTGTGGAAATGCAGGTATTCAAGGTAGGTACTTACAAATCGGCTGTAGAACCGTTTATCTCTACCGAAATGAGCCCGGCCAACCGCGAACAGGTAACTGTATTCCTGGATGGCATCTGGGGACAAATGTTGGGTGACATCTCCGAATCAAGAGGCGTAAGCAAAGAGAAACTGAACGAGGCTGCCGACAAGATGCTGATGTTCTACCCTGCAGAAGACTGCGTGGAATATGGACTTGCAGACACCTTAATATATAAGAATGATGTACGCAACTATCTGAAAACTCTGATAGGCATAGATGAAGATGACCGTATGCCGGTACTGACTCTGAAAGATATGGTAAACGTAAAGAAAAACGTTCCGAAGGATAAGAGTGGAAACATTGTTGCCGTGTACTATGCGTATGGTGCCATTGATAGCGGAAGTTCATATGCTGATAGCGAAAATGGAATCAACTCTGAAAAGGTGATCCGCGACTTGCGCAAACTGAAAGAAAATGAAGACGTGAAAGCGGTAGTGCTGCGTGTGAACTCTCCGGGTGGTAGCGCTTTCGGTTCGGAACAAATATGGTATGCAGTGACCGAGTTGAAGAAAGAAAAACCGGTAATTGTATCTATGGGTGACTATGCTGCATCAGGCGGATACTATATTTCTTGTAACGCAGACAGCATCGTAGCTGACCCGACCACGCTGACGGGTTCCATCGGTATCTTCGGTATGTTCCCCAACGTGAAGGGATTGACAGACAAGATCGGTCTTTCATTTGACGTTGTGAAGACAAATACATATTCTGACTTCGGAATGATGGGACGTGCATTGAATGATGGTGAAAAGGCTTTGATGCAAAATATGGTGAACGAGGGTTATGAACTGTTCGTGAAACGTTGCGCAGAAGGTCGCGGCATGACTACAGACGAAATCAAGAAGATTGCCGAAGGTCGTGTGTGGACAGGTGCCAAAGCCAAAGAACTGGGCTTGGTAGACGAACTGGGCGGACTGGACAAAGCATTGGAAATGGCTATCGCAAAGGCCGGACTGGATGCTTACACCGTAATGTCTTACCCCGGCAAGAAGAGTTTCTTCGAAACGCTGATGGATACGAATCCGGGTGGATATATCCAATCTCGTATGCTGAAAGGCAAAGTAGGTGAACTTTACAATCAGTTCGATTGGCTGAATAACTTTGAGAATTACGATAAGATTCAAGCACGCGTTCCGTTCGAGTTGAACATCAATTAAAGAAAGGAGTGGATGGAAGAACCGCTGGTTAAGATACACTATTGGCTATACCCCGTCTCGTGGATTTACGGGATGGGAGTATACCTGAGAAATAAACTCTTTGATTGGGGATATTACCAGTCAAAGAGTTTTGACGTACCTGTAGTATGCGTTGGAAACCTCGCTGTAGGCGGAACAGGCAAGACGCCACACACGGAGTATCTTATCAAGCTGTTGCAACAGACAGGAGCGAACGTTGCCATGCTGAGCCGCGGTTATAAACGGAAAAGCAAGGGATATGTGCTAGCTACGGAGAAAACAGACGTAAAGCGCATCGGTGACGAACCATATCAGATAAAAATCAAATTCCCGGGTATCCGGGTGGCTGTAGACGAGAATCGTTGTCATGGCATCGAACAACTGATGAAGTTGGACAATCCCAAAGTGGATGTGGTGTTACTGGACGACGCTTACCAGCACCGGCATGTAAAGGCCGGACTGAATATCCTGCTGACTGATTTTCACAGGTTGTTCTCAGATGACACCCTGCTTCCGGCAGGACGATTGCGTGAACCGGAAGACGGTAAAAACCGGGCGCATATCGTAATCGTAACCAAATGCCCGGAGGATATCAAACCAATAGATTTCAATATCATCACGAAAAGGCTAAAACTGTACCCATACCAACAACTTTATTTCTCCTCATTCCGATACGGAGCACTGACACCGCTTTTCGGCAAGAAGCGGAGAACACTCACATCACTGGAAAAAGACGAACAGGTGTTGCTAGTTACAGGAATCGCTTCGCCCGCACCCTTGGTGGAAAAACTGGAAGCATATACACCGCATGTGAACATATGCCAGTTTGACGATCACCATGATTTCAGTAGCAAGGATCTGCAAATGATCAAGGAACGCTTCGAGCGTATGGAAGGAAATAAGAAGCTGATAATCACAACAGAAAAGGATGCGACAAGGCTGCAACATCATCCGGCATTGGCCGAAGCATTGAAACCGTATCTATACGTTTTGCCTATTGAGATAGAATTTTTACAAAATCAACAACATATATTTAACCAAAATATTATTGGCTATGTTAGAGCTCATTCAAGAAACAGCAGCTTACCTAAAAGGTAAAATGCACACACAACCAGAGACAGCAATTATCCTCGGAACCGGTTTAGGCAGTCTCGCCACCGAAATCACTGAGAAGTATGAAATAAAATATGAGGAAATCCCGAACTTCCCTGTATCGACGGTAGAAGGACACAGCGGAAAACTGATATTCGGAAAGTTAGGCAACAAAGATATCATGGCAATGCAGGGACGCTTCCATTACTATGAGGGTTACTCTATGAAAGAAGTAACATTCCCCGTACGTGTGATGCGTGAACTGGGAATCAAAACCCTGTTCGTTTCAAATGCCAGCGGTGGTACGAATCCTGATTTTGAAATCGGCGACCTGATGATTATTACGGATCATATCAATTACTTCCCGGAACATCCGTTGCGTGGCAAGAACATTCCGTATGGCCCGCGTTTCCCGGATATGAGTGAGGCGTATGACAAAGAGCTGATCCGTAAGGCGAATGCTATTGCAGCAGAAAAAGGAATTAAGGTGCAACACGGCGTATATGTCGGTACGCAAGGCCCGACGTTTGAGACACCGTCCGAATATAAATTGTTCCATATTCTCGGTGCAGATGCAGTAGGTATGTCTACAGTGCCGGAAGTGATTGTTGCCAATCATTGTGGCATCAAAGTGTTCGGTATCTCCGTGATTACCGACCTCGGTGTGGAAGGCAAGATTGTGGAAGTAACGCACGAGGAAGTACAGAAAGCTGCCGATGCTGCACAACCAAAGATGACGGAAATTATGAGAGAATTGATAAACAGAGCGTAATCATGAGAACAGAAATATCAAGCCTCGGTGAGTTCGGTCTTATCCGCCGCCTTACCGAAGGCATTGAACTGAAGAATGAATCGAGCAAGTACGGTGTAGGCGACGATGCCGCCGTACTCTCCTATCCTACCGAAAAGCAGGTTTTGATTACTACCGACTTGCTGATGGAAGGTGTGCATTTCGATTTGATTTATGTCCCACTGAAACATTTAGGCTATAAGGCGGCTGTCGTGAACTTCTCCGACATCTATGCCATGAACGGTACCCCGAAGCAGATAACCGTTTCCCTGGCTCTTTCCAAACGCTTCTCCGTAGAAGATATGGAGGAGCTATATGCAGGTATCCGCCTGGCATGTGAGGAGTACGATGTGGATATCGTAGGTGGTGACACTTCTTCCTCGCTTACAGGACTGGCAATCAGCATCACTTGTATTGGTGAGGCAGATAAGGATAAGGTTATCTACCGGAATGGTGCCAAAGAGACTGATCTAGTTTGTGTGACCGGTGACTTGGGTGCGGCATATATGGGTTTACAGCTATTGGAACGAGAGAAGGTGGCATTAAAAGGGAAGACTGATGTGCAGCCTGATTTCTCTGGAAAAGAGTATCTTCTGGAACGTCAGCTAAAACCGGAGGCACGTCGCGATATCATCAAGAAATTAGCGGAAGAAGGGATTCAGCCCACTTCCATGATGGATATCTCGGACGGTTTATCTTCTGAATTGCTGCATATCTGTACGCAAAGTAAAGTAGGTTGCCGTGTTTACGAAGAGCATATTCCTATTGACTACCAGACAGCTGTCATGGCAGAGGAGTTCAACATGAACCTGACTACATGTGCACTGAACGGTGGCGAGGATTATGAATTGCTATTCACCGTCCCCATCTCTGACCACGAAAGGATTTCTGAAATGGAGGGTGTGAAACTGATCGGTCATATCACGAAACCGGAACTGGGTTGTGTTTTAATTACTCGCGACGGCCAGGAATTTGAGTTAAAAGCCCAAGGATGGAACCCACTGAAAGACGAAACGACCGAAAATGCAGAAGAATAAAAGGGAGAAGAATAAAAAAACACTTTTTTTATTAAATTATAAACGCTGATACTTAGCCACATAGGCAATTATCAGCGTTTTTTATCCCCAAAGCCCTTGCACAGTCCAAAAGTTTCACTACCTTTGCAACCGCAAAAGAGAAACAATGGTGCCATAGCTCAGTTGGTAGAGCAAAGGACTGAAAATCCTTGTGTCCCCGGTTCGATTCCTGGTGGCACCACTTAGAAGAAAAGCAATTCACAGCAAACTCCTGATTTCCAAACGAAATCGGGAGTTTTTGTTTTCCGGCTGGACGCAAAATACGGCAATATATTACCGCTTCTGGTGTTCCAAAAGGTGGAGCAAAATAGGTGGAGCAAACATCTCCACCGAGAAAGGTTCTTTCTCTCTGATTTGCAGCATTTTGCGTATCAAGAAAGCGTGTATGGTTTCCTACTTTTGTACCACGAATAAAACTGTAGGAACATGAAACGAGACTCATTCAAAGTGCTTTTCTTCATCAAGAAAGCCAAGTTGCTGAAAAACGGAGAAGCCTCCGTGTGTATGCGCATCACGGTGAACGGTGCGCGAGTGGAAACCAACATTCGCAAGAGCATTGAACCTGCCTTGTGGAATCAGGCGAAGGAGTGCGCCAAAGGGAAAAGCCGTAAGTCCTGCGACTTGAATGCCTATATTGAAGAGGCCAGAATCAAACTGCATGGCATCTTCAACGAATTGGAAAGCGAAGGCATTCCCATCCATGCACGTCTGTTGCAGGAAAAGTTCTTCGGGCAGGACAAAGAGCCCGAGGTTATCCGTACCATCATCGGCACGATGCAGGAGCACAACGACCAATGCCGTGAACTTGTGGGCAAGGACTACGCTCTGATTACCGTCCGCCGCTATGAAAGTTGCAAGCGTTATCTGGCGGAACTTATCAAGCAGAAATACGGAAAAGAAGATTTACCCTTGACAGAGGTCAATGGCGAACTGGTACGTGCCTTTGAGTTTTACCTCAAGACAGAAAAAGAGTGCCAGCAGAATACCGTTATCCGCTACATGAAGTGTCTGAAGAAGATAACCAACCTCGCCCTTGCCAACGAATGGATAACCAAAGACCCATTCATCGGCATCAAGTTCCACGAGAAGGAGGTCATCCGTGAATTCCTGACAATGGATGAACTACTCACCATATACAACAAGAAGTTCTCATTGGAGCGCATCACCGTTGTTCGTGATGTTTTTATTTTCGCCGCATTCACCGGGTTAGCTTTCATAGATGTGCAGCAACTGGCTCCCGAACACATCGTGGAAGACCAAAACGGGAATCTTTGGATTCGCAAGCCTCGCCAGAAAACAAAGAACATGTGCAACATCCCACTGCTTGACATCCCGATGGCCATTCTCCGTAAATACGCAACACATCCTACTTGCCAAAAGAAAAACAGGCTGCTGCCAGTTCCCTGCAATCAGAAAATGAACAGCTATCTGAAAGAAATCGCAGACTTATGTCTGATAAACAAGACCTTGACCACACATACGGCTCGCCACTCGTATGCGACCTCTGTATGTCTCGCCAACGGTGTGAGTATTGAGAATGTAGCGAAAATGCTCGGCCATTCCAATATAAAAATGACGCAACACTATGCACGTGTGTTGGATTCCTCTATTCTGCGCGATATGAATAATGTAAAGAACGTGATGTCTAAAGTAATGCGATAGATATGGATAGAGGAATAATAACAATCAATGAAACAGGCGTAGTCACCATACCGACTGCACCTATATGGATGACCAAGTTTGAGATAGCCGACCTGTTCGGGGTGTTCTCATGCAATGTCCGCAAGGTAATTCATTCCATTTACAAGAACAAGGAACTGAACGAACTTGACACGATGAAGTATCTCAAGCAACCGGATAGCATCAGTTACGATGTCTATAACATTGAAGTGATTATAGCCGTTGCATTCAGTATATGCAGTAAAGAGAGTGTCTTGTTCAGACGGTTTATAATAAATGAAATTAGCACCATTAAGAAAGCTGCACCGATTACACTATTTGTTGCCAGCGTCAGAGGCAATAACCGATGGTATAGTTGAGGTTCATTCCGTCAGCCACTCGTTCCCGATGCTCGGATGCAAAGGTAGCGCATGGTTCAGATGGTAGCGACAAGGTCAAGCGGCAGAGCCGTTTCGGGCAGAATCTTCCTCCTGCGGAGTGTATTCGACCCGAAAACCTTGCCCCTACCGACCATACGCTTGTAAGGAATCCGGCAACGGAAACAAGCGACTGACGGGAAATCAGAAGAAAGGAACGGCTTACAGACGAAGCGCAACATTGATGCTTCATCCGTAAGCCGTTCCTTTTTCTTTTTTCTGCTGCAAGTTATAGGGCAGACGGCAAACTGTGCTCCTTCAAGAAAATCAGATGGCCGTCTGTCGGTAGGCGGAGCGGTAGCCGTCAAGCAGCATCTTCTCTATGTCCGACTCGCGATAGAGAATCTTCCCGCCCAACAGGATATAGGCAATCCGTCCCTCGTTGCGGTAGTCCTGGAGTGTACGTCGGCTCACCTTCAATCGAGCCGAGACTTCCTTGTCTGTGAAGAAGCGCTCTCCGCCCAATGTCGGACGGTAGTTGGCAGTTAGTCGCTCGTAGTTGTCCAGCAGGCGGTCGAGACTGCCCATGAAGTGGGTTATCCACTCGTTGTCTTTGGTCATCAGTTCATTCATGTTACGTTGGATTTAGTGGGTATTGCTATTCTACTTTGTTTATATTGTCCGTCCTTTGAACCGTGCTTTTTTCCGTCTGTCCTCTACATGGGCGACGATGCGCTTCACGTCTTCGGGACGGTAATACGTCTTATGGTTTATCTGTGAGAAGGCAAGCGTGCCATTATCCCGCAGCGTTTGCAAGGTGCGCGGACTGATGTTCAGCATCCGGCACACGTCCTGATTATCCATCCACTCACTCATTGTCTTTTCGCCGTGCCGATGGCAGATGGTATCCATGCGGCGGACGAACTGGTCGAACTTGGCGACCATCGCCTCAAAGGTCCTTTTTTCGATAGATACTATTTCCATAATGATTCCTTTTGTTGTTTCTTTTGCCGCAAAGGAATGGATAATCCGTCATCCGGCAATGCTTTTTTCAGAACTGGCAGCCTTTGGCATCGGTATGGTAGTCATTGTCTGGGATTCTCCAATGGCGAAATAACGTATGAAGGAAATACAGGCAAGATAATGACTGTCTTTTCGTGAATGTAAACAGACGGGTGTTCACACATCCAATTCTTTAATGAAAGGGCATTGTAGAGAGTCAAAGAATGACAACACTACATCATGAAATAATTGGGTCTATACGTCAACAGATATTCGTTTTGACCACTATTCAGAAAACCGAGTATCGTGTTCAGCATATCCACAACAAAACAAATGTTCCAAACACTAAAAATTCAAATCTGCAAAGCAGCACGGACATAACACGAAAATTGATACAAATTCGCCCAATCCGTTCCTGACGAATTCTTGTGTTCACTTGAACACAGCAAGGTATGTTTTGAGCCGCTCAAAATACTTCGAGCGGCTCAAAACACCTTGCCCTTGCAGGGGTCTGGCTTTTCCTCCGAAGTCGGAAAACCTTTCAAACCTGCGGTGCTTTTTATGATTTTGATAGGTCTGAATTATTATTCAGCCATTCTTTAGCAGCTTCTGTGAGTCGGTATTGCTGCTTGGGATGATTAGGCTGCTCTGGATATAGTAGTTCTATTGCTCCGTCTTCCAATGCTGGAAGAAAATAATTCTCTCTAAACGAAGTCCGATGCTTGAATCCCATATTTTCCATGATTTTGCTCATGGTCATATAACTTTCGTCCATTGATAATATCATTTTTTGAACTTGAGCGGAACATGGTCGGAACTTGAGCGGAGGTTGAGCGGAGGTTGAGCGGAGGTTGTCCTGTTTACTTGTCCTGTTATCCTCTTTCTCTGTTTCAATCATACTTGTCTTAAAGTAAGGTCGCTTGAAAGTGATGGTCACGAATCCGCCATCAGAACTCCAAGTGGGAGCTTCTACACCTTGTGCTTCACAAGCATCCATGATACGTTTCGCACCACTGCCCCAGTTCTCCAAGTAAGTCATTCGATAGAGGGCTTCTGCCACCTTCAAGTTATAAGGGTAAGACTCGTGAGGCTCCTTGATATTTTCTGGCGTTATCTGCGGAGGGAACACGCCGGGACTTGCTATCTCGATGCGGTCATCGTAGATAGCAAGACTAATCGTAAGATTATACCTTTCCCAATGCCGATGGCAGAGAGCATTGATTAAAGCTTCACGCAACGCATGATAAGGGACTTCGAGATGTTCTTCACGTTCCAAACTATGGTTGGTGATAATCCCACTTAGAGAAAGGTGCTTGAAGCAAAATGCGACTCCGGCATCCAAGAGTTGGAAGAAATTACCTTCCACTCGTTGGTTATCGCGAAATCTGTTCTTGTCTGTACCAACAAACCGTGCCATTCTCAACGTAAACTGTGGATACTCGTCTATATTGTCAGAGAAAAGTAGTACCGCACCATTAGTAGGAACGCCATTCTTTAGCAACTTCCATTTCGCGAGAATATCTCCTGTCGGTTCATATAAAGCAGACTCCGGGATACGACCGCCATCAATACCTCGACGGATGCCATTGCGAATTAGGTTCTCGTTGAGGTCCTCCATTGTCACTCCGTCTGCTGCCAGTCTTTCCCATGCGTATAGTTGAGGTTGATGAGCCCGGATACGTTCGTCATACATATCCTGCGGCATTACCTTAGTTGTACTTTCGACCTTGTAATACGGGCAACCGTGGAAGGTGTGCGGACGTTCTCCCCAGACCCATCCGTCAAAGTGCATGGCTATAACTTTGTTGCTCGGATATTCCGGAACATCAATATACGCCACTCTTACATCTACCGCAGGTTCCAGTCCCGCCAATGCCTGAGCAATCTCCTGCTGTGTCTTATCGGTTACCTCCTGTCCGATAATCTTCAACGAACTTGGAGCAACGCCGAAAATCAGCCAGCCTCCTTCGGTGTTGAGAAACGCACATGCGGAGTGCATGCCGTCTTTAAGTTCACCTGTAGTCTTCTTCAACTCCAGAGTCCGTGACTCATCGGAGGCTATTAGTTTCTTTATATCGTCAATTGTCATAATAAAATGCCATATATGAAAACTCTATTCTTCAACATTATAGTATATTTTATAGTATGTCCCTCCACTATCTATACCTTTTTCTATTTTATCAGAAATTCCATTTACGATAATTTGAATTTTCTTATCCAAACAAATTGCCCGTTTATAAGAACGTTGTTGTTTTTTTGTCGCTGACTCTGATATTGGGAATTCACTATCAATCGTAAAGTCATTTGATGTTTCAAAATCGCGTTTAAAACGATGAAACCTTTCAATAATTTCGGGGGTGTTAATCACTTCTTCAGTAAAATCAACAAGATCAAAAGTCTCGTGTTTTTTGAAGTATTGCAATGATTTGTTCAGTAAATCTATCTGCGCCGTTTTTGACACCTTACCTGTTTTGGGCAATTCTTTTGTAACAAAAGAATTGGTCAATGTCAAAACATTCTCGGTATTGAAATATGTATTTTTCAATTGTCTAATATGCAAGAAGTCCTCTATCCAGTACTGAGCATCCGCTCCCTTATTAGTATTATCTATAACAGAAACAATATAACCTTGTTCAGATTGCTTATTAAAAATCAGACAACCCTTATCTAATTTTTTGATGCTTGTCCCGATTTCACTATCTACATTAAATCCTTGTTTAGTAGCTGTTATTTTTAGGAATTTATCTTTAGTTTCTGATTTGAATATTCCAATGGCGTCAGTATAACAACCATCTAAAATACAATTCTGAACATAAGCTATATATAATTCCCCAGCTTTAATTTTGGGATGTGAACTCTGTTCATAGAGAAATTTTGCAATATTTGCAGATTCTGCAACGAATCTATCTGTATGGCTAAAAATTGATAATATATACGAATATATTGTGTTTAAGTTTACATCTGATTGATGTGAAAAAGAATAGTAGTCTTCCTTTTCAAGGAATGACCTAAAAAAGTAATCACCCATAGTTTCTAATGTGGCAGAATTCATCGAAAGTTCTTCCGATGCAATTCTAACACCGTCATCATTCGCTTTATTCCCCACAAAGTGTGCTATACACTTACTTATTATAGCTTCGTATAACTGTATCATTTTTGAATTTATTAATTGTTAGAGAGTCTTTCTTTATAATTTCCTGAGTACCTAGAGTTTTTATATTATTAGTCTCAACCTTGTGATGAGGTTGCGTCAGAAGGCTAGACCATATTGATGAATAATTAAAGCAGGTAATGCTAATTCCAACATAAAATAAAACAATTATAATGTAATAAGTGACCATATACTTAAATCGTTTTCCAAGAGTCTCTTGTTTGTAAATATCAAATTGAGACTTCGATATATAGTTATGGGTTACATTTTTCCAATATTCAAGATCCTTTATGGATTTATTTATATCCATACTATCAAATAATACTTGAAGTATTATAGATATTAGGAAATATATTCCAAAAGCATCGAAGACATAATTAATCAAATTATTTTCAGATAGCCTTTTCAAATCATCTATTTGAGAAAATAATGTAATTCCAACTAATACTAACGCGGCCAACACATCTCTTAAGAGATTGCTAAGTATTGAACGAACTTTATCAGAAAAAGCATCCGTTATACTTTTTATGTCGTTCAATAGATCTTTTAATTCACTCTGATATTCAGTTTTTCGATCCAATAGTATAAATCGATATTGTTCTTTGATTTGAGATTCAATATCCTTTAGTCTTATTCTCAACCCATCATACAAGTTTATATCACTATCTATATCTAAAGATACACGATCCGTAAACAGATTTTTCTTTACGCTACAATTTTCATCGTCTTCAAACACCCATTGCACAATGGTGATGAGTGTTTTTTGGTAGTCATATAACTCATCCTTTGAAAAATTATCACCGCCAAGTTGAACTTTAAGTATCCGATGCCCTCTGATAATTATTTTCTCATCAGATAAAACTTCATCACATAGAGATAACAACAAGATAGAAATTGAATTTCGAAAGAAGTATTTAGAATTATCTGTAACCTCTCCAATTGTAACAATATGATTTTGAGGCGCAATAAGAAATTCTTCATGACACCTTATTCTAATAGTTGACTCGATAATTTCTGTAGAAATATTGATATCGGAAGGCCAGGTATCAATATTATCGGAATTATTAACAAAAAAATTAGGGCCACCAAAAGACTCATTCAAATCGTAGACATAAATATGTATGCGATTTTCATTTAGAGGATAGTCTGGTTGAAAAGGATTTGTGCCTTTTACCCAATTTAGGAACTCGTTCTTTAGTAAAAAAAATGTATGAATAATTCCGCTGGTATCCGGTTTGTCCAACCATACGTTTTTATTTATGCTTATACGCCAGATTTCTCCATCACTAAGTATTTCTATAAATTCGGTAAAAGAGGAGTATGGATTGTTGTCAATGTACAGTGTTATTGCATTAGAAATTCCTTTTTCGCTAAAACTATCATATAATTGTGAGAAGTAAGTTTTAGAATAGTTTTCACTATACGTCCCACATAGAGTCAGGTTGGACCAACTTTCTTTTTTGCTTGTTGATACAATAAATATTGACTCTAATTCTCCGATAATTTTGTTAAATTCCATTATTGTATATCCTTAATATCACTAGTTTTTATTGTTATTGTATATTGTCCTTTTTGGTCTTTGTTATTTGAGAATTTAATATTCTTTTCTTCAGGTGTTCCTTCCCACTCGATTTTCACACCTTCTGCAGTCTGACGTATATTTTTAGATTCTCGCTTATTCAAGGCATCCTTTTTGGGCTCAAAGATTTGACCATAAAGCCCAAGCTCTGTTAAATAACTTCTAAAAGAATTTCTTAATCTACACTGTTTCTCTATATCATTGTCTTGAATAACGGCCTCGATAAATTTATCAGAATCAAATTCATCTACGCTCAGCAAATAATTTCGCGCACGAAATTTATAGATTGCAGGTTCTCCTATTTGTTCATTACGATTTTCACTCGCCCACTTCCTTGCACTTGTGAGGGTTTTAGTTGTTAGGTCTTTTTCTGTTTCTCTTGGAAGCACAGATAGGAAGTTACCAAAAAACTTAGTGATTTTTGAAGGACAGCTACGATCAAAAACTAGAACATCCCAAACTACATTTGGAGACACATCTATCAATGCAACTTTCTGTATTGCTGTTTTATCTTCGCTGAATGTGTTCTTAACTTCCTCCAATAATGCCTTATTATCCTTTACTTTGTATTCATAAACTTTTTTATGATCTAACTTGATGAGGAACAAGAGTTTTCTGTCCCGGATAGAAGCAACAGAGACTATAAATACTCCATTATTTGTGCTTTGATTATGTGCAGTTTTAAATCGACTTGTGATATCTTTAGATATTCTCACAAAGTCATCATCATCAGCCGATAATATTTCTGTTGTTAAATCTTTTATCGGATGATCGCCTGGAGAGAAAATATACTGACGCCCTTGACTAGCATCCGCCAATCTATCTCTAAAAAATTTTTGCTGTTCTGGCGTTATCTCAATCTTTTCAAGAAATATGGGATTTATATTATCCGTTAGAATTATATGAAATATCAACTTTTCAATCCGAATTGCCTCTTTATCAGCGATGGTCAGTACACTTTCTTTTGCCATGATACAGAATCTTTCGTTAACTATTTATAATATCTTTTGCTGTTTGGAACTTTTTCCGTTATTGAAGTTGGGTGGAAATACACATTATATCCTTGTAAAGAGAGAGTATTAAAGAAAACCTCAACACATTAATTTTGGCATCTTCTACACCCCGAAGCGTCGAATCGTTCTCAAAATCGTTAGTCTCTGCAACAATGTTCAACTCTTTTGTCATATTGCTTAATATAATATACGTTTTAATTAGACATTGGGCTCCGCAACCATTGATGAATAATCATCATCAACTATCTTATATGGTTTTATTGATGATACTTTCGGTATTAAAACTTCAGTCTTAAACTCCTCAAGAAACATTTCTTTGTTTTCATCGATTAATTTCTTCACCTTAACATTTTCGGCTTGACGGAAGTAGCGGCGAATAAGTTTGTTATATTCTTTCTCAATTTGCTCGCGAGTGAAGTTGTCACTGCGGAGCATAGCCATGAATTTCCCTTCGGATTTCAAAAAAGAATATAGTTCCTCGGTCTGAGCGAGCCAAAACTGCATTTCTTGTTCACGTTCCTGCTCGTTGGCGTTCATTTTGGCGAGCGTGTCGAAGATACCCGCAAGCCCCACTTTCTTTCCGGGCTTGCTTGGTTTCTGTGGAGTGTCTTCCCTGTCACCAGGTTCGCCAGGTTCTTCAACCTCAATTTCTTCTCCGACGAGCAGACCTAGTTCACCGTCAAAGGTAGTGCTAATTGTTCCTATAGCATCTTTCTTCTCGAACATGGCGTTATAGATGTAGCAGTAACGCTGCCAGAAATCTATGAAATCAGCATCAGAGAACTTTGTTTCAAGCTCAATAACACCCTGTAGAAGTACCATTCGAGAGTTGTAACGTCCAATGACCTTTTTAAGGGCCTTTGCGGCATCATCTGCCATTGACGGGTCTACTTCTTCGTTCCGTGCTTCTACGTCTTGAACATATCGGGCGTGAGCGTCTATCATGTTCTTAATCCATAAGCGGATGTCAGCATCCATTTCAAGGCAAAGAGCAGAGTTGGCTTCTTTATCATCTTTAGTTGAGCGGTAACGCTCAAACCACTTATTGAAAATGGGTTGTTCTATAAGTCTGCGATATATTTCTGAGACAACCGCCTTTTCGCGAATGGGGTCGAAATCCGTAACGACCATGCCACAGAATTTCGCGAAAGCCTCGCGGATATTCTTCTCATTGACATTCCCGAAGGAAAAGTCAATGATGTGGCATTCTTCCTTGTATTTGGTTGTACGGTTAACTCGCGAGATTGTCTGAATAGCGTTGATATCGCGGATTTCCTTATCGAGGAAAAGGGTGTGCAGTTTTTGCTCATCGAAGCCAGTCTGCAACTTGTCAACGACGATTATAAGGCCGTTCTTGGCGGTCTTGAAATTATCGATAACCTTATCCTCGGCTACACCGTCGTTCATCGACGCGCACTTCTCATACTTCTGACTGTCAGAATATACTATGGCGACAGGTGCATCAGCATACTTGGCAAAAGTGCCGGATGCTGTCTTCTCTGCCATAAGACGGCGGATGATTTTGCAATACTCAATTGCAATAGGGATAGAGGTAACGGCCAGCATCGCCTTACCCTGACCACGGATTTTGCCATAAATCTGTGATAGTAGACGGTTGACAATGAAACGAGCGATAGCCTTGCGTCGGTCGGCGTTCTCGTAGATCTGCTTCTTGGCAAAGGCAATCTTTTCGTCTTTACCGGAATTGATAGCCTCTGTTACGAGCTGTAATACACCATCAGGAAGTTCGAAGTACATCTTTGCCGGAACAGGAATGATGTGCTTTGTTGGGTCGAGGATATAGCCGTCGGCTATGGCCTCTTTCATGGTGTATGTGTCGAACGGTCTCCACAACTGATTGAAGTTACTGCCCCGGTGAAACTCACCGAAACGTGCGAGCACACGCTCGCTCGGGGTGGCAGTGAAACCGACAATCAGGTTTTTCTTTGTGGAGCCGCGAGTAATGAAGCCTCCGTTCTCGTCGAAAATGTCTTGCAGTTCATCGAAAGCTGAGAACATTTCCTGGTGAACATCGTCGGTGTTCGAACGGTGAACCTCGTCGATAAGGAACGCCACGCGCTTGTCGGTGAAGTTCCCACCGGCTTTCTGTATGGCGTTTTTCAGTTCCCAGAACTTCTGAATGTTTACCACGATGATACGGCGTTTGTCTTTGAGAGCCGCGACAAAGGTTTCTTGGTCGGTAGCCTCCACGAACATTGCTTTGTCGATGTTCATGTTGAGCATCATTGAGTCGAGTTGGTCGCGGAGTTGCAGGCGGTCAACAACAAGAAGAATCTTGTCATATACCCACTGGCCGTTGTGTCGGAGGTCTTTGAGCTGCAATGCCGTCCAGCCGATGATGTTACTTTTGCCGAAACCTGCGGCATACTGGAGCAAGAGTGAATAGACGTACTTGTTGTTGCAGTAGCTTTCGCGTTCTGCAACGACTTTGTCAATCAACTCTTGCGGAGCGTCAAGAGCGGTAAGTTCCGTGCGTAGCTTGTTGATGAAATAGTTCGGCTCGCTCTCATGGTCGAGAAATTCCTGTACCCGTTCGACGATGCGGTCGCAGCCGAATTTCTGCTTAGGACGAGGACAAATCAGCCTGCCTGTCTTATCCTTGTACTCCTTCTTCTGAACTTTCTTGCCGTTCTCCTTGACCGTAACGGTTTTATAGGTATATGCCATGAAGTTGTAATAGAGAATTTCTTTCTCTATCATCTTTTTGGAATATAGCGAACGCATTGCTTCCTCGAAGCGCACTCGCGGGGTTGTCTCCGCATCTGCTACGGTCGGCAGCGGTTTGAATACGTCTTCGATTATCGGACGGAAAGACGATATAGAGATAGTACTTTCCTGAAAACCGCGTTTGGCATCGTCAAAAAACTGACCCGGGTTGCGGAGAACAAAAGTGTCGTTGATGTCCGTAGTTACGAGATGGATTGACTTCTCGAAAGGTCGGAGCATACGGCGACGAAGTGTCTGCGACACATCGTTGCTGTTTGCAATCTTGGTATATTCCCAAACGGCTTCGAGGTAGTCTGTCGTCACCTTATTGCGACCGTTGGCGCGGGCTGTCTGATTGGTGAAGTTACTTTTCAGCTCGGCATATCCGAGGAAAATGCCGTTGATGAAGAAGGAGAGGTCAGGACGGAAAGCAAAGATCTTCTTCCCCTCGTGGTGGAAAGAGTAGGTCATTTCCTCGACTGCGGAGAATATATTCTTCTTGAAATCTTCATCGCCATTTAATTCGGTTCCACTGACATAAAGTAACCTCAAAGTTTCACCCTCAAAAACAAATGGGCGTTGTCGCAGAGTGTTGTTTAAAAACACGGCAACATTGGCACTTGCCTCTATCTTCTCGCGAATAGCGTCCATGACGGCGCGGAGCAATTTCTGTTCGTCACCGTTATAGTCACTCTTGCGAAGGAGGTTCTGCCACTGTTTGCGGGAGCTTTCTTTCAGGAACTCCAGTAAGTCGGCAGGGATGAAAAGGTCAGAAGATACAGCGTTGTTCTTGACCTCGCGGAATCCAAGACCGTCACTGCGTCGGCAGAAGAAGTCCATTACATATTCGCCTTGTAGTTCAAGTTCAGTCATGGCATATAGGTTGTTATGGCGCGTTTGCCGGTTACTACTTCATTTATAAGTGAGCGTTTAAGTTCTTTCAGACGCTTGATTTGGGTGTCTATCTTTTCGATGATCGCATCAATCTTGTCGCACTTTTCATCGAGATAGGCAGCTATTTCTTCTTGCTCAATATATGAAGGTAATGGAATATTTTCATATTTGAGTACTGTATAATTGATATTCTGCCCCTCACGAATACCTGTTACGCACTTCTTCATCAGTTTAATCAGAGTTGGTGATTTGAAGAAGTATCTGAAAAATTCCTTAGAATTATCTCCATTTAATCGGAGTATTGTGTAGGCTGCGCTAATAATGGTTCGGAAATATGCACCGTTTAGGTGCTTCATTTCCTTGTTCAAGGCAGTTTTACCCACCATGCACTATTACATATTATATAGAACTTCAATTTTTGACTGCTGTTTCCGGCAGAAAGAGGTGTGAAGTTCATGCCCGCACCCCGTTCGTTTTATTACTGTTCTTATCCGTATTTCATTCATTTTCAGTTCTCCTTTCTTTCGTTTCATGGGATTTTTCTGTTTTTGTTCACGGCAAGGCATAGCTATCCCATATTGCTGTCATGCCGCTTTTTTCCGGTGTATGTCGCAATGCTCCAGTACAACCGTATATGTGATGTCACCACTCGTTACCGTAGTGTGGCTGTAAACTCTCATCCGTCCGCAATGCTCGCAGAAATATGGGTTTTCATATCCGCTTTCTTCCTGTTGCAGCCCGGCTTCCTCAATCTCGCTTTCATCCCGTCCGAAGTATTCTTCCGGCAGGTTGCCTTTGTTGGAATAGAAGCCGTAGTACCTCACGATGCGGAAATAGCGCAGGGGGACGTGTTGCAGCAGCCGGGGGAAGAACTCACGGTAATGCAGCGTCAGTTCCTTTTCTACCGGGTTTCTCCTGTCGGGTGAGTTCCTGTAATCACGGTAACGGAATGAAATGTTCTCACCGTCCATTGCCGTAATCTTGTATTCACTCAGGCACGCCCGTTTGGAATACCTGCCTACATATTGTATCACCTGCTCAGGCATCTGTATGGGTTGCTCCAGATGTACAATCCAGTCCTTTTTGTTCGCCACTTTTTTGATGAAGCCCATAAACTCCATGCGGTCATGGAAGTCATGCTCCAGCCTGCCCGTGTCGAACAACCCTATCAGTGCATTTTCAAACTTGTAGCGGAACACCTTGCGGATTGAGGGGATATGCACATAATCACGTTCGGGAATGACAATCTTTCCGTTGCTGTCAATACCGCCCCACGACATAA